>JAABUY010003241.1_pt1 | contig 18243 bp, 17 predicted proteins | sample 5560271 | NCBI WGS metagenome assembly JAABUY01 (sample SAMN10711886, study PRJNA513374) | rock metagenome | isolation source: Antarctica rocks | place: Antarctica: Victoria Land, University Valley
CGGACAACCCCCCGCCAGGAAACCAACCGCCGCAGGCCTCAAAACCTACAGATACGGAGCCAGAGTACCCCATTTTACGGACCTCTCAGGCCGCTTTGGGTGGCATGAACGCGTGAGCCCGGCGCACATTGTACACGTTCAAAGGGTGTGTTTGCGTCGCTGCTACAACGCTGGGGATCGTCACGTAATCACGTCGCTCTGTCATCTTTGTAAGTAAACGAACGCCATCTCGCCGTCTTACCACCATACTTTTTTCGAAACACTGACATGGCATAGAATACCAGTCTCTACTTTCAGCGTCAGCGACTTTTTTTTCAATTTCAGGCGACTTTCAAAATGCATCTCCGTCTAAGTCGAGACCTCGTCGTCTTGAAAACTCACTCGCTTTGATTCACCTGTGAACTATCACGGCTTTGGCCATCTGCCCATCTCAACTGACCGGACAACCGTCGTTACGATACTCACTCTCACTCTCTCTGGCTGCAATCATTAACTTTCAACGACTTTGTCCATCCGCCACCTTCCAACAAAGTCGCAGTGATTCGGTCAGGGGCAAAGTCGGAAAAGAGAAGAACTAGGTCCGTGAGATCATGCGATAAGTGAGGGCAGTGTCAGGGGAGTTGGAGATTTGCAGGATTTTTCCATATATATGGATGACTTTTTTTCTTCTTTCACTTCCGACCTTTTTTTCGTGTTCGATTCGTGGCTTTTACCGAACCTGGAATAATCGAAAAACTCTAAAACGTCAATCCTCGCTTTTAGATTTCAAAGTAACCTATTGCGTTTGTTCTCTTCTTCCAATTTTACGACTCGTTCTCTCCCCCCCCTCTTTCTCTTTTTCGACTTCCCCCCCAATCCATCTTATCAAAAACTAAATTTCCCTCCCCGACTCCTCTCCCGCCGCCCCCATACCTCCCACCCCTCATCCCCCACCCCCCCCGCAATCCCCTCCCAAAAACCCACCCATTCCCCAAGGATGAAGGAGGGGATGCAAGAGAGAAAAGGGGAAAGGGGAGAAAATGAAGTAGCGGGGGCAGATGCTCTGTGAACTAAGGACGTATGTCGTGCATCAAAACATATACCAAACCCCCCTCCTACCAATTTCCCATTCCCCATTCCCATTCCCAAAAGCCATCAAAGCTATTCTTGTATTTTGCGAGGATTTGCGAAAATATAAAAAAATTTAAATCATTGATTGAGATGAATGGTTTTTGGGTTTTTTGGGTTTTTGGGGGGGGTAGTGGAAGTGAGAAAAAGAAGAAGAAGGAGGAGAAGAAGAAGAAGAAGAAGGAGAAGGAGAAGGAGAAGAAGAAGAAGAAGAAGAAGAAGAAGAAGAAGAGGGATGAGGGATGGTGGTATCTTATTCGGAGCTGGTTACGTAGATAACGCGTAGGGTAATGGGGAGGCGGAGGTGGGGTTTGGGCATCTATCTGACTTGGGCGGCTGGGTGGGGGGGGGGGGTAAGTAGAACGAGGAGGGGACAGTTGGGGATGGGGATGGAGGACCGAAAAGACATTTGACAGTTGTATCGGCGTGAGATTGGGGGTTTGTAGAGAGCGGTATTGGATTTTAGTGGATTTGTATCGGTGTGTGTGTGTGTGTGTGTGTGTGTGTATATGTGTGGCATTGAACGATCATTTCGGCGAGATGGGATCTATCTGCGGATGATGGGGCGTGATATAGTGGTGAGGTTGGGGGGAAAATTGGTTCCCGAAAGCGAAAGTCCCAGATGTTGTGGTACCAATGAGGAGAAAGAATTGTGTTCGTTGTGCGGATAAATCTAGTTGTGGTACAGAAGTAGAGATATGGATGCGGGGAAATATTGGAAAACGTCCTAAAAACTCATCTAATCCCTCTACACTTACTTCAAATGTGGTTCGTAAGGTATACTTCTGAGTTTCCCAGCCGCATAACGTCAGATACCATAAGAAAATAGAGTGCGCAACTGATGTTCGAAAATAGCATTTAAGCATTACCAATACCTGATCGGTGAGAAGAATGTAATTAGACGGCTTGCGCCTTGATAGCCTCCAATGCCTCCACTGCATCAAGCGACGAAAGTCTTGGTGGGCTGATAAGTCTCTTCGGGCCGTTCTGGTTCCCTTTCAACGTGTCCTACTGCCTTTCGTAGTCTCCTAGCTGATCCAGGTGGGCTGGACTCTGGACCGGTTACCGTGGTGGCGCTTTTTAAGGCTATAGCCATGTGCTGGGGAAAAGCAGGTTCAGAATTGGAAGTATTCACTAGAGTGGCGGCTGGGAAAGCGAGCGGAGGCATGTTGGGATGCTGCGCTGCTCTTCGGAACCGCCCAGGAGATTCGAGTGACATAGTATCAGGATCGTCCGCCATAGTAGCGGATGGTAAAGCAGTCAGAGGCATAGTCGTTGAGGCGGGCGTGTTGGCGTATGCAGGCGCCTGCAGCGGATATGCTGCTCCCCTTCGGAATCGCCTGGGAACCCCACCAGGCCCAGGACCCGACATGCCATTAGCTGTTGGAAGGGAAATTGCGGGGTCGAAACCTTGATATTGAGCTGTAGCAGTACAACTGCTCCAGGCAGGGTCCAGATTAGTGACCTCTGGTGGGATGGAAATTCTTGGTTCATACGGCCGACCTGGATTATATGACGGATTATAAAACCACCAATCGCTTGTTGCTACGCCCGAAGGTGGACATGGCAAATCTGCAAAATCGTATGCTTTCGTCGCATCGTTTTGTCCTGCAATAGTTGACAACTCGCCCGGCGCTAGAGAGAATGTAACGGAGCTGTATGCGTTGCCGACTTGTCGGTGTGAATTACCAGCGCTGATTGCAGGAACAATTAAATATATACTCGAAGATGCGCTACAGAACCCGTTAGTATCTGAATCTAGGCTGAAGATGAGAGAAAAGTACAAATTAGAATATCCAGAAGGAAGAGGGACTGATGATTGCGGCACTGCCCCTGTCAGGCATGCTGTGTTCGGGACCGCTGTCGCGTCCGGATGGTAGTATACTTGGACGGACGGGCCTATGAAGATGGTACACCCATCATCAGCAGCAGCAGCGGATGTCGAGTAAGCCGATGTGATGGTCTGTACGGACTTCCATCGAGTTTGGACTGCACTGTCCGTGAGTGCAGAAGGCGTATAGTCTGGTGCAGCCGAGGACTGAAGCGTGCCTACCACCTCGCCATAGCTTGAGGAAGCGAGGGAGGAAGCTAGGTTAGGTGGCCATGAGTGAGTTTCATTCAGGGTGGATTGAGCTGCAGACGATAAGCATTACTGCGGTAAGGTCGTCAACAGAAACACGATAATAGATTTACCTTTGGTGGATGGGCACAATAGCAGAATACAACAAATTACGAAAGCGAATGACGGATGCGCAGAATACATGATCTCTAGAAGTCAAGGAGCGTTGTTTTGAACCTAAGGTCCTGGTAATGACTGTTATCTGAAATTCGGAAATGTTGGAATAATGGGTAGCCAGAGCCACTAAATATATAAATGTCAAAAGAACAAGATTCCAAGCCATGGCCCATATTACATGCGTCCGGAGATTAAGAGGATGATGTATCAAAGACGAGTCTCGATAAGAACGGTTGAGAGAAACTTTCAGAGTGATTTGTGAAACGACTTGAAGATACTGCATGATAGAAATGTAAGTAAGATTAATCATTGTCAGCCCATAGCACATGTCTAATTAGAATAGTGGTGCGGATGCTATTTAGGACAATGGCTGCAATAATAGCTTCGAGTGCTCCTGCACTCTACTGAGCTCGATAATAACTCAATTCAAATTTGGAAGAAGTCGAGCTATGAGGATCGTGAAACATTCTGGGTCACCGGAGGTAGGCAAGGAGACTCGAGAACGGGCACAGTCTTTTGCGCTTGGCACAAGGAAAGGGGCGGTTTCTGAATCGTTAGCACATGATCAAATTCCAGGGGTCTGTTTTATAAAAGCATGACAAAAGTATCGCATCCGAACCAACCTTCACAAGTATCTGCATTAGTAAATGAGACCTGGAGCTTCAGAATAACACCTTACGAGGCAAATTCTTTGCACAGCACCAATTTGGGGTCCGGACTTTGCCCAGTACTTTGAATAATATTACTTGCGTGTGACATGAAGCTGCGCCTGGCGAACAGACCGTGGTTCGTTGTGAAACATGTTCTGATGCCCGACGTCCGAAGCTTCGAATAACTGCATGACAAATTGGCAGTTCTAATGATTCGCGAACTGTTCTTCGGCGATGATGAAGCACAAGGTTGCACAAGGTCTCCATACATAATCTCTTGTGCCTCACAGGCGCTTGCAGCTGGGTAAGTAGTGAAACTGCAGACAGGCAGGACAAGATCATGGAGGATACCCGCATCAGATGCTGAGTTCTGATATACAAAGCTTCAAGGGACTACACGGAATAAAGAGAAATCAAATTCACTAAAGAAACAATGCTCACGATCACCAACTTTTGACGTCCTCTGAAGTCTGAACATAAGTCGATGAACGCGCTTGCGCGTCAGATAGCGCCAATCTAGCCTAGTTTGGCATCGGGGCATACTCTATGGCCATCGTCCCTTTCTCGTGGGCCCCGTCAGAATACTGGTACTTCGTCCTTCCACAACAAACCCTTCTCGCTACAGAAATACTAATGTCTAAGAAGGGAAGGTGATGATGGATCGTGGTCGTCATTCACCCTACGTGTCGGAAATCCAGCACAGGACCTGCGTGTCCTTCCTTCCACGGCCGGCCAGGCCATCTGGGGCATCGCAACGCAAGGCTGCGTACCTAGCCCGTATACTGCCTCAAACTGTGCCCAAGCTCGTGGTGGAATATTGAACCCCAATGTGTCCCAAACCTGGGAACCTAAAGGCTTCTACGCTCTAGGACTCGAGGCCAACTTTGGCGTTGGAACTATCAATGCTACTTACGGCCTCGACACAGTGGCTCTAGGACTCAGCAACAGTACTGGAGGGCCACTGTTGACCGGGCAACTTGTAGCTGGTCTCGGGACAAATGCTTATTACATGGGCACTTTTGGCTTAGGCCAACAGCCTACAAATTTAACGGTTTTTGATAACAGCTATCCAAGCTTCCTAGCAACTCTGGCTTCCCGAAGCATCATTCCTAGTCGATCGTGGGGCTATACTGCCGGTGCACCGTATCGTGAGTGAACATCTCTTAACACGGATGACTGTCCCTCTTAGCACGAAGACATGTTATCTGTCCTCAATATCCCTGAAGAGGTTATGCCCCAATTCTCGACCCACCGGGCTTCTAATACTTAATAGGTCTAAAAGGCGTATACGGAAGCTTGACTCTAGGAGGTTACGATGCCTCAAGATTTATCCCTAATAGTATTCCATTCCATTTCACTGGCGACATCTCTCGTGACCTTGTTGTCGGCCTGCAGTCCATCACCTCCAAAAACTCTACTGGCTCGTCCTTCTCTCTACTTCCATCGCCAATACTGACATTCATTGACTCGACTTGGCCGTATATTTATCTCCCATATGCAGCATGCCAATTGTTTGAGCAGAATCTCGGTTTAACCTGGAACCCGTCAGTTAGATTATATACGATAAACGAGACTCTCCATCAGAGCTTACTGGCAAGCAATCCAAATTTCACTTTTACGATCGCCGATTCAACACATGGAGGAGCGACTGTGGACCTTGTGTTACCCTACGCAAGCTTCGATCTCGAAGCAACTTTCCCGTTAGTATCCAATAACACACGATATTTTCCACTAAAAAGAGCTGCGAATGAGACCCAATTTACTCTGGGTCGAACCTTTTTACAAGAAGCGTGAGCATCATTGTAAGACTTCTGCATCATGGGATGGGACTAAAAGGAGTTTTTAGATATCTTACCACCAATTACGAGGATTCCACTTTCTCTGTCTCTCAATGCAAATTCGAGGAAGGCGTTGAAAAGCGCATTGTTACCATTCCTTCAGCATCAACAAATACCACAAAATTAACAACAACACCTAGCTCAGCAAGTCATCTGAGTATCACAAGCATAGCCGGAATTACTTCAGGGATCACTATATTTTTCACGCTCAGCATTCTTATTCTCACTTGCATTCTCCGTAAGCGACGATCTAAGCGCCGCCGTGCGGAGCAAGACGCAGCTGCTTATGCACCAACAACTCCGCCAGGACAACTAGATGCGAAAAGGGAGTTTTCCCTACGAGAAATCGACGAGAACAGTCTCCGCGGTATCAGAGAGTTCCCCGACAGCGGAAAAGCAGAACTCCTAGACTCAAATCCGCCTAACGAGCTTCCCGACTCCGGAAAAGCCGAACTCCGCGGCACAACATCGACCCGGAGGCTTAAATTTCGAATCCAAGAACTTCCGTCCCAAGACCAACCCTGGGTACAAGAACTCCCCGCCTCCTCAAGGCCCACCAAACCCGCCCCGGCGCGTCTCCCATGTCCCCAAAGCAAATTCGCCCTCACACTCTCTGCCGAATACAGACGAGGAAGCAAAATACGCCACAGTGAGATCGGCATCTCGCATCATAGCTCTAGGGTCGCGAGCATAATACCCTCATCCAGGCGGGCACCGGATCTGGATCGCTCATTGCCACCGACACCCATTTCGGAGAGCCCGCAGGTTGAGATGGCTGGGAGTGCGACGGAGAGGGGGCTGATTGAGGATATCTTGCTTTTTTATTATCGGTCGCGAAGAGGGTCTTGTCTTTCTGAGAGGACACAAGCTGGTCTGTGGTGATGTGCTTCATGCGTTTGGGGCAGAGGAGTTTGGAGTTTGGATGCTGGCACAAGCGCTTCTTGTTCTGAGAGCACATAGTTCTTTGATCACGTGTTCCATCGGTTTGGATTACAGGATTTCGGAGTTTACGTTCTGAATTAATGACTGAATAGACTTGTCAAGGGTCGATTGCAGAAGTCGTAGCTGACCAAATTATGTTCTCCATGAAAAGACACATCAATTTCTGAATAAGAAATATGAGGGGGAAAAGTCCTTTAGCACTCCCAAGCATCTAATGAGCGCTTCGAATCATGATAAAGATGTATGAGGTGATCATATCAAGGCCCTCTTTCTCATACAAGTTGTACCACGACGACCATCGTTCTCTAATACCGGTCAAGGGTAACATTTTGGGCACACCCCTATTTCTTACAGATACACCCCCCCCTTTGCTAGATTAGATATGTAGCAGAGCTTACCTAGTTAGCATATTGAGAACAGTTCCTCTGACCTCGCTACCGCCCCTCTTCTTTGTATTGCCGTTGACTCTTGCCAGTACTCTTCGCCATCATCAACGCTCTGAGTGATGCAGGGGGGGAGGAAAGGGGCGAAGAATGACTCAACATCTACTTTCCCCCGACGCCTCACCCTCAGCGCAGGCAAGATCAGAGCTACTTGCATGGTTTCATAGATGATCAACATAGTGATGGTAAACAAAGTAATGAACATCTGCAAATATCATATTTCCACCTCTCATGTAGGTTTTAGAATTTAGGGCGAAGATATAGCTAAAACGTTTGTACTTGCGCTCGTATTTTTACATTCATTCTGACAGGCCGCCCAGTGGATGTTTTAGGGTTAGGGTTAGGTGGAATCTGTAGGAAGTTATATAAGTGAGAAGCTGGGGATGGGGTGAGATCAGTTTGTAAGAAACAAGTTGCCCTTGATTGATATCTATATGGTGGTGATCTTATATAGAAATGATAATTGCAGACGTCATGTTTGCCATATCAGATCAGTTTCACTGTCTTCGTCTTCACCGCCTTCATGGTCGCTGCCTCCGTGGTCGCTATCTCCATCGTCGGTGCCTTCGTCCTCGCTGTCCCCCCCGTCGCTGTCTCCATCGTCCATTATCGCCACATGAGCGGCCGCAAAACCGTTACAGATGTCAACATCACCCTGGCTTCCTTGTCTCCTGCATATCCTTCGATGCGCCACCCAGACACTGGGTGGGGGATTGCAAGTTCCCCATCGACGATGCCAATTTGAAGGATATATCTCGGAACGGGAACGGGAGCTGTGACGCTGGTTTCTTCGCCTGAACTGTTCATTGTTATGAAGATAGCGGCCGTTGTTATGAGGGGTTATGATCGGGCAATCCGGGTGCGTGCAAGGGACGATTCCGCCTGAGAGCCAGTCTGATACTTCTCGACTAAAACGCTCTATTTCAAGGTCCTTTTCTTCTAGCAAGGTACCTATTTGCATGAATGTTTGTCTTAATGCGAGGCAATGGTCCTCTAGTGCAGTCTTTCCTTGAGAGGCGAAATGGTTTTCATAGTGCAAGTTGTCGTTTGATTCCATAATTGATGGTGGGACTGGAAGACACTGGGCTATGAGTGATTGACACGAGTAAAAGCGAGAATCGTGAAACACTGAATTAAGCGTAGTCGTTGCGTGGAGCCTCTCGAACAAATGGGAGAAAGTGTTTGTAGATTGTGATCTAAGCTCACGAAGATGGTCCATATGTCATCTATTTCCTGAAAGCAAAACCTGAATAATACCTCCGAAACAAAACCATTATCGGTTCATCTTTAATTTCTTTGAAGGTTGGAGCCTTGGGTGAATCGTGTACTGGAATAAGAGAAACTTGGATGATTGTTTGGGAACAAAAGCATTGTCAGTACTTGCCGATCCTCTTTGAAATTCTAGGCCCTCAGCCCGGTCCTCTGTTGTGTACAGTACAAAATCAGAATCTCTTTGTTGCCCAAAAGGTTGGGAAACCCTGTCGATGTTTGTCAAAAGGTTAGACCATGGCACTGTATATAGATTGAGAAGAATCGTATTGCGGATAGCTTATATCTGTTCGGGATGTTTCGCGAAATTCCATGTTTGACTTTTCAACGAGCGTGTAGACCCTTTTCTTCTATCAATACGACGCTGTTGGAAATGCCACCCGAAGAGGTGTCTTATTGGCTAAGACCAATATTAGAAGCCATAACAATGACAAGCAAGCGACGGAGTGTAATCGACACAATGCTAGATCTGTCATTGTTGTCAGCTCCGCAACATTTCCGGCTATCATAGTGATCCTGAACAACTCAAGACTTGAAGCAACAGCATGGCTAGCCTACCATACAGCCGCTTTGACTGTCGGCGCCCGTCAAGCAAGAACAGCGTGTCTAGATTCTCCAAGTAGTAATAGTAGCCACATCTTCCCGGGACTTCGGTCAGGACGTTTTAATGCGGTCATAGATGATGAAGGCTGATTAGTCGGTCAACCTAACGCCCTTGTCCAGCAGACCAGAAGCGACTACAGCAATAGTCGAACCCTCGGAGTGGAACGGCTTCTCATTACACAATTATTGATTTTGGCTCGGCCCGGTAAAAGATCCATGATCGTTACATTTCTCGATGAAAGGAAAAGAGCATGACAGTTGGAGTAATGCTTGTTATGCAATCGAGACATTGGAGCAAGCTTTCGGCCTCCGACCGTGCAGGGGCAACCGAAAAGGCTCATGGGTTTTCCTTACTCCAGCGCTGGTACCATTTCAGACAGTCGGAATTTGCCACTGAGGAAGAAGTTTTGACGTTTGTGCCACACAGGATCTGCTTGACAGCGACTTCGATCTTCTTGCCATTGGTTGTGACGGGTATTTCAGGGCATTCATTCACGATAGATGGGACATGCCTTGCACTAAGCTCGGTTCTCACAGTTGTTTGGATCTTGCGACCGAGGTCTTTAGTAAAGTTTCCTTTCTGCGCCATCTTGACGAAAAGAACAACAGTCTCATCCATGTCAGTCTCTCTCCTTCTGCCTATGCACAATGCATCTTCAACCTCTGGGAAATGTTTCAGAAGTATATTATATATCTCAGCACTGCCGAACCTCACGCCCGCAGGCTTCAGCACTCCATCACTTCGTCCTAGCATGATCAACCCACCAGTCTTGGGATTGAACCTTACAAAATCACCATGGTGCCAAAATCCAGGGAAGGTTTCGAAGTAGCTTTTCCTGTAAATCTTCTCACCCTCGGCACCCCAAAACATAATTGGCTGACAGGGAAACGGCTTCACGCATACGAGGTCCCCAGCTTCTCCTGTGTCCGTGACATTCTTGCCTTGGAAGTCCCATGCCTCAACAGCCAATCCGAGACCACGGACTTGGATCTCACCAGCATACACTGGAGACAGGAGAGAAGGCGCTCCAAACAGGGAGATTATATCTGTGCCTCCCGTAATACTTCCGAGGTTAATATCCGGACCAAATGCTCGGTACACATATTCAAAGGTGGAAGGTGCAAGGGGACTGCCTGTGCTATAGATAGCTTTCAACATTTTCAGAGACAGCTTTGCCTTCGGCATCAAGTGCTTCTGCTCTAGCACGGATAGATACTTGGCAGACGTGCCAAAATGTGTAATACCAAGCTCCTCGATTAGACGAGGCATGGCTAATTCGCCAGCTCCGTCACCATCTATGGGTCTAAATGGAGAGCCGTCGTATAGAACAATTGTAGCTCCACTGGCCAGGCCAGATACCAACCACTGGAAGGAGATGTCAGCGACGACTTAGTCGATAGGAGATTTTGGAGTGGAAGTCAGATCGGGGGAATCGTACATGCCACATCATCCACATGCAAGTCGTAAAGTAGAAAAGGCGATCTCCTGGCTGTATGTTGCACTGAATGTCGTGCTCTTTCTTATGCTGGATCAGGGTACCTATCGCACCATGAACGATACACTTGGGTTTTCCTGTGGTTCCTGAGGAGTATAGAATATATATCGGATGATCTGGTTGCAATTGCAGGAATTCAATTTCCGAGTCGTGGGTTTCGTTGTGCAACGATATGAATTCTTCGTATGGCAAAGCTTTCCCGCAAGAAATTGAGATATCATCGAAACTAAATCTATGGTCTTTAATAGTAGTGAAGACCACGACAGCTTTTAGTTGCCGAAGCTCCTTTGCTACGTCCCTTAGCTTGTCGTGGACTTCGTGTATCTTGCCGTTATACTTGACAGCATTGTCAGCAAAAAGGACAACGGGCTCTATCTGTTGCAACCTATCCAGCACTGCGTGAACACCAGTATCTGGGGAGACGGCAGTCCAAACAGCTCCAATCGTGCTGGCTGATAGCATGGCAACGAGCGCATTTGTATGGTTTGCTACGTAGCCCGCAACACGGTCTCCCTCTTGGACACCAAGGGCTCTTAGCGCGGCACTGCAGTGACCCACACGCTCACGGAGTTGCTTCCATGTCACGTTTTCTCGGGAATCCTCGCCTACCGAGATGACAGCAATAGAGTTCTCATCTGGACTACAGCGAGGAAATAGCAAGTTCTCTGCAAAATTAAGTCTTGCACCTTTGAAAAACATTGGACGAGGGAACATGGCCGCATTTTCTCCGATGGCGTTAGTGAAAGAGCATGAAGCTCGTACGCCGGTGAAGTGCCAAACTTCCTCCCAGAATTTGCCAATATTGGCTATACTCCATAGACGAAGATCTTCGTATTCTTGGAGTCTTAGATTGTACTTGGTTTCGATGAGACTCTTGAATTGGAACACACGAGTCGATGTAGGATCTGTGTGTTTCCAGAGTAGCTTATGTGATGCCATGTGGTCATCCTGGTGAGGGCCCTGATTGCTAGCCATCTCCTCGTTTTTCCTCGTTGTTATAGATAGATTCACACCCGTAATATGCTAGGCTTGTCGGTTCGTCTAGATACCTTTGCGTCAAGAAACTCTTCCTAGAGGACTATGCAACATCGAGAAGTATTACTTTATTTCTCAATGCATTGCCCATAAGTGTCTAGCTAAGTAACCCGATATGTCGCATTGGTAGTAGTTGATACAATGGGGATGATGACGTTCAGATAGCCCTACGAAGTCGCAGGCATCTTTCGGCGATCACGTGATGATCCGTTCGGTTTACACTTCCCTTCCCTGCCTCTCTCTGGTTGATCCTTAGCGTGCCTCCTGTCCAATCTCCCAGACTTTACCTCCGTATGCTCCTCCTCCTTCAAATTATCCTTCTCCTCTCTGCGGGCGTGTCGAGCTGCATTCAAGAAGCAGAATTAATTGTCAACTTGTCTTTGTTGCTGTTTACTCTTTATTGCATTTCGGTTGCAACACCGCTGAGAGGGGGATTAGGATTCAAACTCTTCACAACGGATCGTGCGGATACAGTGCATGATTTGGGAGCCAAGCGCGTCGACTCGACGAGCGATTTATACACACACCTCACTATAGCCAGGTATTAAAGGGTGCTGTCAACATATCAACCTTACTAAGGCACCTGCTCGACCTTGGCGTTCGGCAAACTCGGAGCGCCAAAGAAAAGCCTTCCCGTCACCAAAAAGCTCGTGGTTCCGCCGCTGATTCCGGACCTTCTCTGACATTAATCTTGCAATACCTTCTTCCGCTACGAAAAAAACACAAGAGAGAGAGAAAATTCGGTGGCGAGCACTTGTCTCTTATACGTTTCGCAATTGAGTTTTCAGGCGCATTACAACTATAATAGAATCCTAAACTGCTTCGCCTCCTACACCGCCGGTGGACTTACGATTCCTCCACAACTTACGATTCCGCAGCATACGACGTCTCTTAGAGCCCGAAAAACCTGCCTAATAAACTCTTATTCCGACTTCCATTATCTAGCATTCTTCGTACCTACTGTTGACCCTGATTGTTACACCGCGGATTACTTCTACCAATTGCTGGAAGCCCTGCTCCGCAATGCCTCGAAGACCGATAAACATCTTTGCCAGTACCTGGCCCACCACCACTCCTCCTACCTTCGACGAAAAGAAAGAGCTGTCTCGTCGGCCATCAACCTCGCGAGCGAACAAATTGGTCCAATTCTTCTCCACCTCGCCAAAATCTAAGGCCGAAGTCCAGACTGCCACATCTGCTCTCCTCGCAGCCGCTGCTGCCCAGCAACAGACCTTTTTGGCTTCTCCTTCGCCCGGAATTAGCTTTCCTTCACTATCTTTACCTACAATTTCTCTGTCAACAGCAAGGGCGGATAGTGCAAATACAGATGAACCACCTACCACCTTGTTCCAACCACCCTCACCCGCCGAGGCTCGGAGAATAGCAAAGCAACATGCACAATTTGGTCCATTGGGTCACTTGAGCCATCGATACACCAGCCGTCATGTTGGTGGGCATTTTGAGGAACCAGCGCTGGACGAGCCTCCGTACTATTACCTTCTTACGACTTACATCAGTTACCTAATCCTCATAATATTCGGGCACATAAGAGATTTCTTTGGCAAACGATTCCGAGAGGAGCATTACAGGCACCTACAAGCACGCAATGGGTATGCGCCGTTGAATAGCGATTTTGATAATTTCTACGTTAGAAGACTAAAGATGAGAATTAACGACTGCTTTGCAAGGCCAGTCACCGGTGTACCTGGAAGGTATATTACACTGATCGACCGTACATCGGACGATCACAACCTTCATTTCAAGTACACCGGGACGACAACCGAAACGCTAAACATGAGCTCGTACAACTACCTAGGCTTCGCTCAATCTGAAGGTCCTTGCGCTGACGCTGTTGAGGCAACAGTAAGGAAGTACGGCCTAACTTTTGCGAGCCCACGTGGTGACGTGGGAACTTCAGATTTACACGTCGAATTGGAAGATCAAATTGCCAAGTTCGTTGGCAAATCATCGGCAATGATTTTCTCGATGGGATTTGGTACAAATGCAACTGCCTTCCCTGCTCTGGTTGGTAAAGGTTGCCTCATCATCTCTGATGAGCTGAACCACGCTTCAATCCGCCTGGGGTCGCGTCTATCTGGTGGTATGATCGAAATGTTCAAACACAACGACGTCCAGGACCTTGAAAGAGTACTGCGAGAAGTTATCTCCCAAGGACAGCCGAGGACACATAGGCCATGGAAGAAGATCCTTGTGGTAGTGGAAGGTCTTTATTCCATGGAAGGCGATATGTGCAATCTGCCAGGCCTGGTCGCTCTGAAGAGAAGATACAAGTTCAACCTCTTTGTCGATGAAGCACATTCGATTGGGGCTCTGGGGCCCAATGGTAAAGGAGTGTGCGACTACTTTGGAATTGATACGTCCGAGGTAGATATCCTGATGGGTACATTCACCAAGTCCTTCGGTGCGAACGGCGGCTACATTGCTGGTGACAAGACGATCATTGACAAGCTACGGGTCAGTAATGCTGGATCGATCTATTCAGAGACTCCCACTCCGCTGGTTCTTACACAGATCTCTGCTGCTCTCAGGATCATCACTGGTGAGCTTGTGCCGGGGCAGGGACAGGAAAGGCTTGAACGACTGGCATTCAATTCCCGCTATCTCCGTCTTGGGTTGAAGCGACTTGGCTTCATCGTCTATGGTCATGATGATTCGCCCATTGTTCCGGTTCTCCTTTACAACCCAGCTAAAATGCCAGCTTTTTCGCACGAGATGCTCAAGCGGAAGATCTCGGTAGTCGTGGTTGGCTACCCAGCTACCCCGCTTGTCTCATCACGAGCGAGATTTTGTTTGTCCGCAGCACATACAAAGGACGATATGGACAGACTGCTCGCCGCCTGCGATGAGATTGGTAATGTACTACAGCTTAAATTCTCATCCGGTACCGCTGGCGGTGCAGAACCATTGCCAGAAGGGGTCACCCTAGAGATGGAGAAGGAATGGAAACGCACACAGAAAGGCGATGGACAAGGAGAGCTTGTCATCCAGCCGCCTCGTTGGAAGTTGGATGATATTCTGAAGAGAGGAGTGCAAGACGTCAAATCGCCTCTGCGGTAGCCAGCAATCCTGCATTACTGCCCCGAATCTCTCCAAGTCTAACGTCGCCTGTTGTATCTATACAATACTGGAGGAATGGCCATTGCACAGGGCATAATTTTCTGCTTTTCCCAAAGCCACTGGCATCCTTAATGATGGTTGAGCTTGCAGGAACAAGCACAAGCCCACTCGGGTCTTATAGAGGCATCAATATCTTTGACTGTCATCTTGGTGGACAGACCAGTCCGGGTACGAGTGCCATGGCGGTTTAAATCACCTAATTATTCTTCATGACAGGATGTACGGGGCTGGGCCCTGTAGTACCTCATCACTTGGCTTCTGTAACTAGAAGGGCCTTCTGGTAGTGGGTTTCCGCAGTGTAGATAAGACTTAGAAGAATTATGCATCAAATACAGTGTTTCTATTATAACACTGATATGTGATCGGTTCGAAACGACAAATTCAGACTTGGCTCGGACTCCCTGACTCCTCAGTAACATGCATTGAGTAAACTTGGTGGCTTGCCCTAATCATGTGACGTATCAGCTTTGCCATCAACACAAATACCTAAGATATCCTCCCTGTAAAGATTGAAGCTGAATCCTATCTATTCTTCTCCCTGATTTCCCAAAGAAGATTGTTTTCATCTAGTTTGTTTATGATCTAGTCTGCTGTTGTTCTCACGGATTCAAGTACGTTCATTGATAACGGTATTCATCAATGCCCATATTGATAGTTACCGGGGATCTCTCATTGTCCCCTTTATTGCGAGAACGGTAGACGGTAGGATCAAATCCGTAACCTCCTGTTGTTTCAACCTCAAACCAATGGCAGCGAAGGATGAGGTTTCACGAACTTCACGCAGCCCCTCAGCCGTTGACCTGCGGCCATGGCAGTGCTGCTTCACATGCCCATCCGACCACGTTGGCTTTGATATCTGTGCTAGAGTAAACTAATACTGCGCGACCCCAATGACCAGACCAGACAATCAGTCAACCTACACGATGTTTGGTACCTTCAAAGATGAGGGTCGACATCACCAGCGTACGCCGACAATCCCCTTTGCCCGCTCCACAAGGCAAAAGCCGCGAAGGTACTGATCCTCTGATACCCATTAAATTACTTCTGCTAAGTCGATGTGCAGATGGCCACTGGCTTTGCGCTTCATCAAAGGTGCTATACATGGCGTAATTGCCCTACCTCTCGCCCTACACGCCCTCTTCGCCGCCCTTGTTGTCTTCATTGACCAGAATCTCGATGGAAACCTTGGACTTCCGGCCAGCATTGTAGTCTGGCCCAATTGAGACCTCAGAGTTGAGATTCAGCCGGCTAATACCCTCGCCCTAGATCCCGAGCCTTTCAATCGTCGTGGGTCTCATGCTGGTGAGTCCCCTTCTTCGACCCATCAATTGAGCCTAGCTAATGCACACAAGGTCTTCCGAAATCAAACGTCCTACAATCGTTTCTGGGACGGCCGCAACCACCTCACCGTAATCATTACCTCCGTCCGCAACCTCACTCGCTCTTTTCTCCTCTGCAGCCACCCCACCTCAGCCACCGACCCTACGCCCTCTGCCAGCCCTGCCGACCGAGCAGAAACAGAACGCGTCATCCGCATACTAATCGCAATCCTCTATGCTACCAAGAATCATCTTCGTGCCGAATGGGGCTCGGCCATCATTCCCGGTACGGCCGTCAGTAAGAGCACTGGCGATGCTACTATGAAGCCTGAGTACAGCGAATTACTACCTAAAGGTCTAGAGGGCGCAGACGATAAGGGGCTGGGGTTGCCGCTACAACTGACGTTCTTCGTGGAGCAGTACATCCAGCGCTGTTTCGATAAGGGATTTTTCCATGCGCCGCAGGCAAGTCAAATGCAGGTGCAGCTGAATACGTTGGTACACGCATATGGGATGATGGAGACAATCAGGCTAACGCCGATCCCGGTCGCTCATCTGTACATTATCCTCCCCGTACTTGTTCCTAATCTATCCAGCTCCCACACTAAAACCCCTCCAGCATCCACCAAAAACAAGTCCTTGCCCTATTTGGCTGCGTCCTCCCCTTCGCCCTCGTCAACGAAATGGGCTGGTGGGCCGTCCCCATCGTCGTCCTCGTCATCTTCACCCTCTACGGCATCGACGGCATCGCCTCCCAGCTCGAAGACCCTTTTGGCTACGACCGCAACGATATCAAGACGGATTTTATCGTCGAGGATATTAGGTGCGAGATTGCGGTGCTGGTGGAGGAGTGGAAGCGCGTGGGGCAGACGGGAGGGGACATGTTTGTGGGGGAGATGGGCAGGGTGAATGGATTTGGGAGTGGAATTCTGAAAGGAGTTGGGAATGGGAGTCCGGCGAGGAAACCCCCGCCGCCGCATCTGGAGCTGAGAAGGTAAGGGGTGTGGGTTGCGGCAGCCTAGGAGCGAGTGCGTTTTTAACGATACCCTAGCAGTTGCGTTGATGTGTTTTTGATCTTCGAGCAAGGAGTCACCGTCACTTAGCATGTGTTTAGGATAACAGTTCTTCTGTATTGATATAACTGTCCGATCTTCTTCTATTTGTCTTTTCGTCTTGAAGAAGCCATTTTGTAGGCTGATGCAGAGGCATGGGAAAGAAACGCTCAACTGGCAAGGTAGGCCAGAAGCACTAAATACAGTAGAGCATGTAGTAAGATATTGGCTATGCTTAAGGTAGGGACATCTTCCGGTACGGTCTTAGCGCGCGGACTATGCGGTTACGCGCTCCAGTCAAGCCCTACCTTATCAACTCAGGCAACGATAAATCCTACAACGACCTACGTTCGAAGGTAGAACTTCTGTCGACGTCTTTTCTGTTCATGCAAGATGGGACCAGGACCGAAACTGTGCAGGACAGCGTTCAGGGGAGACATGTAAAGTCGGAAAACAAAACTTTTCTATCTACTACCGACTTTTGATGGCAGCCATACTAAGGCATAATGAATCTCTGAGGTGCTGTGATTCTTGCACTATTCAGCACCGTCAGATCGTATTCCGCTCTTGGCCCTTCTTTGTATCAGTTCTCGTGTTCGGAGTCCTCCACCTTCTTCCCTTCTGGATCGTCTACTCCCAACTCCTCTGTTCCGGGTTCCTGTACTCCTAGCTCTTCTGACCCCAATTCCTCCTCGCCTTGCTCCTCCCCTGCCTGTGATTCATTTTCGATTTTCTCGTCATCACTGCCCTCTGTACGGGGGAAGTTCGTGCACAACCTATCTGCGGACTGGACGCCGTAGTCCCTATCCTCTTTTTTCAACAACAGCTCCTTAGTCTCTTTCCTCGACAACAACGCCAACTTGAACCCCGATCCCGAAGCTGGCTCCGTGTCTTGCTGAAGTCCGTTGTTCGCCACTTCCTGGATGTCGTAAAGTTTCTGGGATGACGCAGGTCCGGATGGGTAGTCGAGTGCTTGTGCTATCAGGCCAGGTGCGACCTCTTGAGCTCCTCCAATGACAGGAGGGATGCCGATTGCAATACGCTCGAGATCGCGAAGGTCCCAAGTGGCTTTGGAAAGCCTGCAAACAGGAATTAGCTTCGTAATCTACTGCATC
>JAABUY010003248.1_pt1 | contig 18224 bp, 19 predicted proteins | sample 5560271 | NCBI WGS metagenome assembly JAABUY01 (sample SAMN10711886, study PRJNA513374) | rock metagenome | isolation source: Antarctica rocks | place: Antarctica: Victoria Land, University Valley
TCAAGTGGTGGAAGGCCCCAGCTACGCAGCGGTCGGACCGACCGCGCAGGTGGGCAGTGACCGTCGAGCCCTTCGCATCCACCGGGGGACGGCCCAGCAATATTGGTGGATAAGCGTGGTTATGCGTGTCTTGCGTTGGCGGAGACCCGGCTACCGAGCACTGCCGGTCTCGGATTGGGTCAGACCGGGATCTTGTCAGCGAACCGTTGGCGGGCGGCCTGGCGGGACACGCCGAGGGCGACGGCGATCTGGTTCCAGGACCGGTCGTGTGCGCGCGCGAGGGTGACCGCCTCCTGCAGCCGGGCTTCGTCGTCACGGACCGCCTCGGAGGCGGCGGCGACCCGGTGCAGGTCGTCGGTGGCCTCGACGGCTGCGGTGTCGGGGTCAAGGTTGTCGGCCAGGACCTCGAGTCGGGCCGCGGCGCGGTCGAGGTCTTCATCGGTGTGGCGCATGGTCGCCTCCTTCACGTTCACAGGAACCGGGTGAACTTGCTGCGCAGGGGCATGGCGTGGATGACGACCGGGTCCTCGCCCTCGAGGTCCAGGATCCCGATTTCGAGCAGGCTGCCGTCCAGGCCGGCGCCGATGAGCATGGTCAGGTCCTCCCCCAGGGTGATACGGCGCATCGCGGTGCGGACCGCGTGCGCGATATCGGCCTCGCTCACGCCGTGGCGGTAGGCGGGCCGACCGATCCGCATGAAGACAATCTACCTTGTCTGTTGGCACGGGGTCCAGTGGCGCTTCTGGATGACGCGGGTCGTGCGCTGACCGAGACGGTGTCGGTGCCGGATGGTGGGCTCGACCTCGGGGACCCACGTCACCCCGGCCGCGTTCCGGGCGACGCTGACCGGGTCCTCGAGCGCCGGGTGGACGTTGTTCGACCACGGGTCGGGCTCGCAGTTGAGCTTCACCGGCGCGGGCAGGTTGGCCACGGTCAACGACCGCAACGGCAACACCACCGTCGGGGACCTCACCGCGGGCGCCGGGCTGCCGCTGCTCACCGCGGGCGCGCTCGCCCTGGTCTACGCGCCCGCCTACCTGATCCCGGGCCATCCCGACGTGCGCGCCGCGCTGCGTCTGCTCTGCGCCTGCTCTACCTCGCCGCCGCACCCGCCCGGGTCCTCACCGCCCGCACCACCACCACACCACCCGCCACCGTGCCCCACGTGGCACCGTCGCGGCGGTTCCCTGACCGCGTAGCGACGCGAGCTGAGCGAGGCCGTCAACGGCACACCCGGCACACCCGTGGAACGGGCTCGGCGGGGCGACACCGGCCCCTGCCACTGGTCCGAGTCCCGACCAGCGCACCGGGGGAGCGCCTGAGCTTCGTGGATAAGTGCAGTTATGCATCACGGCGGGTCTCCGGGGTGGGGGAGAGGCCGTCGAGGACGGCGGCGGTGGCGGCCAGCCACGCTTCCCGGGTCCGCCGGTGCAGGGCGAACAGGTCCAGTTCCTGTCCGGTGGCGATGACCGGGTCGTAGGGGATCTCGACCACGGCGCGGGTCACCCGGGCGTAGTGCTCGATCAGCTCCCGGCGGACCGGGGGGTGGGTCGCCGGTCGCGCGGCGGACAGCACGGTGACGGCCTGCTCGGCGAGCCGGCCGCGCCCGGTGCTGCGTAGGTGGTCCAGGACCCAGCCGGCGCCCTCGGCGGTGTCGGCCTGGTAGGTGGACACCACGACGAGGGCGTCGGCGGCGTCGACAGCGGCCTGCCAGTTGCTGGCGCGGACGTTGTTGCCGGTGTCGACGACCAGCACCCCGTAGAACCGGGCCAGGACCTCCCGGAGCCGGCGGAACTCGCCGGCGTCGACCTGCGCCATCCGGGCGGGGTCCCCGTCGGAGGCGAGGACGTCGAACCGGGCCTCGCCCTGGGGGCGGGTATAGGCGGCGAGGTCCCCGATCCGGGCCTTCACGGTCTGGAAGTGGTCGACGTCGGCGAGCAGGTCCCACACGGTCCGGTTCGCGTCCGGATGCGCGAGGGCGCGTAGGCCGAGGGTGCCGCGGGTCTCGTTGTTGTCCCAGGCCAGCGCCGAGCCGCGGTGGGCGCCGAGAGTCGCGGCGAGCAGCAGCGCGGCCGGGGTCTTCCCGGCTCCCCCTTTGGGGTTGACGACCACCACGGTCCGCGCCCCGACCAACGGGCGGCGGACCGCTTCGAGCCGGTCCCGGTGCCGCAGCTCGGCGGGGCCGGGACGGACCCGCAGTCGGCCGCCGGTGGCGGCGGCGACCCGGCCGCGCCACCCCCACGCTGCCGGTCGGCCGGCCGGGGACAGCCGCGCCGGGAGCAGGTCCTCCACGTCAAGCCCCCGCCCGGGCCTCGTGGCCGGGGGCGGCGTCACCGGCGCGTCCGGTCGGGCCGGGTCGGTCGCGGGCGTGGCCGTGGTGGTCGGTGGTGGGGTCCGCGGGGTGCGGACCGGGCTGGTGGTGACGGGGTGGGTGCTCATCCGGTCTGCTCCAGGGTCGGGATCCGCCAGATAGCGGCGGTCGGGCGGGTCAGGGTGAGGAAGTCGGTCCAGGTCACCGGGGTCCCGGTCCACCCGCCGCGGCCGCTCGGGATGGGGTTCACCACCTGCTGGCGGAACTACCGGGTCGGGGTGATCCCGGCGGGTGTGCCGGCTTCGCTGGCGCGTGCTCTCCGGGTACACGGGGCCGGCCGGGGAGACCACGAGCCGGCGGGGTCTGCCGGCCGCCTCGGTGAGGTGCAGGCGGACCGGGTGGCCGTAGAGCCCGGCGGTGGCGGCGGCCGCGGCGAGCAGTGGCCGCCCGGGGTCCCGGGTGTCCGTGGCGACGGTCCGACCGTCGAGGGTGGCGGTCCCGTCTGCGCTGATCCGGCCGCGCAGGACGGGGAACCGGGGCGCGGCCGCGACCGCTGCTGCTGGCCGAGGGGTCCTCACGGGCTCTCCTGGTCCAGTTCGGTGACCTGCCAGCGGTCGCCGGGGGTCCGGGTGAGCCCGACGTACACCGCGACGCTGACCGCGGGCCCGGTCCACCCCGGGGCGGTGGGGGTCTGGGTGAGCAGGTACTGGCGGTCCGCTGTGGTCGCGGTGTCGGCGGGATGGTCATCGGCCGCGGCGGCGACATGGACGACCAGGTGGGCGCGGTGGGTCGACCAGCTGTTCCAGGCCGCGCCCGGTCCCGCGGCCGCGTCGTCGGCGGCGCGCAGGGCGGCGGCGTAGCCGCCGCCGAACCAGGGCAGGGCGCGGCGCTGCGCGTCCAGGGGGCTGGTGTCGGTGACGGTGTCGGCGCTGTAGGCGACGGTGAGCGCGGCGACGGCCACGACACCGGGGTCCGGGCTGGTCAGGGTCGCGGTACCGGGCAGACCTGCGGTCGGGCTCGGCCGGGTCGAGGCTCCCGGGGTCGAGGCTCCCGGGGTCGAGGCTCCCGGGGTCGGGGCTGGTGCATCGGGTGCGCCGGTGATCGGACGCACGGTCCCTGAGGCACCTGCACCTGGCTGCACCGGCGCCGCAGCGGTGGGTGCTGCCGGTGACGACAGGCCCGACGTGGTCAGCAGTGGTGGTTGGGCGGCGCAGCCCGCAGCTGCGGAGGCGGTGAGTGCCGCGATGGCCGCGGCCAGCGCGGGGTGGGGCGGTGGCGGGGTCATCCGAACCTCACCGGGTACCAGGTCTGGGTGGCCCAGTACCGGCCGGACAGGCTGATGACCTCGACGTGCCCGCCGGTCTCCGGGGCGTGCAGCATCTGCCCGCCGCCGAGGTAGATCCCGATGTGGTGCAGGCCGCTGGCGTCGGCGAACCCGATCCCGTCGCCGGGCTGCAGCTGCGCCCGGGGGACGGGGGTGCCCGCGGCGACCTGCGCGGCCGCGGTCCGCGGGAGCGTGATCCGCCGGCCCGAGGCCTGGTAGACGGCGAAGCGGACCAGCCCGGAGCAGTCGAACCCGACGGTGTGCGCGCCGGACCCGATCCCCAGGCTCGGCCCGGTCAGGCTCCCCCCGCCCCAGGAGTACGCCACCCCGAGTTGGGTCCGGGCGTAGCCGATGGCGGCCATCCCGAGGCTGCCGCCGACCCCGGGGGTCGGCGGCGGGTCCGCCGGGGGAGCGGCGGTGAAGGTCTCGGCGAGTGCCGTGATCCGGGTCAGGTACCCCTGGGTCTCCGCCGGGTAGCGGGACAGGTCCCCGCCGGTGGCCAGCACCATCCCCTCCCCCGCGTTGTAGGAGGCCAGCGCGAGGTCCCGGACGGAGCCGACCACCCGGCCGGCGCGCAGCGCGGCGGTCATGTCCGCGGCCAGCGAGCAGTCGAACGCGGCCTGGGCGGGGATGGCGTCGGCCGGGTCGAAGGGGTCCCGGACCCCGTCGCCGTCGCCGTCGCGGCCCCATCCCGCCCAGGTGCCGGGCAGGAACTGGGCGATGCCCTGCGCCCCGGCCGGGGACACTGCGCGGGGGTCGAACGCGGACTCCTGGTCCAGCTGCGCGGCGATCCACGCGGGTGGGAACGTCGCGCACGCCGACCCGGCGGTGTTGATCAGCTCGGCGTAGGCGGCCGGGACCGAACCGGCCCGGACCACTCCCCCGCCGCTGCCCGGGTCGCCGGGGTCGGCTGCGTCGCCGGTGTCCAGTGAGCCGCCGACCATCGCCAGGCTCAACACCCCGACGACGACAGCGCCGCCGACCCCGGCCAGCACCCCGCTACCGGGCACCGTCGTCGACCCCCCACCCGTCCATTCACAACAGTGAATCACGGAGACGATCGATCAGCGATTGGACTCACTGGAGTGAACCCGCCGGCTGGCTGCTGGGCCGGCGTGCTGTCAGGTCAGGGCGGTCATGACGACGAGCGCGACGAGACTGCCGAGCGCGACGCCCGCGAGCGCCTCAACGACGGTGTGGCGGTGCAGCGTGACCCGTGACCAGGCGAGGACGGCGATGAGCAGGTAGCCGACCAGCAGCACCGGCCCGTACAGGACGACCAGCATCATGACCAGCGCCGAGGCGGCGCTGGTGTGGCTGGACACCCGCCAGGCCAGGTTGACCGTGCCCGCGACGGCAGCGCCGACGACGACGGTGACGGTCGCGGCGAGGAGCTGGCGCGGTGCGGGCAGGACCGCGAGCACGAGCACGCCGAGTGCCGCGGTGGCGAGGGCGACGGCGATGTAGGTGACCCGGGCCCGCCGGGCAGCAGACCCGGTGCGGGCGCGGTCCCGGCGTAGCCGCCGGGTCAGCCCGAACGGCAGGACGGCGGCGAAGAAGACCCCCAGCAGGCCCCAGCCCAGCCCGGCGGGAACGGTGGAGCTGCTGGCGGCACCGATGACCAGGAACGTCGCGAGACCGAGCGGGAGACCGAGGACCTTGGACGCGAGCTCGGCGACCGGGGTCGCCGGGCCGCTCAGCGTCGCGGTGTCCGCGGACCCGCCGCCGGTGGTGGTCATCGGGTGGTCCTCCTGTCCAGCTGGGGCTCGGTGCGGGTGTCGACGGGCCCGGTTCCCGTTGCGGCCACCGGATCCCTCGCCGGGCCGGGCAGGTGGTCGGTGAACCGGGTGACCCGCCGGGAGTGTCGGCGACACCAGGCGACCCGGCGCAGGTGCCGGGCGACCTCATCCTCCCCGGACCGGGTGTCGGCCAGCGGTGCCGCCCGCCCGTACGTCGGCGGGCACCCGGCCAGGTACCGGTTCCGGGCGGCGGTGAGCCAGCAGGCGTCGACCACCGCGGCGCGGCGTGGGCCGCGCAGGCCGTGCGCCGCCTCGAGCGCGGCCCGGTCGACGGCGGGGGTCACGTAGTTGCGCAGGCCGGCCGCGGCGTCGAGCAGCTCCACCACGATCCGGTAGCGCCGGATCGCCAGGCTGGCCCCGTCGAGCAGGTCCTCGGTCCGGGTGGGGATCTCGGCCAGGACCAGCCGGGGGTTCACCACCGACAGCTCCAACCACAACGACCGGAGCAGCTGGACGTCCCAGCGGTAGAGCAGGGGCTCCCACGCACGCCGGGTGGCGGCGGCGGCAGGCGGCAGCAGCAGACCGACGCCGACGGCGAGGGTGCCGACGGTGAGCAGCGGCTCATCGAGAGCGGTCGTGACGGCGGCCACCGACCCGCCGGGGCTCAGCGCGGCCGCACCCAGAGCGGTGAGCTTGTTGGCCGAGTAGAGCAGCCCGATGACGGCGCCGGCGGCGACGAGGGCGAACCCGGCGCGGATGGCGGTGCGCCGCGATCGGCGGGCGTAGCCGGCGATCCGGATCAGCTCGACCAGGGCGACGCCGAGGAAGGCGACCTGCACGGCCCAGTACCCCCGGATGGCCGGCAGGTCGGCGTACCGGTCGGTGAACTCCGGTGCCTCCACCGGCAGCGGGGCGACCGCGAACAGCGCGACCGCGGCGGCGATGACCGCGCCGGCAGTGACCACCAGGGCCAGCGGGAACGCCGGCCGGCCGGGGACGTGGACGGCGCGCAGCACCCCGAGCAGGACCGTGGCCCCGATGATCACGGCCGTGTGTTCGATCAGGTCGGCGATGTTGGGGACCCCGAGCGCGGCGTCGAGCGCGGCGTAGACGGGATCGACGTTGACGGTCAGCCCGACCGCGAAGCAGGTCAGCGCCAGACAGCTCCCGGTCGAGCCGCCGCGGCGACCCGGCAGCGGGAGACGCAGCAGCGCCGCGCAGCTGAACAGGACCGGTGGGACCAGGGACAGGGCCAGGTGGCCGCTCACCCGAACTGGTCCTCGACGCGGTCTGCCGGGGTGGGGGTGTGGGGTCTGGTCCGGCGGATCTGGTGGCGCCACAGGGTGGCCATGGCCTCGGCCTCGGCCTCCTCGGGGTCGCTGTACTCGGTCCGCCCGCGCCCGGCGGTGATCAGCTCGCGGGTCTGCGGGGACAGGTGCGGGGTGAGGCCGGCGACCAGCTCGGCGGGCAGCGCGCGGGGCAGGTGCCGGCGCAGCAGGTGCGCGAACTCGTGGAAGACCGAGTGTTCGGACTGAAAAGGGCCGACGAGCGCGGAGTACCAGATGTGATCGGCCCGGCTGGTGGGCAGCCACAGCCCGCAGGGGGCGTCCCAGTGGGCGTCGACGTCAGCGGGCAGCGGGCTCAGGTGGATCGGGCGGCCCCGGCGGGCGGCCAGCGCGCGGCGGAAGTCCTCGAGGCTGAACGGGTCGGGCACCGGGACGTCCGCCACCAGCGGCCCGTAGTGGTCCCGCAGCTGCCTCAGCCTCACCGCCGTGAACCTCGACCTCCCGACCGGGGTGGTCCCGCAGCCGTTGATGAGGTTAGGCGGGGGCGGCTACCGCCCCGACCACACGATGATGATCACTGCGGTGAATCGTCGTCTGACCGGCGCCGCCGGCGCCGGGGGCGCGGCTGGCCCGCCGCGTCCGGTGGGTCCTGGACCGGTGGGAGGTTCTCCAGCTCGCGGACCTGGTCCAACATGACGCTCAACGCCCGCAGCATCCCCGGGGAGACACCGTCGGAGCGCCGTTGGATGTCCAGGACCGGGGAGTCCGCCAGCGAGTGCAGCAGCCCGAGCTCGGCCTGGACCCGTTCGGCGACGGCGTCGTCGAAGAAGTACGCCGGGGAGACCCCGAACGCCTCGGCCAGGACCTCCAGGTGCCGTTTGGTGGGGTTGTCCCGCTGCCCGGTCCGCAGGTAGTAGAGGTAGGTCGCCGAGATGGTGGGCCCGCCGCGTTCGGCGATGAGCCGGGCGACCTCTTCGTTGCTGCGCTCCCGGCTGCCGGCGGGGTGGACGTGGGCGAACAGGTAGTTCAACTTGTCCGCGAACACCGGCATCGACGGGTCGGACGGCTTCAGAGGCTGGTCGGTCGGTGACGGCTGCCCAGCGTCCGCCGGGTCCGCCGGAGCAGGCGGGGGGCCCGCAGGCGGCCCGGACGGTGGCGGTGACGCCTCGTCCTGGCCGGTCATGCGCTCCCCGTGTTGACCGTGCGTCCGCGGTCGGATCCCAACAGCGGTGTCGGGCGGTCGTGGCCGCCTGCCCGGAGGGTATCGGGCCGGTGATCACCAGGGACGGACCGGCGTGGACGACGACACCCGCGGACTTTCACCCGTGTGACAGATAGCGACCCTCTGTGCCTACAGTGGCCCGCAGTCATTCACTGTTGTGAATCCAGGTCGGGGAGGCACGGATGAGCGGACGGACAGCGCTGCCGCGCCGCCGGCGCGCGGCCCGACGACGGACCAGCGGCCCGTTCGCGCCGACCGAACCCGGCACGGATGCCGACACCGGCGCTGCGCGGCCCCTGGGCATGTGGGCCGACCCGACCCCGGGTCGGGTGAGCCCGGGACCAGCGAGTGACCGGGTGCCCGTGTGGACCGACCCGGTCCGCGCGGACCTCGGCGGGCCGGACACCGACTGGACCCAGGCCCGGTGGTGGTGGCTCGGGGTCCACGGCGGGGCCGGGGTGTCGACCCTGGCCGCGATGGTCCCCGGCGGGGCGGACGCCCACCGGCGCTGGCCGGACCCCGCCAAGGGCGGACCACACCCGGTGCTGCTCGTCGCCCGGGCCCACGCCCAGGGACTGCGCCGGGCCCGCGCGGCGTGCCGGCAGTGGGCCGCCCGCGACGTCCCCGACGACCTGCACCTGGCCGGGGTCGTCCTGGTCGCCGCGGCACCCGGCCGGCTGCCCGCCCACCTCGGCGACCAGGTGCGTCTGCTCACCGGGATCACCCCGGCCCAGTGGTGGCTGCCCTGGCAGCCGGAACTGCTCGACCTGCCCGACCCGGCCGGGGTGGCCGTACCCCCGGCCCTGCACCCGCTGATCCGCGACCTCACCGACCTGCGAGGAGACCCGCTGCCATGACCGTCCTGTCGTCCCTGCCGTCCCTGTCGTCGCTGGCCGTGCTCGGCGCCGACTTCCTCAACCCCCACCCACAGCAGCCGCCGGGCACCGCCGGGCTGGTCACGCTCATGGGCTGGGTCGCCTGGGCCTTCACCGGGGTGTGCGTCATCGCCCTGATCGTCGCCGCCGGCGCGCTGGCGCTGGCCCACCGGACCGGGCGCAGCGGGGAACACGCCACCGGGATGGTCGTCGTGCTCGTCGCCGCCATCATCGGCAGCTCCGCCGGGCCGTTGCTGAACGCTCTGACCAAATAGACCCATGTCTGACAGCACCGACACCCGCAACCCCTGGACCCGTCCCGGCGTGCTCATCGCGGCCGCGTTCCTCGTAGTCGCGGTCGTGCTCGGGATCCTGGTCATCACCCGCACCGGGCCGACCACACCCGCGGCGACCCCGACCGTCGCGACCACCACCGCAACCACCACCGCGACCGCCGAGGTCCCGACGCCGACCGTCCCGGCCACCGCCAGTACCACCGCCAGCACCGCCACCAGCCCGGTGGCGGGGGGCGGGGACCAGCAGCTGCCGCGGACCGCGCCCCCGGTCAGTTGGGTCACCGTCAAGACACTCGCCCTGCCGATCAGCGCGACCGCGGGCCCGCAGGTGGACACCGACACGGTGATGTCCGGCTACGCCCACACCCCGATCGGAGCACTGATCGCGACGGCTGACACCAGTTCCCGGTACTCCATCGTCGACAACTGGCGGCAGGCCACATTGGCTTCCGTCGCGGACACTCCTGGCCGGGCCGCGTTCCTGCAGCAGCGGGCGGCCTACGGGCAGGTGACACCGACCCCGGGTCAGCTGACCCAGATCGCCGGGTTCAACGTCGTCTCCTACACCCCGGGCCGCGCCGTCGTTCAGCTCGCCCGCGCCGCCGGCGACGGGAGCCTGACCGTCACCACCGACACCGTCGTGTGGCGTGACGGCGACTGGAAACTGCTGCTCCCGGACAGCGGCACCACCCCGCCCGCCGCGGACCTGCCATCCCTGCAGGGCTTCATCCCCTGGTCGAGCACATGACCGCCGCGTCGCTGTCCGCGATCCGTGCACTGTCCGCGATCCGTGCACTGCCCGCCGCCCCTGGTGTATGCGACATCCCGGGTATCGGCCAGGTGTGTCCGAGCAACATCGTCAAAGCCGGCTGGGCCGGGGTCATCAACTCCTTCCAGCAGGCCGTCGGCCAGACCATCCGGCTGCTGTTCACCTTCTGGGACAAGGTCCCCGCCCCCTCGCTGTCCGCGACCACCGGCCCGGTCGGGGAACTGCAACGCTCCCTGTCCTGGTACGTCGGGCTGTTCGCGGTCGCCTCCGTCCTGATCGGCGCCGCCCGGATGGCCTGGAGCCGCCGGGCGCGCACCGGGGTCGACCTGCTGGGCTCCGTCGTGCGTCTGCTCGTGGTGTCCGCGGTCGGGGTCCCCGCGGTCGCCGCGCTGGTGGCCGCCGGCGACGGCTTCGCGACCTGGCTGCTGCAACGCTCGGCCGGCGGGGACTTCGGGGCCCGGATGACCGCCGTGGGCCAGACCGTCGCGCTGACCACCGCCCTGGGCGGCGGGGCAGCCAGCGCGCTGACGCTGCTGATCGCGCTCCTGGCGATCCTCGGTGCGCTCGCCCAGGCGGTCGTGCTGGTCCTGCGGGGAGCGATCCTGGTCATCCTCACCGCGACCCTGCCGCTGGCGGCGTCGGCGACCAACACCGACCTCGGCCGGCAGTGGTGGTCCAAGTCCTGCGCGTGGCTGATCGCGTTCATCGTGTTCAAGCCCGCCGCCGCGCTGGTCTACGCCGGCGCGTTCTACTTGATCGGCGCGGGCACCGACGCGCAGTCGGTGATCGCCGGGCTGATGACCCTGGCCCTGGCCGCGTTCACCCTGCCGGCGCTGATGAAACTGCTCGTCCCCGCGGTCGCCTCGGCCAGCTCCTCGGTCTCGGCCGCTGAGGTGCTCGCGGTCGGCGGCGCGATGGCCACCGGCGCCGTCGCCGTCGGGCAGCTCGGCGGAAAGGCCACCACCGGCAGCAGCGGTAGCACCGGCGGGGGGGCCGCCCGTGACGTCACCCAGTCAGGCGGGGGACCCGCCGGGTCCGGCGGCGGCGCCGCCGGCCCGGCCGGTGGCGGCGGGTCTCCGGGCGGCTCCGGCTCGCCCGCGGGCTCCGCCGGAACATCGGCGGGCGCCGGGGCCTCATCCGCCGCCGGGGCTGGTGCTGGGGGTGCCGCTGCGGGGGGCGGTGCGACGGCCGCCGGGGCGGCGGCCGGGCCGGTGGGCGCGGCGGTGGCCGCCGGTGCCCGGGTCGTCCACGCCGGAGCCCAGGGCGCGGCCCTGCTGGGCGACGCCGCCGCCGGTCAGGACGCGGGCGGCGCAGCGAACCGAGCAGAGCAGGGAGACCGGCGATGACCCAGACCCGTCAGGAACCCACCTACGGGCACTGGCGCACCCCCTCCTCCGGGGGGCTGGGCAGCCTCGGCCTGGTCGGCACCGTGCTGCTGCTGATCGGTCTGGTCGTGGTGATCGTGCTGCTCTCGGTGGACCGGGTCGCCGCCCTGGTCGCCGGCGTGGTTCTGGTCGCCGTTTTGGTGCCGCTGTCGCTGCGGGTCGACGGCCGCTCTGCGTTGCAGCGGCTGACCGCGCGGACGGCGTGGTGGGCCGGGCGGTCCCGCCGCGCCCACCTCTACCGCTCCGGGATCGCCTCCCCGGTGGCCGGTGGGCACCACCGCCTGCCCGGGCTGGCCGCCCAGACCCGGGTGTACACCTGCGTCGACGCCTACGAACAGCCCTTCGCGATGGTGTTCGTCCCCTCCTCCCAACACTGCTCGGTGACCCTGCGCGCCGGCGCCGACGGCGCCGCCCTGGTCGACGCCGACCAGGTCGACACCTGGGTCGCCGGATGGGGCCAGTTCCTCGCAGCACTCGGCCACGAACCCGGACTCGAGGCCTGCGCGGTCACCGTCGAGACCGCCCCGGACCCCGGGGTCCGCCTCGAGCAGGCCGTCGCCGGCAACCGCTCCCCCACCGCCCCCGCCCTGTCCCGGCAGGTGATGGACCAGATCGTGGCGACCTACCCGGCCGGGTCCGCGGTCATCTCCACCCGCATCCAGCTGACCTGGCGGATGACCACCCCCACCGGGCGGCGCACCCCCGCCGACATGGCCGTCGAGCTCGGCGCGCGGCTGCCCGGGCTGACCGGGATGCTCGCCACCACCGGCGCGGGTGCGGTGTCCGCGATGACCGCCGAGGAACTCGCCGAGACCGTCCGCGTCGCCTACGACCCGGCCGCGTTCGCCGACATCGAACGGGCCCGCGCCGAACACGGCCACGCTGGCATCGACTGGGCCGACGCCGGCCCCGTCGCCGCCCAGGAACAGTGGGACAGCTACCACCACGACTCCGGCACCACCACCACCTGGACGATGGCCGAGGCACCCCGTGGCACCGTCACCAGCCGGGTCCTACTCGCCCTGCTCCGCCCGCACCGCGACGTCGACCGCAAACGGGTCACCCTGATCTACCGCCCCCACGACGCCGGGTCCGCCGCCCGGATCGTGGAACGCGACGTCCGCAACGCCCGGTTCAAGGCCTCCCAACGCGCCGCCGGCCCCCTGGCCCGCGACGACCTCGCCTACCGCGCCGCCATGCAGACCGCCGCCGAGGAGGCCCGCGGCGCCGGGCTGTCCCGGGTCTCGATGCTGGTCTCCGCCACCGTCACCGACCCCGCCCGGGCCCATCAAGCCCGCACCGTCGTGGAGGCCAGCCTCGCCGCGTCCAGCCGGCTGCGGCTGCGCCGCGCCTACGGCTTCCAGGCCTCCGCGTTCGCCGCGACCCTGCCCGTCGGGGTCGTCCTGCCCCTGCACGTCCGGATCCCCGCGACCCTGCGGGAGGCCGCCGCATGACCACCACCCCCACCCGCGAGGAGAAGACCGCCCCCGACGAGTCCACGGCGGCGGCGACGCCGCTGCCCACCTTCGGCACCCCCCCGGCCCGGCGCTGGCCGGTCGGGCGGCGCCGCCCGACCACCGCGGCCAACCCCCCGGAGGAGGTGACCCAGCCCGGGCCGGTGGTCCCCCGCTGGGCCGGGACCCTGCCCGCCCCGGTCACCCGCCGGCGCCCGGAACCCCGCGCGCCCCGGGAGAGCGGGGTCCGCGCCCGCGGCTGGCGCGGCCCGGGCGGGGGCACCGTCGCCTACGTCGAATCCCCCCAGGAGTGGCGGGCCACCACCGCGCAGCTGTGCGGGCTGTGGCCCTACGCCGCCGGGTCCGGCTCCCCCGTCGTCGGGGTCCCCATGGGCCGGCACCTGGACACCGGTGCCACCGTGTGCGCGGACCCCATCAGCTGGTTCCGCACCGCCCGGCTGATCAGCGTCCCCAGCATGTTCCTGCTCGGCAACCCCGCACTGGGCAAGTCGATGTCCATCCGCCGGATGTGCATCGGCCTGGCCGGCCAGGGCGTCACCCCCCTGATCCTGGGGGACCTGCGCCCGGACTACGCCGACCTCGTCGACGCCCTCGGCGGTCAGGTCATCTCCATCGGCCGCGGCCACGGCGGGCTGAACCCCCTGGACCCCGGCGGGCTGTCCGCCGTCCTCCCGCGGCTGCCCGCCGAGCAGGCCCGGCTGCTCGCCGCCGCCCGCCACGGCCGCCAGGTCACCGTCACCGAGGGCCTCGTCGAACTCGTCCGCGGCTCCCGCCTCGCCGACCACGAGAGCGCCGCCCTCGCCGCCGCCATCGACGTGCTGAACGCCCGCCCCGGGGTCCCCGTCCTGCGTGACCTGTTCGACGTCATCAGCGCCGGCCCGGACCGGGTCCGCTCCGTCGTCCTGGACCACGGCGAGGACCTCATCTACCGCGGCCTGACCGACCGGCTCCTGCGGTCCCTGCTCGCGCTGATCTCCGGGCCCTTCGGGGAGGTCTTCGCCGGGCACACCAGCACCCAGCTGGACCTCACCGCCCCCGCGGTGTGCCTGGACACCAGCAGCATCCCCGACACCGACACCCGCCTGCGCGGCGCTGCGCTGCTGACCTGCTGGGCCGCCGGGTTCGCCGCCATGGCCGGCGCTCAGGCCCTCACCGACGCCGGGCTGGCCCCCCAGCGGCTCTACTTCGCTGTGTTGGACGAGCTCTGGCAGGCGTTGCGCGCCGGGGAGGGCATGGTCGACCGGGTCGACGCGATCACCCGGCTCAACCGTAAGTTCGGCCTCGGCTACGCGATGATCACCCACACCGCCAAGGACCTGCAGTCCCTGCCCAACCCCGAGGACCGCGACAAGGCCATGGGCTTCATCGCCCGCGCCGGCTACGTCGCCCTGGCCGGGCTCCCCCGCAGCGAACTGGACCTCATCGGCACCACCATCGACCTCTCCGAGGCCGAACGGTCCCTGGTGTCCAAGTGGTCGATCCCCGCCATGCTCGACCCCGTCTCCGGCCGGGAGGCCCCACCCCCGGGCCGCGGGAAGTTCCTGCTCAAGATCGCCGGCAAACCCGGCATCCCCGTCGAGGTCGAGCTCACCCCCGCCGAACTCGCCCTGCGCGACACCAACGCCAAATGGCACTGAGCACCGCCCGCCGCGGACCCGGCGGATCCGGACTCGCCGGCCCCCTCGCACTGCTCGCCGGGATCGCCGCGCTCGCCGCGGTGTGGGCCGGCGCCGCCACCGGAGCAGCGCTCACCGGACAGGCCGCCACCGGCAACCCCCTGGCCTACCTGGTGCTGCTCGCCCGCGGCCGGGCCCACTGGCCCGGCCCGTGGGCCACCGGCATCACCGCGGGCCTCGGGGTGCTGCTGCTCACCGCCGCGGCCCTGGTCACGGTCCGCCTCACCGCCGGGTCCGGGACGTCGGCGGTCCGTGCCGCGGCCCGGCACATGGCCCGCCCCCGCGACCTCACCGGCCTGGTCGGAAAATCAGCGCTCGCCCGGGCCCGGCAGTTCCGGCCCTCCCTCGCCGAGCAGAAGACCCCCGCGCCCGCCGAGGTCGGGGTGCGCCTGGGCCGGCTCATGCCCACCCGGACCCCCGTCACCGCCGCCTTCGAGGACGTCCTGCTCGCCGTCATGGCCCCCCGGTCGGGCAAGACCACCAGCCTCGCCGTCCCCGCCATCCTCGACAGCCCCGGACCCGTCGTCGTCACCAGCAACAAGGCCGACGTCGTCCACCTCACCGCCGCCCTGCGCGCGCGGACCGGGCCGGTGTGGACCTTCGACGCCCAGGCCATCACCGGCACCGACCAACAGATGTGGTGGAACCCCCTCGCCGCCGTCCGCTCCATCCGGGAAGCCCGGCTGCTCGCCGCCCACTTCATGCAGGAGGTCTCCCCCGGCGGGTCCAACGACGACTTCTGGGACCGCGCCGGCCTGCGTGTCCTGTCCTCCCTGCTGCTCGCGGCCGGGGTCAGCGGCGGGACCCTGCGCGACGTGTGGCGGTGGGTGAACACCCCCACCGACCCCGACCCCGCCCGCCGGCTGCGCGCGGCCGGGCTGCACGCCTCCGCCGCCGGCCTCGAGGGCACCCGCGCCGGCGCGGTGGAGACCCGGGAGGGCCTCTACGAGACCGTCCGGTCCGCCTGCGCGTGTCTGGAGGACGACCGGATCCTCGCCTGGGTCACCCCACCACCCGCCGAACCAGCACCGGCAACGGAACCCACCGGCGCGGCCGGCGAAGCCGAACCCGCCGACGGACACAAACCCGGCAGCGACGACAAACCGGACAGCGAACCGGACAGTGGACCCGGACCCGAGAGCGGCGAGCACCCGGACACAACCGGACAGTCAGACGGCAGTGAGGAGCCGGACAGCCGTGCGGAGCCGGACAGCGCTGATGGAAGCGGGCCGTCACCCGCCGGGATCGCGCAGTTCGTGCCCGCCGAGTTCGTGACCTCCACCGGCACCGTGTACCTGCTCTCCCACAGCGACGCCGGCGCCGCCCAGCCGCTGGTCGCCGCCTTGGCCGACGAGCTGCTCCGCGCCGGGATCCACACCGCCCAACGCCGGCCCAACCAGCGCCTGGACCCGCCAATGCTGTGCGTGCTCGACGAGGCCGCGAACGTGTGCAAGATCCGCAACCTGCCCGAGCTGTACTCCCACCTCGGGTCCCGCTCCATCGTCCCCATCACGATCCTGCAGTCCTACAAACAGGCCGAACTCGTCTGGGGCGCCACCGGCGCCGAAGTCCTCTGGTCCGCCGCCACCGTCAAACTCATCGGCGCCGGCCTGGACGACCCCCGCCTGGCCGAAGACCTGTCCCGGATGATCGGCGACCACGACATCACCACCCACACCGTCAACCACGGCGGCGGGCGCAACGGCCGCACCCGCAGCGTCAGCGTCACCCGCGACCGGATCCTGTCCCCCGCCGACGTCCGCAACATCCCCAAAGGCTGGGCCGTCCTGCTCGCCACCGGCTGCCCCGCCGGACTGCTCCAGCTCGACCCCTGGTACTCCGGGCCACACGCCACCGAGATCACCGCCGCCGAGACCGCCGCCCGGGCCCACCTCACCGACCAACCGGACCCGTCCACCGACCCGGCCGCCGGCGCCGACCCCCGGGCGGTCGGTGTGCCCGCCGAAACCGCCCGCCGGTGAGCCAAGACCCCGGGCCGGCACCGGATCCAGAGCAGCTGTTAGCCGAGGCCGCGGACGACCGGGCCCGCCTCGACGGGCTGGTCATCCGCGTCGACGAACTCACCGTCGCCGTCGAGAAGCTTGTTGCGGATGCGGCGTTTCCCGGGCTCGGGTTGACCGCTGAGCCGACCCCGCAGCCCGCGCCGGCGCACCCCAGCCTGGGCGACTTCGTCGGGGACTACCTGCTGCCGATGTTCACCCGCCCTACCCTCGGCGGCCGCTGGCTGTGGTGCCCCCACTGGTGGGAACACAGCGAAGCCGTCTCCCGGCTCACCGCCCTCTGGCACGCCTGGGAAGCGCTCCGCGACCAGCCCGGCACCGCCTTCAGCAGCTGGTACCGCGAACACCTGGACCACCAACTGCCCATCCTCATGGGACCCGACGGCCCCTTCCGCGACTGCGCCAACGGCCACTACACACCCGAACCGACGCCAGCCCCCGCCACGCCGCCCGTCGACAGCTCGGTCTGGGAAACCGCCGGCCCATGTGGAGAGTCACCTGGGATCGCTTTGTCCGAGAGGCCAGAAGGGACGAAGGAGACAGGCCCCTGAGACGTAACCGCGACCCGCACCTGGCGTGGCGGTGATGCCGCGCCAGATGTCGGCCATGGGACCGGACCGACCGGCGGTCTGGTTGAGTCACAACGGTGACCACCGACTTCGACGCCCACCTGGCCGCCTGGCGGGACTGGGCGGACGCCCCATGGGGCCAGATCAGGTTCGCCGTGGTCGCGTCCGCATTGCGCCGGGTCACCATCGGGTCGGGTCCGCTGCAGATCTTGGACGTCGGCGGCGGCGACGGCCGTGACGTCCTCCCCTTGGCCGAGGCCGGGCACCGGGTCACGGTGCTGGACCCGGCGCCGGGCATGCTGGCCGAGGGTCGTTCGCGAGCGCGAGCAGCCGGGGTGGACGTCGACTTCGTCCGCGGATCGCTGGACGGTCCCCTGCCGGACGACTCGTTCGACCTCGTGCTCTGCCACCTCGTCCTGCAGTACCGCCCCGATCCGGAGGCTGACCTCACCCGGCTCATGTCGCTATGCCGCCCAGGCGGCCTACTGTCCGTCATCGCACCAAACCCCGACGGCGCGGTCTTCCCGGCGCTCGTACGGGGCGGCGTCCCCGCCGCCCGGGCCAAGCTTGACGCCAGAACCGGGTCGACCGTCACCTTCGACGCCGAGGTCGCGCTGCTCCGGCCCGAACGGGTCGAGGACCACCTCACAGCCAGCGGCGGTTCGGTGATCGGCCGCTTCGGAATCCGCATCGCCAACGACCTGCTGACCGACGACACCGCTAAACACGACCCGACCCGCTACGCCGACCTGGAAGCGTTCGAGATCGAGCTGTCGACGCGGGAACCATTCTGGCGGATCGGCCAGTTCTGGCAGCTGATCGTACGGTCCCCCGGAGGCTGAGTCCGAAGTTCCCCGACCACCTACTGGCCGTCGTCAACGCGGCGAGGTAATACAGGCCGACGCTTTCTGGACTTCGACTCTGTCAATTATTCGTTAATCTGCTTGCCCATCGCTTCCCGCGCGGTTACCTCGGCGGTGTCAAGTGGTCAGTGCGCCACCGGCTTGGACGAAGAGTTCGTTGAGTTTCTCGGTGGGGTTCTTCCAGTTGAGGGTCTCCCGCGGTCTGCCGTTGAGCTGGGCGGCGACGGCGTCGAGGTCGGCTTGGGAGTGCACGGACAGGTCGGTTCCTTTGGGGAAGTACTGCCGCAGCAGCCCGTTGGTGTTCTCGTTGCTGCCCCGCTGCCACGGTGAGTGCGGGTCGCAGAAGTAGACCGGTATCCCTGTCGCGACGGTGAACCTCGCGTGCGCCGCCATCTCCTTGCCCTGGTCCCAGG
>JAABUY010003250.1_pt1 | contig 18220 bp, 20 predicted proteins | sample 5560271 | NCBI WGS metagenome assembly JAABUY01 (sample SAMN10711886, study PRJNA513374) | rock metagenome | isolation source: Antarctica rocks | place: Antarctica: Victoria Land, University Valley
TGGGTAGGGGGCATCCGGGGAACGGATTGTCTCGCGGGTCATCGATGACCTGGCTTCCAGTGCCGCCATCGCAATCGATGGAGGGGTGGGATGCCGAGACAGAGGCTGTCCATGCGGCGGATCAAGCGGCTGCTGACGATGCGTTTCGGGGCTGGGGCGAGTGCCCGGCCAGCACGATGGACAGCACGCCGTCGCCGTCCGCCACCACCTCGCGCAGCCGCTTCAGGCCGGAGAGCGTCTTGTGATGCAAGTCGTGCGCCTCGTCGACGAACAGCACGACCGGCCGCTTGCTCTTGCGCACCGGGTCGCGCAACGCCCGCCCGCGGTGCTCGCTCTGGGCGGGGATGCGCAGATCCTTCTCCGGCGACAGATCGTAGAACAGGGCCGTGATGAGGGTGGTCAGGCTGGCGCGGTCCTTCCACGGCGAGCGACGTTGAACCAAGGGGTTCACCGGACTTGGACAGCCGGTGGCGCAGGCTGGCCAGCGCCTCGTGCGGGATGCGCGAGGTGAGAGCCTGCTCAGGCAACGGCCTCGTCCACGTAGCTGTAGGGCGTGGGCTTGGAGATGCCCATCAAGCGGCAGATCTCGGCGATGCTGTGCTTCTTTGCCCTGACACAGCGCGACCGCGTGCCGGCGCTTCTCGGGCAGCAGCTTGGGCCGACCGCCCTTGCGGCCCCGGGCACGCGCGGCAGCCAGGCCCGCCTGGATCAAGCGTTGCTGGCCCGCATGCAGGCGGCAGGCGCCCGACCTGGAGGAAGCGGTCGGGCTTGCCGAAGCGTTCACGGCCCTGGTGCGCGACCGTGCCCCCGACTGCCTCGACCCCTGGCTGAAGCACGCCGCGGACGGCGCTGTCCAGCAATTGCAGCGCTTCGCCAAACGCTTGTCGGCCGACTACGACGCCGTGCGGGCAGCCCTGACGCTGGCCTGGAGCAACGGCCCCGTCGAGGAACAGATCAACCGGCTCAAAACCCTCAAGCGCCAGATGTATGGCCAAGCCAACCTCGACCTGCTCGAACGCAGGTTCCTGCTCACAGCTTGATTATCGAAAGTGGCCCAGAACCCACCGAGCATGAGTCAGACGCATCCGATAATCCCAGCAAGCGTGAGCCGGTTCAGGCCGATAAGGTCGCGCCCGGCCGCGGATAAGTGCGAGCCGCTGCATCCAGCGAGACGGAACGCTTCCTTCGCATGTCGCTCTATGGCTATGCCCGCCCTCACAATGACGAGCGGAAAAAATGGGGGCGGCGTGGGTTGGGACCGTCGCCGGATGGTGAGAGATCAGACATGCAGGTGCGCCTCCCGGACCGCGGGCGCGTCGCGCAGGGCCTGGCTGGTGCCGGACCAGACGGTGCGGCCCTTCTCGACAATGACAGCGTGGTCGGCCAGGCGCAGCACGGCGGCCAGGTTTTTGTCTATCAGCAGGATGGAGAGGCCCTCCGTCTTCAAGGCCGCCAGCACGGACCAGATTTCGGCGCGGATGACCGGGGCCAGCCCCTCGGTCGCCTCGTCCAGGATCAGCAGGGTGGGGTTGGTCATCAGCGCCCGGCCGATGGCGAGCATCTGCTGCTCGCCGTCGGACAGTCGGGTGCCGGGGCTGCGGCGGCGTTCGCGCAGGCGGGGGAACAGGGACCACACACGGTCCAGCGTCCAGCGCGGCGCGTTGGCGCCACGGCGAGATGCCGTGGCGACCAGGTTCTCCTCCACGCTCAGCGCTGGGAAGATCAGCCGGCCCTCCGGCACCAGGCCCAGCCCGTGCTGCGCCACGCGGTAGGGCGCAAGGCCGCTGATGGGCTGGCCGCAATAGGCCACCACGCCGCCCCAGGGCGGGACCAGGCCCATGATGGCGCCAACCGTCGTGGTCTTGCCCATGCCGTTGCGGCCCAGCAGCGCCAGCACCTCCCCGGCGCCGACCGTCAACGACACGTCGAACAGCACCTGGCTGCCGCCGTAGCCGGCCGCGAGGCGCTCGACCCGCAGCGTCATGCCAGCCCGTCCTCGCCGAGCCCGTCCTCGCCGAGCCCGTCCTCGCCGAGCCCGTCCTCGCCGAGCCCGTCCTCGCCGAGGTAGGCTTGCAGAACCTCCGGGTGGCGCCGGACCTCCTCGGCCGACCCGGTGACGATGACGCGGCCATAAACGAGGACGCTGATGCGGTCGGCAAGGGCGAAGACGGCGTCCATGTCGTGCTCGACCAGCAGGATGCCGAACTCCCCGCGCAGGCCGTGCAGCAGGGCGACCAGCCGCGCCGCGTCGTCCTGCCCGGCGCCGGCCAGCGGCTCGTCCAGCAGCAGCAGGCGGGGGCGGGCGGCCAGGGCGACGGCCAGCTCAAGCTGCCGCTTCTCGCCGTGCGACAGAGTGCCGGCGGGCACGGCGGCGCGGTGGCCAAGGCCGGCGCGGTCCAGCGCCGCCCGCGCCGCTGCGTTCATTGCCGCATCTCCCGCGGCTGGGCGGACGAAGCGGAACGACGACCCGGCGCCGGCCTGGGCCGCCAGCGCCGCGTTCTCCAGCGCCGTGAAGCCGGGGACAAGCTGGGTGATCTGGAACGACCGGGCCAGCCCAATCCGCGCCCGGCGCGGCATCGGCCAGGCCGTCACGTCCTGGCCGCCGATCAGGACGGTCCCGCGGTCCGGGCGCAAGGTGCCGCTCACCTGGTGGATCAGCGTGGTCTTGCCGGCGCCGTTCGGGCCGATCAGGGCGTGGATCTCGCCGGGCAGCACGGTCAGGGACACGTCGTCGGTCACGGTCAGGCCGCCGAAGCGTTTGCACAGGCCGCGCAGTTCCAGCAGCGGCTCAGGCCCCGCGTCACGCACCCGCACGCCGGCGCAGGAGGCGAATGGCGCCGCGGGGCCGGGCTGGGCCGTCCACCAGGCCAGCCAGGCCGTCGCGCAGGAACAGCACGGACAGCACCAGCAGCGGGCCGAAGGCCAGGCGCCAGTAGGTCAGCCACTCGGACAGCCATTCCTCCAGCAGCACGATGGCGAGCGCGCCCAGGATGGCGCCATGCAGCCGGCCCGTGCCGCCCAGGATGACCATGAACAGCAGCTCGCCCGAGCGCCCCCAGGACAGCGTGGCAGGGGACACGAAGCGGGTCGCGTTCGCCATCAGCGCGCCGGCCAGGCCGCTGATCCCGCCGGCCAGGACATAGGCTGCGAGCCGGTAGGGATAGGGTGAGAAGCCGAGCGCCTGCACCCGCAGCGGGTTTTCCCGCGCCGCCCGGAGCACGCGGCCGAACCGGCTGTCCCACACCATCGAGCACCCCAGCCACACCGCCACGAGCAGCCCGAGGCAGACAAAGTGGAAGGCGACGCGGCTGTCGAGCAGGGGGGTGCCGAACACCTCCGTCCGGGCTTGCAGCGTCACTCCGTCATCGCCGCCCAGCACCGACAAGGAAGATGCGGTGAAGAACGCCATCTGCCCGAAGGCGAGCGTTATCATAATGAAGTGGACGCCGCTGGTCCGCAGCGACACAGCGCCGGTGAGCAGCGCCGCCAGCCCGGCCAGCAGCACAGCCGCCGGGAACACCACGCCCGCGCCGGAGATGTCGGCCAGGTCCAGCGCTACGACGGTGTAGGCGCCCACGCCGAACATGGCAGCGTGCCCCAGGCTCACCAGCCCGGCCCCGCCCACCAGCAGGGACAGGCTGATCGCCGCCATCCCCAGGATCATGGCCCGGGCCAGCAAGGTCAGCGCGAAGCTGCTGCCGAAGCCCGCGAACGGCGCCGCGGCCAGCGCCGCCAGCACCAGCACGGGCAGAGCCAGCCGCCGCACCGTCACGCCCCGCACCGTCACACCCGGCGCACCGTCATGCCCGACGCACTGGGAACAGCCCAGCCGGGCGCACCGCCAGGATCGCCGCCATTGCGACATAGACCAGCATGGACGCCAGCGCCGCCCCGGCCTGCCGGGCGGTCGGGCCGTCCGTCACCAGCCGCAGCAGGTCCGGCAGCAGCGCCCGGCCCAGCGTGTCCAGCACCCCCACGCCCAGCGCGGCGATGAACGCGCCGCGTATGGAGCCGATGCCGCCGACCACGATCACCACGAAGGCGGGGATCAGCACCCCGTCGCCCATTCCCGGCGCCACCGCGAACACCGGCCCGGCCAGCGCGCCCGCGAACCCGGCCAGCATCGCGCCGAAGCCGAACACCCCCATGAACAGCCGCCTGACGTCCACGCCCAGCGCCGACACCATGGCCGGGTGCGTCGCCCCGGCGCGCACGAGCATGCCGACCCGCGTCCGCTCCACCAGCAGCCACAGCAGCAGCGCGACCGCCAGGCCGGCGGCGATGATGACCAGGCGGTAGGCCGGGTAGGTGAAGCCCGGCATCAGCTCGATGCCCCCGCCGAGGCCGCCGGGTTGCAGGACGTTCAGCGGCGCTGTGCCCCACAGGGCGCGCACCCCCTCGTCCACCGTCAGGATCACGCCGAAGGTGGCCAGGACCTGGCTGAGGTGGTCGCGGCCATACAGGTGGCGGAACACCAGGGCCTCGAACAGCAGGCCCAGCAGCAAGGCGACGGGCAGGGCCAGCAGCAGGCCGGCCCAGAAGCTGCCTGCCCAGACGCCAAGCGTCGCGGCGACGTAGGCGCCCAGCATGTACTGCGCGCCGTGGGCGAGGTTGATGAAGTCCATCACGCCGAACACCAGGGTCAGCCCCGCCGCGACCAAGAACAGCAGCACGCCAAGCTGCAGGCCGTTCAGGATTTGGATCAGCAGGAGCGTGGTGGACATGCCGGGTCAGGGCCGGGCCGGTGTGTGCGAAGGGCGGCAAGCTGCTCCCTCTCCCTCCAGGATAGGGTCGGGATGGGAGAAACCGTCAGCGCCAACGCTGGCCATGGCATCTCGGATCAGCGCTGCAACCGGAACAGGATAGTTCCTGGGGCTTCCCTTACCCCAACCCTTCCCGGAGGGAAAGGGAGAACGGAGCGTCCCTTGCCAGCCATTGCGGGCAGCCGCCGCATCCCGTTGGCCATCCCCTAGCGCATCCGGCACTCGGCGGCGTAGGGGTCCACGTCGGCGGCCAGGACCTTGCGGACGGTTTCGGTCGCGTACTTGCCGTCAGGCCGCTTCACGACCTTGCTCACCCAGAAGTCCTGCACGGGATAGTGGTTCTGGCCGAAGCGGAAGGCGCCGCGGACGGAGGCGAAGTCGGCCTTCTCCATCGCCGCCCGCAGCCCTGCCTTGTCGGACAGCTTGCCGCCCACCGCGCGCACGGCGGAGTCCAGCAGGAACGCGGCGTCATAGCTCTGTGCGGCGTAGGCGCCGGGGACGTAGCCGTAGGCGGCCTCGAACGCCTTCACGAACGCCTGGCTGCGCGGGTTGTCGAAGCTGGGCGCCCAGTCGCCGGCGGTGAAGAAGCCGAGCGCGGCGTCACCCTGGGCGGGCAGCGTCGCCTCGTCCACCGTGAAGGCGGACAGGAAGGGGATGGCGGCCAGGCCGGCCTGGCGATACTGGCGCACCAGGTTCACGCCCAGCGCGCCAGGCATGAAGGCGAAAACGGCGTCAGGCTTGGCGGCGGCGATCTTCGCCACCTCCGCCGAGAAGTCGAGCTGGGTGAGGGGGACGTAGATCTCGTCCACGACCTCTCCCTTGAAGCGGCTGCGGAAGCCGTGCGCGGCGTCCTTGCCGGCCTGGTAGTTGGGGACCAGGACCATGACGCGCTTGTAGCCTTCGTCCTGCGCGACCTGGCCCATCGTCGCGTGCGGCTGGTCGTTCTGGTAGGCGGTCGTGTAGAAGAACGGGCTGCATCCCTTGCCGGCGAAGGTGGAGGGGCCGGCGTTGGCGCTGACCAGGATGGTGCCGCTCTCGGTCACGGGCCGGAAGATCGCTTGCAGGATGTTGCTGAACACGACGCCGGCGACGACGTCCACCTTGTCCCGCTCCAGCGCGGCCGTGACCTTGGTGATGGCCACGTCCGGCTTTAGCTCGTCGTCTATGACCAGCGTCTCGGCGGGCAGGCCGCCCAGCTTGCCGCCCAGCTCCTTCACCCCCAGCAGCCAGCCGTCGCGGAGCTGGGTGCCGATGGCGGCGCCGGGGCCGGACAGGGTGGCGACGAAGGCGACCTTCACGCCGGGGGGTTGCGCACGCACGGCCGGCGCGAACCCAGCGAACGTGGCAGCCGCGGCGGTGGCGAGCAGGGTGCGTCGGTGCATGGGGCGGTGTCCTGGATCGGGATAAGGGGAGCGAAGCCGTTCACGCGGGGCGATGCAAGGACCGATGCAAAGACCGATGCAAGGATCGGTGCAAGGATAGGGCCGGGGTAGGCGCCTGCTGACCTGACGAGGGGTGGGACGGCAAAGCGTCTCCCGCCAAAGGCTGGCGCTGCGGTGCGGCGGATGGCGCCCCGCCTATCCATCCTGCCCCGTCCGTGGCCGCACACAGCCTGGCCGGCATCAGACCTCAACCTGCACCCGGCCGTCCACGACGCGGGCCGGGTAGGTGCGTGTCGCGACGCTGATCGGCGCGGCGCGGGCCGCGCCGGTGCGTATGTCCACCAGGCCCTGGTGCAGCGGGCACTCGACGCAGCCGCCCTCGACGTAGCCCTCCGACAGGCGCGCCTGCCCGTGGGTGCAAAGGTCATGCAGGGCGAACACCTCGCCGTCCAGGCGGAACAGGGCGATGGGGGTGCCGGCGACGCTGACGCCGACCGTCGCCTCCTCGGCCACGGCGTTCGCCGGGCCGGCGTCGTGCCACTCGGCCACGTCTACACCGGGAAGGCGAGCAGGGTCTGCACGCGCAAGGTGTCGTAGATGCAGCGTTTCTGCTGGAAGCGCAGGCCGCCCTCCGTCCGCACGATGCGGTCCAGGTAGCGGCCGGCCTGGTAGAGGGTGGACGTGCCGTCCTGGGAGGTGTTCACCACCACGTAGCTGGTCGTTGCGGCGATGGTGCCGTCCGGCTCCGCCTGCCACTCCAGGCCGGACAGGCAGTGCCGGTACTGCGGCTTCTCGTAGATGTTGGCGTGGCGCAGCGCCACGATGCGGTCGCGCAGCATCCGGATGCCGTCGCAGTGCATCACCGGGGCGGGCAGGCCCTGGTCCTCGTTTTCCTTGGAGACGATCTCGTACAGGCAGTCGTCGGTGAACAAGCCGGGCCACTCCTCGATCCGGTCGTTGTCGAGGGCGGCGACGTAGCGGTCCTGCAAGGCGGTCAGCTCCAGGCGCAGCATCAGGTCCTGTGTCAGGTCGGGCACCCCGGCTACTCCGCCGCCGCATGTGAAAGGCTGGGGGGCACGGAGTCAAAACCCATCAGCTTCTGGTAGCCGACCCAGAAGCTGCGGATCAGGCTTTCGGTGATGAGCGTCGCCTGCTCGTCCGGCGCGGCGCGGGACATCTCGATCACCGACGACGTCCCGCCGTCGCGCGCCGTGCCGCGCTGGACCAGTTCGGTGGCCTCGGTGTCCTCCATGCTGATGTAGCCGGCGGGGCCGACCAGGTTGGCCTGCTTGATCCGCAGCTTCCGCATCTCGGGCGTGTCGTCCTCGTAGCCGAAGAAGTGGAACACCAGCTCGAAGTGGTCCGGCCCCTTGGGCAGCAGTTGGCGGCAGACCAGCGTGTTGTGGATTTGCTGGATCACCAGTTGCGGGAAGATCGGCTGGATGTGGTTGGTGGCGACCTCCTCGTACTCCGGCACCAGCGCCAGGATGCTGTCGTCCTCCAGCTTGAAGCCCTCGTCGTAGGACCTGATCTGCTGCGCTTTGTAGGCGTCGCCCGACCCTGCTGCGCCTGGCTGCCCTTCCTCCGTGCGGAAGGCGAGGATGACCGAGTGCAGGCCGTGCGCCGCGTCCGGCATGCACTTGGCGCGCATCCCCACGCGGAAGATGTTGAAGGTGGTGTGGAACAGGTGCAGCAGGCTGGCGTGGTAGGGGTCCTTCACGTTTTCCATGTAAAGCTTCCAGTTGCTGTCGGAGTACTGCCGGGTGCAGCCGAGGTACGCGACGGGCTTGTGGAAGATGCGGTCCACCCAGGGGCGCATCTCCGGGCCGATGTACTCGGCCAGGGGCGCCACGGTGCCGCTGAACGTGGCGAAGACCAGGCCGCGGTAGCTTTCGACCCGCAACTGCCGCAGGTTGTGCTGCTTGGGGTCGAAGTCCCTGGGCATCCCCGTTGCGTCCTTCTGGCCACGCCGGAACGGCACGCCTTGCAGGTTGCCCTTCGTGCCGAAGCTCCACTGGTGATAGACGCAGGAATGGGACAGGGCGTTGCCGCGGGGCAGGCGGCAGACCATCGCGCCGCGGTGGGCGCAGCGGTTGACCCAGGCGGCGAGCATGCCGTCCTCGGCCCGGGTCATCACGACGGGGGTGTCGCCGACGAAGGTGCTCTTGTAGTCGCCCTCCCTCGGGATCTCGGCCTCCAGGCCCAGGAAGCTCCAGGTGGGGCCGCGGTAGATGCGCTCCTGTTCGAGGGCGTAGATGTCCTCGTCGCTGAACACCTTGTAGGGGACGCGGGAGCCGTCCGTGTGCGGAAAGACGGCCAATGGAGAACTGGCCGGGGCCAGCGGTGCCGTGGCCGGGAAAGGATGGTCCATGCTGGCGCGTCTCCTGTGTGCCGCAGCGCCGGGCGTGCGCCGCCAATTCCGGGAGCGTGACAGAAACACCACCCCGGACACCAGCCGTTTTCCGCAAGGCCGCGGCGGGGCTGCCCAGTTTCCGCACTTATGCGCCCTGGCCCGTGCGCAGATCCCTGTTGGCCTGGCTGGGAAAGGCGGATACTCCCCCAACGCTCCTCCCCGGCGATTAGGAAACGGCCGCATGACGGCAGCCCTGCCGCAGCCTGCACTCCCCTATGCCTCCTTGCAGGCCATCACCGGCGGGGAGAACCTGCTGGTCCTCGTTCCGGCCCCGGGCGACGAAAGCGTCTGGTGCGGCGGCCTGATCGCCGAGAGCTGCCGGCGGGGGCACCCGCCCTTCGTGATGGTGCTGGGCGACGGCACCTTGTCGCACCCGCATTCGGCCGCCTATCCGCCGGACCGGCTGGCGAACCTGCACGACCGGGAAACCCGGGCGGCGGCAGCGTGCCTGGGCCTGCCGCGTGAGCGGCTGCTGATGGCCGGGATACACGACGGGCACATCCCCGCGGGCGGCCCCGGGTTCGACGCCGTGGTGCGGGCCGTCACCTTGGTAATGTGGGCGCGGGACTGCAACGTCATCTGCGCGCCCTGGCCCGGCTTCGAGGGTGACGCGGGGCGGCGCGACACGTTCGGGATCGCGACCGCCGTGGCGCGGGCCAGCGGGGTCGGACTGCTGGCCTATGCCGTCGGGGACGCGACGGCGGATGAGGGCTGGCAGTTGGACATCACGGCGCAGCTTGGCCCGAAGCGCGCTGCGGTGGCCGCCCACGCCTCGCAGTTGGGCCAAGTGGTGCTGGACGATCCGGCACCCCGGCTGTTCGACCCCGAAGCAGCCGCCTGCCTCTGGCCCTACGAGGTGCTGCTGCGGCCTGCCGCCCGTTAGCGCCGCAGCGCGTCCGAGGGGCGCTTGCCGCCTGCCGGACCGCTTCGAGGCCATCCACCGGCATCTGCCCTCCGACCTGCCAAGCGGCGCCGGTGTCGGGTTTCAGCAAGCGGTGTGGTGCTGCTTGCACGGCGTGGCCGACCTGTCATGGTGTCCCACCCAACAGCGCGCGGCCAAGCAGGAAAAGCCCTGCCGGCCAAACCATCACGGCGGTTTCATGCCAGACCTCCTCGTGTGCATCACCTTCGACTACGACAACGTGTCGTCCACCATCGCCCGGGGCGGGGTGACGCCGACCCTGCTGTCGCGCGGCGAGTTCGGGCTGGTCGGGGCGGAGCGCATCCTGGGCCTGCTGCACGCGGAAGGGGTGCCGTCCACCTGGTTCATCCCGGGCCACACGATTGAAAGCTACCCGGCAAGCGCCGCCGCCGTGCGCGACGCCGGATGCGAGATCGGCCACCACGGCTGGACGCACCGCGTGCCCTCCTCCCTCGGCCGGGACGGCGAGGAGGAGGAGCTGGTCCGTGGCATCGCTGCGATCACCGCCCTGACCGGCGCGGTGCCGCTGGGCTACCGCTCGCCGGCCTGGGACCTCAGCGCCCACTCGGCCGAGCTGCTGCTCAAGCACGGCTTCCAGTACGACAGCAGCCTCATGGGCCAGGACACCTTGCCGTACCAGGTGCGCCAGGGCGATGTGGCCCCATTGCTGGAGCCAATGACGTTCGGCCAGGACACCTCCCTGGTGGAACTGCCGATCCACTGGTCGCTCGACGACTTCCCGCACTTCGAGTACTCGCGCTCGGAGGCGGGGATCATGCCCGGCCACATGAACGCCTCGCTGGTGCTGGAGAACTGGCTGGGCGACTTCGCCTGGATGAAGCGCATGGGGCGGTGGGGCGTGCTGACCTACACCTTCCACCCGCACATCATCGGACGCGGCCACCGCATGTTGATGCTGGAGCGGCTGATTCGTGCCCTGCGCGCGGAGGGGGCGGCGTTCGTGACGATGGCAGGCGCGCTGGAAGCCTACCGGCGCGAGTTCCCGGACGGCAACACCCTGCGGGGGCGGTGAAACGGTGGAGGGCTTCGCGGGCAAGGGCGTGGTCATCACCGGCGCGCTCGGCATCTATGGCACCTGGATCGCCGACGCCTTCGCCCGCGCGGGCGCGCGGCTGTGCCTGACCGACCGCGACGGGGACGCGCTGGACGCGCGGCTGCGGCAGGCCGGGGGCGCGGAGGACAGCTTCCGCCATGCTGCCGACCTGACGGACGACGCTGCCCTGCACGGGCTGGCCGAGGCCGTGGGCCGGCGCTGGGGCGCAGCGGACGTCCTGGTCAACAACGCCGGGGTGTATCCCAGCGGCTTCCTGCTGGACATCGGTGCCGCCGAATGGGACCGCATCATGGACCTCAACGTCCGGGCGCCATTCCTGCTGACGCAGTTGGTGGCCAAGCAGATGATCGCCGCCGGGCGGGGCGGGGCCGTGCTCAACATCTCCTCCGGCGCCGCGCGCAAGATGCGCCGCTCGGTTGTGCCCTACTGCCTGTCCAAGACGGCGCTCGACCGGCTGACGAAGGGCTACGCCCTGGAGCTGGCGCAGTTCGGCATCCGGGTGAACGCCGTCGAGCCGGGGTTCGCCGCCGGCAGCACGGCCAGCCCACTGACGGGCGAGCACGTCCGGCAAACGCTCGCGGGCATCCCGCTCGGCCGAGCGTCCGGCCCCGATGACGCTGCGGCGGCGGTGCTGTTCCTGTGCTCGCCCGCGGCGTCCTACATCACGGGGACGTCGGTCGCGGTGGACGGCGGCAACTCCATCGGCTCGCTGGCGGTGCACCAGGCCAAGAAGGCGCCGTTGTAGGGCGTCAAGCCCCCAGCGAAACCTGCTCGGCGAAGTGGCAGGCAACCTGGGAGGCGCCGATGTTGCGCCAGGCCGGCTCGGTGGTCCGGCACAGCTCCTGCGCCATCGGGCAGCGCGTGTGGAACCGGCAGCCCGGCGGCGGGCGGGCCGGGCTGGGGATTTCCCCTTGCAAGGGCACGCGCGGCTTGGCCCGCTGCGCCGCTGGGTCAGGCTCCGGCACCGCCAGCAGCAGGGCGCGGGTGTAGGGGTGGCGCGGGGCGGCGAACAGCGCGTCCCGCGGCGCGACCTCGGCCAGGCGGCCGAGATACATGACGGCCACCCGGTCGCACACGTGCCGCACCACGGCCAGGTCGTGCGACACGAACAGGTTCGCCATGCCGTGGCTGGCCTGCAGCGCCACCAGCAGGTTCAGGATCTGCGCCCGCACGCTGACGTCCAGCGCGCTCACCGGCTCGTCGCACACCAGCAGCGCCGGGCGCAGGGCGAGGGCGCGGGCGATGACGACGCGCTGCCGCTGGCCGCCGCTGAACTGGTGCGGGTAGCGGGCGGCGTGCTCCGGGCGCAGCCCCACCTCCGCCAGCAACGCCTCCACCTGTGCCCGCAGCGCCGGACCGCGGGCCAGGCCGCGCACCAGCAGCGGTTCGCCCACCGCCTCGCCCACCGTCATGCGCGGGTTCAGGGAGGTCGCGGGGTCCTGGAACACCATCTGCATGCGCGCCCGCGCCGCGTGCAGGGTGCGCCGGCTGGCGCCGGCGATCTCCACGCCGTCCACCACCACGGACCCGCCCGTGGGCGGTTGCAGGCCCACGACGGCCCGGGCCACCGTGGACTTGCCGCAGCCGCTTTCGCCCACCAGGCCCAGCGTTTCGCCGGGCGAGACCATCAGCGACACGCCGTCCACCGCGCGCACGGGCGGGCCGTGCCGGGCGGGATAGTGGACGCGCAGGTCCGTCACCGCGAGCGCGGCCGTCACCGCGCCTCCTCCGCGCGCCAGCACGCCGAGAGGTGCCCGGCGCCCACCTCGCGCAGCGGCGGCGGCTCCGCCCAGCACCGCTCCACCACCAAGGGGCAGCGGCCGGCGAAGCGGCAACCCAGCGGGAACTGCCCGGGCAGCGGCACCTGGCCCTCGATGACTGCCAGGACGGACTTCGGCTGGTCCGTCAGCCGCGGCAGGGCGGCCAGCAGCAGGGCGGTGTAGGGGTGGCGAGGCGACGTGAACACCGTCTCCGTCCGCCCGGTTTCGGCGATGCGCCCAGCGTACATCACCGCCACGCGGTCGGCGGCGTCGGCCACCACGCCCATGTCGTGCGTGATCAGCAGCACCGCGGTGCCGCGGTCGGCCGCCAGGCGGCGCAGCAGCTCCAGGATTTGCGCCTGGATCGTCACGTCCAGCGCCGTCGTCGGCTCGTCGGCGATCAGCACGGCGGGGCGCGCGATCAGGGCGGTGGCGATCATCACGCGCTGCGCCATGCCGCCCGACAGCTCGAACGGATACTGCCTGGCCCGCCGCGCCGGGTCGCTGATGCCGACGTCGGCCAACATGGCCTGCACCGCCCGCCGCGCGGCCCCGCCGCTCAGCCCGGTGGCCTCCGCCACCTGCGCGCCCACGGTGGCCAGCGGGTCCAGGGCGGCCAACGGCTCCTGGAAGATCATGGAAATCTGCCGCCCGCGCAGCCGCCGCAGCCGCCGCTCCGGCAGGGCGCACAGGTCCTCGCCGGCCAGCTCCACCCGGCCGCGCACCTGAGAGACGGCGCGCGGCAGCAGGCGCATCGCCGCCTGCGCCGTCAGCGACTTGCCGCAGCCGGACTCGCCCACCAGCGCCAGCACCTCGCCGGGCGCGACGGAGAAGCCGACCTCCTCGACCACCCTGTGCCCGGCGATGGACAGGGTCAGGCCGGCAACGGCGAGCGCCGGGGTCACCGCCCGGCGGACCGCGGGTCGAGCCGGTCGCGCAGGGCGTCGCCGAGCAGGTTGACGCACACCACCACCGCGAACAGCCCGAGGCCGGGGAACACCGTCAGCCACCAGGCGCGCTCCACATACTGCCGCCCGGCGCTGAGGATCGAGCCCCAGCTCGGCGCTGGGGGCTGGATGCCCAGGCCGAGGAAGGACAGCCCGGCCTCGAACAGGATCATCAGGCCGAACTCGCCTGTTGCCACCACGGTCAGCGGCCCGGCGATGTTGGGCAGCACGTGGCGGCGCAGGATGCGGCCCGTCCCGGCCCCGGCCATCTGGCTCGCCTGGATGTAGGGCATGGCCGCCACCTGCAGCGTCGCGGCGTAGGCCACGCGGGTGTAGCGCGGCCAGCGCGTCAGGCCGAGCACGAGCACGAGGTCAAGGAAGCCCGGCCCGATCACCGCGACCGTCAGCACCGCGAGCAGGATGGCCGGGACCGACAGGACCGTGTCCACCAGCCGCATGATGACCGTTGCCGCCCAGCCGCGGAACCAGCCGGCCAGCAGGCCGAGCGTCACCCCCACGGCCAGCGACACCGCAACGGACAGCACCGCGACGGCGAAGGACGCGCGGGCGCCGAAGAGGATGCGCGACAGCAGGTCCCGCCCCAGGTCGTCCGTGCCCAGCACGAACAGGCCCCGGCGCACGTCCACGCTGCCCGGCGGGCGCAGCCGCAGCAGCAGCGACTGCCGCAGCGGGTCGTGCGGCGCGATCCAGGGCGCGAGCACCGCCGCGGCCAGGACCAAGGCAAGCACCGCCAGCAGCACGAGGACGGAGCAAGGCAGCCGCCTCATGCCCTGCCGCGTATGCGGGGGTCTATGGCGGTGTAGGCCAGGTCCGTCAGCAGGTTCAGGCCGACATAGGTCAGCGATACGAACAGCACCACCGCCTGCACCACCAGGAAGTCGCGCGACTGGATGGACTGCATGGCGAGCTGGCCGATGCCGGGCCAGGCGAACACGGTTTCCACGATCACCGCGCCCGCGAGCAGGTTGCCGATTTCCAGCGCGATGACCGTCACGACGGGAATGGCGGCGTTGCGCAGCACGTGCCGCGCCACGACCGCGCCGAAGGACAGCCCGCGTGCCCGGGCCGCGGGCACGTAGTCGCGCCCCAGCTCGTCCAGCACGGCGATGCGCGTCATGCGCGCGAAGGTGGACATGGCCAGCGCGCCCAGCGCCACGGACGGCATGACGAGCGAGGCGGCGCCATCCACGCCGGAGGTCGGCAGCCACCGCAGCGTCACGCCGAACAACAGGATGAGCAGGATGCCGGACCAGAAGGACGGCAGGCTCTGCCCCGCCACCACGACCACGGCCAGCACGCGCTCCACCACCCGGCCGCGCCAGACCGCCATGGCGATCCCGGCGGGGATGCCGGCTGCCAGGGCCACCAGCAAGGCCCCGCCCGCAAGCGCCAGCGTGTAGGGCAGGCGCGAGCCGAGGATGAGCGACACCGGCGCACGCTGCACCAAGGACCCGCCGAGGTCGCCCCGGGCGAGGTCGCCGAGGTACGACAGGTACTGCGCCGGCAACGGCCGGTCAAAGCCCAGCTCGTGCCGCAGTCCGGCGATCTGCTCGGCCGTCGCACCCTCGGGCACCAGCAGCAGCGTGGGGTCGCCGGACAGGCGCATGACGAAGAACACCAGCGTGACCACGCCGAAGGTGGTTACGGCGGCTTGCAGCAGGCGTGATGCGACGTGGCGCACTGCGTCCTCAGCCCGCGCGGCGGGCGCCTGGCGCCTGGCTCAGTTCGCCCACCGCATGTCGAACACGAACATCGCCTCGTTGGCGGTCGGGGTCCACCGCAGTTGCGGCCGGGCGCCATACAGCGCCACGTCCTGGAACAGGCCGATGCCAGGCGCGTCGTCATGCAGGATCTGGAATGCCCGGCGGTAATCGGCCCGGCGCTTGCCTTCGTCCAGGGTGGACCGTGCGCCGTCCACCAGCGCGTCGAAGGCCGGGTTGGAGTACTTGGACCAGATGGAGCCGGTGCGGAACAGCGGGAAGATCACGCCGTCCGCGTCCTGGCAGGCGCAGGACCAGCGGCCCTGCGACAGGCCGCCGGCCTCCTCCGGCGTGCCCTGGCGGCGGCGCAGGTAGCTCGGCTGGTCGAGCATGGTGATCTCGACGTTCAGCCCGACGTCGGCGAGCATCTGCTGCACGGCCTCGTTCAGCCGCCGGTCGTAAACGGGCGAGGTCAGGAATTGCAGGGATGCGCCGTTCGCGCCGGCCTCTGCGATCAGCTTGCGCGCGGCGTCGGGGTCGTACGGCCAGGACGGCACGTCCGCCGCGTAGCCGAAGTTGGCCGGGGTCAGCACCTCCTGCACCGGGCGGGCGTAGTTCTGCTGCAAGGCACTGATGAGGGTTTCCCGGTCAACCGCCATCGCGATGGCCCGGCGCACGCGGACGTCCTTCGTCGGCCCGGCGGTGGCGTTGATGAACAGGTAGGCCACACGCTCGGTCGGCACGGACAGGAGCTGCACGCCGCGCTCGGACTTCAGGGCCTCCGCATCGTCCGGCGACAGGCCGCGCACCAGGTCGGCCCTGCCCGACCGCAGGTCGGCGACGCGCGTGGGCACGTCCGGCACCGCGCGGAACACCACGGCCGGGAAGGGCGGCGGGCCGCGCCAGTAGGACGGCACGGCATCCAGCGTGACGGACACGCCGCGCTGCCAGCTCCGCAGCTTGTAGGGGCCGCTGCCCATCGGCTGCTGGTTGAACGCGGCATCGCCCACCCGTTGCACGTATGCCTTGGGAATGATGGACAGCTTGACCAACTGGGCGAGCAGCGCGGGGTAGGGCGACTTGGTGTGCAGCGTGACCTGCGCCGTCCCTGTGACCTCCGCCGAGCGAATTTGGTCGAACTGGCTGAGCTGGGAGCTTTTGAACGCCGGGTCGAGGATGCGGGTCACGGTGAACGCCACGTCGTCCGGCGTCAGGGGCGTGCCGTCGTGGAAGCGTATGTCCGTCCGAAGGTCGAACACCAGCGTGGTGTCGTCCGTGTAGCGCCAGGCGGTCGCGACCTGGGGCACGATGGCGCCCTCGGCGTCGCGCGTGACCAGGTTGTCGAAGATGTTGCGGTAGATGCTGTAGCTGTCGGTGTCCCACTGCAACTGCGGGTCGAGCGTCGCGGCGTCGGCGGCGAGGTCGATTGTTAGCTCGGCTTTCTGTGCCCTCGCCGGAAAGGCTCCGAGGCAGCAGAGCAGGGCGGGGATAATCAGGCTGCGCATGCTGCCTCCGGCGCATCAGGCCGTATCATCCTGCACCAAGCCATGGTGCGGCGCAACGCCGTCCCGGATGGTGTGCTGGATGCCGGTCTGCGCGTCCCTCGACTGGCACCGCTCTCTTATGGCGGGTTCATGGGTCAAGATCAGCGGTTCGCTTTCGCTCGCCTCTCCGGATCATACCTGACGAGATCAAGTCCCGCCTTTTGCTGCAACGCTCACCACCATCGCTTTCGACGACCGCAGCTTGCAGTGGTTTGACGCCCGCACCGGACTGCCGACGCCGAGGGACCCACCCTCATCTCTCATGCAGCTCCACAGACAGCTCCACAATTCCAACTTAGGAACTGCGTTCGTGACACACCGCCCAGGTGCTACTTGTCACCGGCCGCAGGCAGCCTGCGCCGGATCTGGTTGGTGAAACTCTGGCCGGACTTGAGGCCCTACTGGCGCACGATCCCGCGGCTGACCACGACGCCGCAAACTGCCGGGGGTGTTTTGTCCCGGAGTGAGGTGACGTGGGCTAAGTTCGAGGATGTCGGGCGCCGTTGTCCAGGCATGGCAGACGGCTTCGAACGGGGTCTTCTATCGGAGCGCCTTGAGGTGCTTGGCGAGGTTGTGGGCTGAGACGAACGCCATGACGTGGGCCTTGAGGCTTTTGAGGCCCGGGCAGTGGAACGCCTTGATGGTGGCGTCCTTGACGCTGCGGTTCATGCGTTCGGCCTGGCCGTTGCTACTTCCCGCCGTCCACCTGCAGCACCTGGCCATTGACGAAATCGGCCAGCGGGCTCGCGAAGAACAGCACCGCGTTGGCGATGTCCTGCGGCGTGCCCAGCCGGCGTAGCGCTATGGCGCCCAGCATCGCGTCCTGCCGGGCCGGGCCATAGCTCTCCCACTGCGCGGTGCTGGCGGGGTTGCTGGGGATCAGCCCGGGCGCCACGCTGTTCACGGTGACGCCATGCGGACCCAGTTCGTGCGCCAACTGCCGGGTCAGGCCCACCACCGCGTGCTTGGCGCTGGCATAGGCCTGGATGCCCGTCAGCGACGCCTGCAGCCCGGCGCCCGAGGAGATGTTGACGATCCGGCCCTGCCCCGCCTGCTTCATGCCAGGCGCCGCCGCTCGGCTGAGCGCGAAGGCGGCGCCCAGATTCACGGCCAGCACCTCGTCCCAGCCAGCGTCCGTGACCTCCTCGATGGGATGGAACACCTGGCCCGCGACGCCGCCGGCATTGTTGACCAGCACGCCGACCGGGGCGCCAGCCATCCGCTCGACGTCCGCGATCCAGGCGGCCCCGGCGGCACGGTCGGCCAGGTTCACCGCCGCCATCACCACCCCATCCACCTGCGCCGTGCTGGGACAGCAGCCGAAGACACGGGCGCCGAGGCGCGCGAAGCTCTCGGCGATGGCCCGGCCCAGCCCGTGCCCGGCGCCGCTGACCGCGACCACATGGCCATCAAAGCGGAGGTTCATGGCAGCAGCTCCAGCAGGTTGTCGTCCGATAGGACCCGGTGCCCCTGCTCGACCTCATGAATCATGGCGACCAGCTTGCAGATCGCCGGGCAGGGCAGGCCGTGGCGGGCGCCCGCCTCCGCGATGGGCGCGATCTGTATGTCGACCTCCGTCTGCCGCCTGCGCACGGCGAGGTCCCGCCATACGCCGGAGTGCGTCTTGGCGCTGGGCCGGTTGAAGGCCACCATGGCGTCGACGCTGGCCCGCGCCTGTGCCGCGGTCGCGCCG
>JAABUY010003251.1_pt1 | contig 18219 bp, 20 predicted proteins | sample 5560271 | NCBI WGS metagenome assembly JAABUY01 (sample SAMN10711886, study PRJNA513374) | rock metagenome | isolation source: Antarctica rocks | place: Antarctica: Victoria Land, University Valley
ATGTTTTTTGATGAGTGAAAATTCAAAGAATTTCTTGTGAATTTCAGATAATAATTAAGTGCTTTATTTGAAGAATTTCTTGCGAATAGAATGATGAAAATGAGTGTAGAATCGAAGAATTTCTTGCGATCTAAAATGATGATGCAAATTTAAAGAATTTCTTGCAAATTTTTCTTACTGAATAGATTGTCTCATATCGTCTATTCGTCGATAGCAGAATAGTAGATAATGAGCATTTATCTAATGTTAGAGATCTGTCTAGAGCGAGTCAGATAGAAATGTCATTTAACTAGAAGATAAATGCTAAGAAAGAAAGATAGCTACGAGAAAGAAGCTGGCTACATATGTGTGTTTCTCAGTCAACGCTAGGCTCAATAGAAACTAGTCAAGATGATGAAGCGAGAATAGGTCTGGTAAGACTAGAAGGCTGAGTCTGACAAGACTAGAATCATGACAAATATGATTAGAAGCTTCTTGTTTCAGACGAGAGACAAGACTGAACGAAGTTTGTTTCTTATGAATGAGCTGAGTATTAGTTGACTTCTTGTGAGCGAACGAGAAATTATATTGCTTCTTGTGAGCAGATGAAAAACTGAGTTACTTCTTGCAAGTGAATTGAGAATTGAATTGCTTCTTGTGAGCGAACTGAAAACTGAGTTGCTTCTTTCAAATGAATGAGAAACTAGATTGCTTCTTGCGAGCGAACTGAAAACTGAGTTACTTCTTTCAAGTAAATGAGAAACTAAATTGCTTCTTGCAAGTGAACTGAGTGCTGAATTGCTTCTTATGAGCAATCTGTAAACTGAATTGCTTCTTGTGAGTGATTTGTAAACTGAATTACTTCTTGTGAATGATCTGTAGACTGAATTGCTTCTTGTGAATGATTCATGAACTGAGTTGCTTCTTGTGAGTGAATTGAGAATGAGACTGAAAGAAAGCTACTTTGTTAACTTTGAACGAGAAATTTTCTTCTTGTTGATTAAGATCATAAATCTTAATGAGAAATGAATAACAATGATTAAGATAGAAAAAGAAAGACAAAATGAGAATATTGTGTTCAAAATTGATATTAATGACGTGATAATAAAATCATGATAAACTCATGACAATGAGATATTGACTTAATTCAATGACATAGAAGAATAGTTTTTCGATGTATTCATCAAGAATCATTGTGATTTTGATGACATAAGTAATGTCATCGATTAAAGTGACTTGATCATCAAATTCTCAAAGTCTGCGAAAGTGAGTTAATTAATGCAAGAAAACATGATGTTGTTACGTGAAGAATTTATTCATAAAGACATAAGCAGAGACTTCACTATCAATCAGAGCGAGAGTGAGAACTCTAGATTGAGCTTGATGTAGAATACAAAATATTATTATGTGACTATCTTTGAATGTTGAATTGAATTCAAAGAGTTTCAAGACAGATTTAGCAGAAAACTTTTTATATGATTGAAGTGAGAGTGAAAAGATTGAGACTAGTAAACAAGATGATATATATACAGATTTCTGTTACGAGCGTATCAAGACTGAACAAGGCTGAAGCTCTAATCAATTCACATCAGGTTTGACTCAGATATGACTCAGATATGACTCAGATATGACTCAACACTCTTTTCTTTCATCAACATCTTGTTCATCTACATCACATTCTTCTCGTGTCACAAACACATTTCTTTCGAGTCTAGTGCAGTCTCTGAACATTACATAAATAGAAGCTTTTGTATCAATCTTCTTCTGTATTCTTAATATTCAGTTATAGCTATCTCTAAAGATTAAGCACTATCAATTCTGATCTTCACTGATTGTATCATTTAGACATGATTCTGACAATTTCTGAGCATGACTTAGCTCAGAAACTAAACTTTTTTCGCGAACAGCGAGACTTCTTCATTTATACTGATGACGTCACTGTTGTAAACATTCATGATATGCAAAGTGAAGAACTTTTTATTTAAGCATTTTTTAATGATTTTGCTCAAATGTTGCAACTTGCAGTAGTAACACAGCTTTCACTTGTTGCAGATTTTCTTGATCTCAGAAATAATCAGAGTCTTATCTTGAATGATGACAATAACGAAGCTTAGATTCATTGACTCATCAAGAGATGAAAGAGAGAAAGATGAAGATACTGTTGAAACAACAATCACAGAAATGATGATCTTTGAATTCAAAGAATTACTAGTTGATGCAAAAATGTTCTTGACTTTGATGAATGAAATAATGATGAAGATGAAGTGAGATTGATGATGCTTAAGCTGCTGAAGCTCTTCATCAATGTCAAAGAATGCTTGAACTCATTGATGAAAGATGAATGATTGAGTTTCATTAAGATTTCATCAAAAGAAGATGACAACTTGAGTGAAATAATTGACATTGTGCTTCAGATAGTCAATCAATGAGAAATCTTTCATCAAAGAACATTTTTTCTTTTGATAGAAGAGATTGTAGTAGTTGACAAAGTTATTCATGTCTTGCTTCAGAGTTTCACAAAGATATAAATGAGCATCTTTTGTCTTGAAAGAATTGTTGCAGTAATGATGTAACTTGTGTCATCAATCTGCAAAGATGAAAATGATACAAAGATTATTGACTCGATATTGACTTATTAAATTGTGAGTCTTCTTATCTATGATGAGTCGTGACTCAACATAGACAATCTTGACTCAATGAAAGAGATAATGATCATCATTCATGTTCATACGCTGTATCAGACTTTGCTTTCATGCATTCAATCAGTCTTTGTCTCTTTCATACTCAGATATGTCAAGAAGCTTCTTGAATCTAGAAGCAATAAAAACAATGACAGAGTTTGCAAAAAGATGAATGAAGAAGAGAGATTGATTGTTCAAGATTTGTGTGATGATTTGAACTATCATCACAAAAGACTGAGAATTCAATTCTATATAAACTGAAGAATTGAAAATGATGAACAAGAATGAAGTAATAATATCATGTTGTCAAACTTGATTTTGAAGCTCACGCATTGCACGAAAAATCTCGACTGAATTTTCGATCATACTTTGAGTGAACTGTTTAACAGCACGCTCATCGTTGATTGAAAGATTGTGAAGTGACTTTATTTGAGCGAAAAAGTAACTAAATGAGATTTCAATATATGAAAATGTTGCAGAAAGTGTAGATCTTTCATAATGTCAGAAACTGAGCTAGATTAAAGATACTATCAATATAAAAGATTGATATTATTATTATTACTTTGATAGAATCTAGATACAAGACAATACATCAGATAATGTATAAGATGAAAGACAAAGAGTGAAAGAAAAAAATGAGAACTCAACTTTTATATACATGAATTGAGCAGAATCAAGACTAAACAATAGTTTTATGACTTAAGATTGCAAAGATTCATGCATATGACTGAGATAATTGAAACAGAATTGCTAAAACTAAATTAAGATGATGATGATTAAATTGATGACTTGATTCATTGAACTGCAAAACAGATTCAATGAATCAAGATTATTTAAGACATTGATGATTTATGTTCTAAATTGAGTTGATGATTTGACATCATGACATTTGTTGTTGTTGTCATGATTTTCTTGATCTTCTTTTTCTTTTTAACAAAGATTTTAATCTTGAATTTCTTGCAATGATTTTGCACTGATGACACAACGTCAACGCTGAGAACAAGATGACTTTCAAACAACATCGTTGACTTCTCATTTGCTCTCTTCGCTCAGTTGTCAACATGTCTCTTCTTCTTCATGAACTTCTTTTCAAGTCTGCTCATTATCTTTTTCAATCTTTTCAGCTGATTCTTCATGCATTGATTGACAGTCAACGCAACGACACGTTGACGCATCAGCTTTTCTATCATCTCTGTTAATCTTCTCATCTCTTTTCAGAGCATCAGCTTGTTGTTTCTACGTTCGTTGAGCTAATAAAGTACTCGCAGCTTGTTCAATTTCTCATGTATATTCTTCATCTTGATTGAATTTTTTTGCGAGATAGCAATACTCGCTTCTCGCTCACTCACTGACATCACATCAATGACACTCATCATCTGTTTCTGATGATCAGAATGAAGCGTAAGCATTATGTCAATGATGTTCTATTGTCAAAAGAGATTGATTAATTAATGTTCAAGATTTAAGATTAAACTAACATTTTTAATCTTTGAACATTAATGATTGATAATTGAAAACAGTGAAAAGAAATCAAAAGACTTCGAAAAATTGATTTTACATTGAAAACACGACAGAAAAAGAACACAAATAAGTATTATTAATTATTAATTATTTCTTTATTATTCTACTATTAATTATTAATCAAAATCTTTTAAACATTATCTTGCTACTGTTAAATGATTTTGAGCACAGAATTCATGTCAAGATTATGAAAATACATGTTCATCAATATTGAAAGAAAGTAATCAAGAAATATGTTTGAATAATATATTAATACTTTATTAATTATTGATTATTTAATGATTAATTAGAATGTTGCTGAAGTCACTTATTACTTTATCAGCTGTTTCAACGCAATTCAGAACAACTTTAAGAGACATTTCTATTAATCTATTATGAATATACAAGATTTCAACATTGATTTTCTTAAGAATTGATTCAATAGTTCGTGATTATCAGACTCTTCTATCAATATCTGTCATATTGTTGAACAGATGAATACTTGAAGAAAACATTGTGATAATTAATCTTCTATCATTAATTAATTAATTCATGATTAATATTATATCAATAACTTACTTGAAATAAGTATTGATTATTTTACTGAATCTGATGAATTGATAGCAGTATCATGTGAAGTAGAATTCAACTTTCTTATTCTCAAAAATACTACAGATTGCAAGTTCTTTATCTTCAACTCTCATGAAATTCATACTCATTCATCAGCTTCGTCAAATCAATTATCTCTAGAACTATACAAAGAAAATAAGACATTATTAATAAACTTGAAAATAAAAATATATAAAAATTAATATAAAAATTAAATTTAAAAGAAACAAAGAATTATTTAAAATTTTGAAAGATTTCGAAAACTAAAACGTTCAGTAAGTCTATTAATAGTTGATTGATCAACTGATTAATCAACTATTAATACTAAGAAACATCGTTGAAAATCATCAGATTTTCTTGTAATTGATAGCTTATTAATCTCAGATTGATAGAGTATTATTCAAATCTCAGAGAAATAGATTTAATCTATGAGCAATACTACTAATGCTCAGATATCTCTCACTCAGCTCGTTCACAAGTCTTCACTGCTATATCAATCTATGATTGATATATGAATGATCAACTATTGATCATTCATCGTTCGTGATCTCTGTCTTTACATCTTCTTCATCGATTTTCTTCTTCACATCATCATTCTCGAAATTGTCATCTTCAGTGTTGAGTTCGTTGTCATTATTCTTCTCAGATGAATCTATTAATTCAATATTAATCAATAATCAATCAAACATTAATTGAGAAAACTTGTTGAACTTCTCAGCTTTCTTAACATCTTCTGTACTACAATCGAATTTTTTTAAATACAAACAGATATTCTTTATGTCGAGACATTCTATGATTGATTAGCGATTAATCAAATATCAATAGTAGACTAATTACTTACTTCTTTTCTGCGCATAGCATTTCGCGCACTTAGCTTTCTTGTTCATCTTCAGCGCAACGCGCGTAGCAGTCTTATTGATCTATAATCAATAAGTTATTGATGATTTATTGATTCATGATTAATAATTTATCAATTCATCTTTCTTGCGTGAAATTTTGAGCAAGACTTTCTTCTTTGATTTGATTTCTTTCAAAACTAGAGAAGAATCAGTTGAATCATCTGCAACAAAGTTGTTCTTTCTTAAAGTGTCGAGAGTGAGTTGATAGATCAGAAGTTTGAAGTTTTCTGAATTGATTATTGATCAATTTATCATCGATCGAATATCAATTTGATATTACTCATGAACATAAACATCATAATCAGATTGTTTGACACTCTTTATCGACATCTGAGTCACAACTTCTTTCTCATGTTCATTGACATGTTTGCGCAAATTCTCAATTGAAGTATGCGCTTTCTGTGAATTAATTAGCGATCAATTCATTATCGATAAGCGATTAATCATGCACTTACGATATCTTCGCACATGTTGTTCTCATCATCGACATATTGACAAAATTTTTCTTCAGACATAATCACAATTTTGTCATTCTATCAGACTATCAGTTCATTATCGATCAATGATCAATATAATATCGATCAGCGAATGAACATTCAGAACTTGAAAACTCGCTAAGGCACAACGACTGATTAATCGTCGATCGATATATTATCGATAAACGATCAATAAGCTATATATTTTTTGAGAACAAAATGCAATCATGAAGATAATGATCAGTCGATGAATAATACTAGATCAATCAACGATTGATCACACTTGACATTTGAGATTGACATGTAAATTAAATTTTCAGGCTTATCAATTCGAAATCAATCTAGAATTGATGAGCTTGACTTACTGCGTTCTTTTGCCATTTCGGATGTCATTCTGGGCGGGTTGTAAATAGTAAATAAGCCTTATAGGCTTCTGAATCTTTTATCGATGGCATGGTGATATTCTATCGATGGTGTATTAGTTGTTGATGGTTGAAGAGGAAAGAGTTCAACGGACCATGGAATTTTTGAAATGGCTCGGCGGTGCGGCGGGAAGCCTAGCGCAAAACGTTAGCGTTGGTACCCCAACCGTTAGTGTTGGTCTGCCGACCTGCGTCCTCATTGTACCTTTTCCAACCGTGAAGTATAGAATTAACCCGACCATCCATCAATCTATCTTGTTATTACAAGATACTTCTTTTAAGCCAGGTCTACCACACATGCTACCTCGCAATTACCAACGAGCTCCACAAACATGGCCTCTACAGTCGAAATCTCCATCCCGAACACATCCACGTCCGACACATCCAAACCCTATGTGCTGTACAACATCAGCCTCCGTCTACCACTCCGTTCTTTCACTGTTCAGAACCGCTACTCTGAATTCATAACTCTTCACTCACATCTCACATCACAAGCAGGAGCCCCTCCACCTGCAAATCCCCCCCCCAAATCATGGCTCCGGTCATCCTCAAACCCTGAGTTCGTAGAAGAACGTCGCAAAGGTTTAGAAGCGTACCTACGTACAATAAATGGAGGAGACAATGACCGATGGCGAAACACAAGTGCATGGAGGTCGTTCCTCAACCTCCCAAGCAATACAAGCTCCAAGTCCAGCTTAGCGTCTACTTTACACAGCGCGATAGTTGGCTCGGGTAGTGGAACGCCCATTACCGATCCAGTGGTCTGGCTAGATCATTACAGAGATCTAAAATCTCAGTTACACGATGCCCGATTAGCACTTACCAGAAGAGATCAAGCCTCGACGCCGCAAGCCCAGCACGAGTGCTCGGCACAGGCGAAGAAGTGTCTCGTAAGGGCTGGGACGATGATCATAGCGCTGGAGCAAGGCTTGAAAAACTTAGGGCAGAACGCCTGGGGAAGTGAGAAAATGGGAGAAGGGGAGTTACGGCGTAGGAAGGATCTGGTAAGTAGCGCGAAGCGGGAGAAAGAAGGTCTGGAAGATCTACTCAGTGCAATGGTCGCAAAGGCCCAACTCGATAAGGCAGTCGCCAGTGTCCAAGATAAGCATGCGCTTATGGGATCTGCGGCGCCGAAGCAAGCTGGGAGAGTGCTTGGGAGGGAAACGGATAGAACGAGGGCACTGGATAACCAAGGTGTCTTACAGCTGCAAAAGCAATTAATGCAAGAGCAGGATGAGGACGTGACGGTTCTAGCGCAGGCAGTGCAACGGCAGAAGGAGTTGAGTATATCGATTCAAGAGGAGTTGGCAAGAGGAGACGATATGTTGCAGATGATGGATGAAGATGTTACGAGGGTGCAAGGGAAGATGGATGTGGCGAAGAAAAGGATTGCGAAGATATCTTAAGGCATTGACACAGACCCTTTGGTAATTTCAAGTGGAGACACAAGGCTCCTTGCAAGACGAAGTAATATAACTAATTCAAGCGGCCTTAGACACGAACAGTGAGCAAGCTTCTTTCTATGGTGATTTCTCAGATCTGGGGAAAATCCGTTGCAAGTTCTGAGTCATTTTTCATACACTTTACTTCACTCCTGTCCTTTGATTACATTTAAGAGCTCTAAAGTCTCACGCTGGCATCCTTTTCCATCTTCAAATCCATCATGTACAATCTGCCTATGTGCCAGCTATGCCAAGATCTGAAATAACCAGGTAAGCAAGCTCTGAACGCACTTAAGCGAAAGATTGCCATTGCTGACCTGATCTAGTGAGCTTGTTAATAGCTATACCAGTTCATCGTTGAATCGTCATTCATGGTTCAGAACAGGGGAAAGATGAAGGTCGCTGTGACGTCTGCTGAGTCTGGACTGATTCACTACGTATATCCTGTCTCCTCTTCAAGCTCAATGCCTTGACAGGGGAAAAAATAACATGATTGTACCTCTAAACAAATTCATTGAGGAGAAATCTAAGTTTTCGCTCCCAAGGACTTCGTTTTCTCCAGTATCTCCTTCTAATGTCATTATATTCTATATTCAGTCGTTCTTTGAGTCATCAAGATACCATCAACGTATCGTACCCCCATTTCCCAGGCGACCAGGAGCACCAAAGCACCAAACCAATTACTCTTCCACCACTTTTCTTACCTTATTCAGGCTTGTTATTAGTACACTACACCACTGTTCAAGTAATTTAGTGATGGCTCGCACTCGCGCAACGCCGGCGGCAAAGAGAGGGCTCGGAGGGCCCAAGGTGATTAAGAGCGGTAGTAAAGGTGTCGCCAAAGTAAGTGATGCTGCAACTTGCTATTCCGCCGTCGAGCTTTGCGATTAACAATCGTAAGTCCGCCGCCAAGGTGCTGGCTACACCTCGTCAACGTGGCAAGAAGGCCACGTAGCTAGCTCCGGCACCTCACTGCTGATAACAGGGCAAGGGAAGCGTAAACAGCTTCTTCTGACATGTGGAGTCCTACACCAAGAACACGCGAAGCCGCAGTTGGGGAGACTCAACAGGAAACATTCTGAGGTGGATTGGCTCTTCCTAAAGGCAGAAACAGATCGGAGCAGACATCGGCAAATGCAGGCACAGCATACAACTATCGGTTTTGGAAGAAATGCAGCAGAACCACTTGGTAACCAGTGTGCGACGCCAACTCCTCAGGATATGGGAATTGGAAATTAATCAATTACCAAATATACACTCAAGTGGGAGAACGTTACAGATTCGTGTTATTGAACAGAATATCGCCCGCGGAGTTTGCTCATTCATCGAATAATCTACCTCTGGAGATTGGACGAATGCCTTGCACAAAACCAACTTGTGATCGAGCTTCTCGAAATCGAAGACAGTATATCGATGGGCGATCCTCTCCGAAGGTGCTGAATATTACTTTTATATCATTCAGCATGAGAACCAATTTTCAAGACTACTATCAACATTGTTTTATACGTAATTTCAAACCTTCTGATGTTAACGTAGTCGATTACGACTTCTGACACGCTACATCAGAGTGAAATGCGCTATCTAAACCATTTAAAACTCAAACATGGTTCGTATTTTCTTCAAATAAAATCTCGTGAGCCATTCTGAGGATGTAGGTCGGCTGACCCACGCTAGAGCTCGGCTGACCATGCAAAATGTCCGATAGATTTCATGGTCGGATGAACTTTTACACCTACAACTACCCATCCATCAATCCATAATTACTACTAAACAATCAACAATCAATATGCCATCAATCAAGGATGTTGAATGTTACCAGGTGTATCAGACAATCTCGACTAGGCCTGATTGACATCCAGCATGACAGAAGAATAAGGTCAATGAATTCTCACCTATATGGAATTAATCTAGTATTAATCCTACTGATTAATCTGAGCCGTCGTTGTGTTTCCGGCTAAATTTGTGGAAGAAAAGTTGATTGATCATTGACTGATAACTTATTGATCGATGATTAATTTGAGAAGGAACTTTAATTTGTGATTGATAACATATTGTTTACTGATTAATACTGAATTAATAGGACGGAACTCTGCGACTTCAAAAATGTCATCAGCTTCGTTTCTAATAAGTTCTGAGAAAGCAACTTGAATATTATCTTTGAAAAGAAAGACACATCTCAGACGTCTTGGCACTGAAATGATCAAAAGACTTCGACTTGATTCATCAGCTGTGAAAAAAGATCTGATCATTATAACATGATATCATGAATGCACAACAGCTTTGATGTCAAATAATTGCAAGCAAATCCATGTTTTCATTTCATTCAAGAACAAGATAGAGCGCATTTATATACCCTGAAGGATGAGGCCTGGCATGGTGGACTTGCCCTGGGAAACAGCGCCACTTCACGGTTTTCCTCATCCCGGGTAGCGTCGCAGAATGAGGAAGTGCATTATGCCTCCGCGCTGATATGTTTCTATACCAATATTCACCACGTGTGCGGTACACAAGGCGCTGTGCATGTTGGATTTCGAATACTATTATCCTTATATATAATTACGCTCTGCTCCAAGAGACACATTGAGAGCTTTCGGACGAGGTGTGATCAATGTTAAGGTAGAAATTCCAAAGGCCCTTGCTTTACACGTGGCTCCTCCCCTAAAATTCGCTCTATATTCTTCGTTCACGTTCTACGGAATAAATTGCCGCACATTATCTTCAAATGCTGTATTCCCTCAGAATCTCGTTCAAACTCCGTTCAAGTCAACTTGGTGGCTTTCTGCGCGCTGCGGTTTCAAGCGAAAGTCAAGAGGATAAACGCTTCAACGCTACCATAAAACATATAGGTCATACCACCGTCACACTTGGGATCTCCAACGATGTTGTCGGAATCGGCTATTTGCCTAGGGGAAAGCTCAACTGACGCAGGGCTCGGTCAGAATATATTTGTCGTCGAATCTCGACCGTCACATTATTTTCCGTAGCCTCCCACAGCTAGAGCTACCTTTACAGTATAATGAGACATGGCGGATCTCATGAACGCAAGAGCTCCATCTGGTCTCCGCTCTGATATTCGGCGTCTTCAGGAACCGTATCGTCGATCTCCTATTCAACACTGTGGGCGCTCAGACTTTCTCAATTGGAAGGAAGTCATATACTTGAGACCAAGGCCAAACATTCCAGCAGCTAAACATTCATCTTACATGTAGGAGTTGGCGACTTCATTGAAGTAGCTATTGAGATTAGTGACAGGTCTGTGATATATCAAGATTGGGTCAATGATTCTCGGAGCCAACAATATTCGTGAAGAGGCAAAAACTATTCCTCTATTACTGTCCTTTCCTATATCTTGGACAAGCACAATCATTGCTTACTTGCTTGACAACTAACATGGTTTTCCATGGAACGAGGCGGACCATAGCATTTAATGCTGCAGAATGGAAAATCCACCAGGTATTGAGCAGTCATTTCATCATTTGCGACGTACTCTCAACTCACGCTCTTCTGATACAGCGGCTAGAAGATAATTGTCTTACGAACGTTCTGCCACCATCCAAACCCCAAAGACGGATTTATCATGCATACTTCGAAGCTCCGAATCCCCAATGTTTCGTCTTAAGAGACCGACGAGTTCTCGGATCTCACAGTTCCATCGAAACAGAATCATTCATAGACTTGAACGACGCACACGAAAAAGCATTAAATTTCTCAAAGATCTTGAACTTCTATAGTCATGAAGCTTTGAAAAGTGGCTTTGTGTCAGCGGCACATAATGGTCATTCCTGATTCTATCTGCTACTTGCAATCCTACTCATTCATAATGTCATCCACTACCTTACTGTTATGGCAGCTCTCAAAGCATCATCGCGTAAAGGGGATTAGACCTCGTCTCTTTCAGTGGAAGCCTCGCCATGAGCAAGAATGAAGAAATCTGGATGTGTATGCAACTTCCCTCCGAGCAATAGTATTAAACGACCCATCGTTCTATTTCGAAAAGCCGAGGATGTCAACGAACTTCTCTCATGAATTTGGCAATCTTGATTCGCTGTGATATACCCTGGCTGCTGCGGAAACCAGCATAGCGGCGGCCCTCTCATACATCTCTATCGTTCCTACCCTCCATCAGAGCAAAGTGCGAGAATGAAGAATGACGAGGGACTGACAGAAGATGTGAAGACGTAAGATGTAAAGCTTGTCGCTCCTAGAGCTTTACGACGCGCCGATGTGAGAATCGTCTTTCTTTAGCTGGTGCAGAACGAGCTACGCAAAGACCTAGGCCCTGCGAGTATTTAGGGCTTGGAGTCATGGGTGAATCCTGAGTTATTCGAGCCTTTCTTTTGACTTCCACATACGTCTCGTTCAAGCTCGAGCGCTCGCCAATAACGACCAAGACTTCGGCGACCAGATATAGCTGCAGTCGAATCAACACTGTTGGCTAGATACTTCGCAGGAGTCACAGGTGAAGCTGCAGGGCACGAGACTGTATATAACTGGGAGGGAGCGTCAGGTCAAGCAGACAATCAATCAAAGCCTCACGTGAAGAAGAAATGTTGGAAAGAGTTGGATCACTCTGCAAGATTCCTCTACCAAATAAGATAAACAAATCCGATGGAGCAGGATGGTATAACACGTCACAACGACGGAGCTACGGCACAACAGGTGGGGCAGGTATATCAGCGAGCCCCGTATGCCTTCCATGCCAAGTCGCAAACGACCAGATTCAACCTTCTTCCGAATTGCTCTAAGCCGGCCACGGAAGGTGAACAATTCCCAATTAATGCGTATGTTTGAGCTAACATCCAATAGTAAGGGACGCGCGTTTTCTTCAATCCTTTAATGGAAGTGATGTCTCTTCGCCCATTCGGCCGCATCACAGCCGGTAATATAAAATCAATCAGGCTGGTAGTCTTTTATACAAACTCTTATCAAACACTTTCTTATAAAATATTCTGGAATTCCTGAGATCCTCGAGGATCATACAGAACCCCTTGAAGGGCCGAACTAGACTATTTAAAAACCAAGTCTAGTCATTATCACTACAGCTGCGGTTTACACCTTGCCACAAGTTCACTAAGCTATCATCATGGCTTCCACCAGCATACGCGTCTCTTCACGACCCACCACTGCTGCTCGTAATTTGGGACGTAATTCACCCACCCCACCATCAGCTGTAGCCGCCCTGATGGCAGTAAAGATGTTAAAGGAGAGAAAAGAGCGCATCATAGCGAAACTCAACAAGTCCGAAGGGGGTGTCTTGCTCAGTGCAACTTCTGCCATCAATTGCCGTCTGCTCCTAGAGGTCTGCTCTCCTTACCCGAATAACGGCCAACATCCGTGCGGCGGGTGCAATAGAGGTAATCCAGCAGGAAATTACTCAATGAGAAGCAGATGGATACCTGAGAGAAGAAATATTGAATAAATTATTTGACTAAGTTTTTGTAATAACTTTCGATCATGAGAATATATGGGAAGAAAATAGCACTATCGTCGAGGAAGTAGCACGACTATTACTGAACGAAAAGCCGCATGCAGAGGTCTGTAGTGACTGCGAATGAAGGACAGATATCTGACCGAACTTAGCAAATATTGCAACATGTTTGGCTCTTGCTTTAGTCTTCAGTGTGAAAATGCAACGAAACTGCAACATCCGGCTAATAATTTTTGTCCTCTGGAAGGACCAAACCTGAAAATTCACATCATCGATTGAGTTCAGCATCGATCCGACACAGCGACGATGATCGTCATGATCACTAAAGATAATCAGATGACGAACTACTACGGCACATTTCAGACGTTTCAACGTAAGAATGCTAACTTTGTTGGCTCAACGCAAAAACACACTCGAGATCAGTCATCTGATGATAAGCTCTTACTTTCTCGATTCTTCTCAACGTACTTCCGTTATCTTCAAAGCAAAGCTGATACTACTCTATGAAATTATTTTTCATGATGAAGCGCTTGATATCATGAGAAGCGTTGAAGACGAGTATAATGTCAAGACGAAGACAATCTTCGGGATCATCTCAAACTGAATCGTCGTCGTTATATTCAATGTAAAGCTTCGCTTCGTGACATTGGTTGAAGAGCAGAGACTCAAGCCTTGAGCGTGACACTGTTCATAACTGAGTCTTTTATATTAACAGCAATTCAACACTATTCTAGACACGTAACGCACGTCAAAACTCTCACTAGAACGTTTTGAACATCTCATGTATTTTCTCACTCAACATTCGTAACTTCTGACATTAAAGCTTACATCAAAGCTTTCGTTGAAACATTTGAATCTTTCACGCGTTTTCTCACTCAAACTACGAAGAATCTCATCTGAAATCTCTTACTATTATTTTCACTTTCATCATTTCAGAAAAGCAAACATGACACTGATCAAAGCAAGCTCTGCAATCATGCTGTATCATCTGAGGCAATTTTCGATATCTTTGAGGTCCTGCGGTCAGTTTTGTTCCTTACCCAATATGTTGAGGCACCACTTACATTGTGGATTCTCCGATTCCTCGATTCTTCTTGGTTCGGCATTGAAGGTCATTACCCCAAGAAGGGAATATTTCGCGAATCCGAGTGGGCATAAATGGTTCGACAGCCCAGCGGTTGGGAGAGTATTGAAGAGGCTATTTGATGAAGAGGCAAGAAATCTTTTTGGTAAGTAGACCATCACTCACAACGATTAATCGCAAATATTTCAAGGCCCTATAAAGGTCTCCTTACTATGTCCTTTACTTTCCTCTCTCTTCCTCCATCCAGACATCATGTCTATTCTCGTGAGCACTTCTGTCAACGCTCTTAGTAACTGGTTGGATGGCTTTGTCTCCCGCCTCCTTGCAATCATGATCGCACCAGCGATAGATAGATCGATTCTATCCCAGAGTATGGCGATGGAAGAATTCCAGGTCCAGGGTATACATTTCAGAGGAAATGTAATTGTATAAGCCAAAAATCTAAGACTACGGCATCAAGAGATTAACTGAAACCCTTGAGGGTCTAAATCCTGCGCAAGCCAGCGGGAAGGCTATCTTTATGTCAATGGCTCATGATCTATCGTTGCAGACAGTCTAATCGAAAGGATCACGTCTCGACGATGTGCGAAGAAATTTGTCAGACAGAGACTCAATTTGTCAGATTACAACTGAAGATTGACAGTCGTTGAAAGAAATATCTGATGAACATCTCAGCTCTGAAATGAACTCGCAGATTGATTTCGACAGAATAGAAGGTACCTACGTTTTGTGCCGCAATTGGCGCTAGCCTCAACTAGTCTAGCGGGTAGTGTAATGGCACTGCAACTATTAAGGTATGTTTCTAATCAGAAACTATGTTCCTAATTGGACGACTACTCCTCCTGCTCCTACTATTGCTCCTACTACAGCTTCTAATGCTTCAACACAGAACGACTGGGAAACTGTGTTGCATGTTAACCAATTACGACGCCATTAAGATACTGTCAAAATTGACTGCCAAGAACCCTTGTGGAAGAAAGGGTCACCATGTCACGAAAAGAATGTTACTACGGCTTAAAAGACAGGAATTTGAAAGTCCTCTGGTGTGTTAACAAGCTGAAAAGAGACCACAAGTTTTTTTGATGATCAAAACAACATATTTGGGTGTAAATGTATGTGAAGACGTGCAAGATGCTGTCATGGATGGAGGACACGGCTCCTAGCTGAAAAGCTACCCACAATCATCAAAGAGGACGATTTATAAACCCAGTCTCCTCCCGACGGTCCTAAAGTCAACAATCAAATTCTTGCTAAAACCAGAGCTTCCTTTAATGATCGCGCAACAATCACTCAGCCACCGAGAAGGCAATCTTCGATATTATGGTCTACGGCGAATCACGAGGTTTTCTACCTTCGCTAGGCTTTACTTTCATCGAATTCATTGAATATCTTTGCAAGATCAACATCTTTCGCAACGAAACGATAGCAGCATTAAAATCTAAGCCAAGCATATTCGACAAATGACCTCTATGTTTCTCGAATCTTCGAAGAACTGAGGCTCTGTTGCAAATGAAGACGCCAAACATTGGCAGACTCCCGTTGCAGTTTTTGGGTATCGCTCTGAAAGCGCAACCTCAGGACATTCGAAGGGGTCAGAGATGTTTAGCCGAACCTCGATACCGCGCAACGCAACTCCTCTTCGACAATGATGGTCCCAGGATCGGCCAATTCTGCGCCTGGTCCCTAACGTCTGAATAAGCATCCGATGGTCACACCTGAACTATTCTCGACAGGAAATAGCTTTTTATATCAAATAGTACTAAAGACTATCGAGCTTCTCCCCAATAAGCCGGTTGAGCCGTCCAGAGCGCGAATACACCGTAAGGTGCCTAGGTTAACTCTCCACTAGACCTCAATGCAGACGATAGAATTTTCAACATATATCGAATGCTCATGTTCCTCCCGAATCTATTTCCGAACGTTCAGAGACCATCAGCAGCAAAGCTTCTTGAAGGCGCCAAGTTTGACGATTAAATGCGCGCGAGCGTACAAGAACACTTTGGCGAGTATGAACAATGTTTTCAAGCCGATTAGCTACATTTTCTGCACCAGCCGTTGCCCTCTCTCCGTTTCTGCACGATTAGATATGTTTAGGACCAGGAAATCTCATTGAAACCTTAAGAAATCTCATGAGAGTTCGTTTACGAGCAGCCTACCCTCGATTACAATGCTCCACATGGCTATAGTGTCGCAGATACGTTTCCCCTTAGTCTTTCTTTGGCTCTTAATTCAACATTCTTCACTAAAACTTCAACTATGGTTAAGACCGAAGGCACCAGACGACGAAAAAAGGCCTCCAGGAAACGACAGGCTAGAGCAGTCATAGCTCATGAATATGGTCAGTTATCATGACCGACCCACTTGACAAACAAACAGAAGCACGTGTTGTCCAACTTATGGCCGCAAGTCTACTCTAATTACACAAAATAGGTCAGAGGATCGACAGAAATCTCGGCATATTGCGTAAATAGTGGACCTACCTTCTCGCAGGGGCAGGCAGAGGTTTGAAAGAACTCAAGTTAAATGCTCGCTCGTTCAACAACAACTCATTGATACAACTACTCTTAGAATTGCGTCTTGATATTTGACAAAGGGCAATTCGTCGACAAAGGTTACAATATCAGCGTCGTTGAGCAAATATTTACAGGAGCAGCTTCGATAGGAAAGATCTTAAAAGATGAGGCAAGGAATGAATCGAAGACGACAGATCGAAGATGTTAAAGCTCTTTAATCTAAAAAAAAGCGTGTTAGCCAATTCACTGTGCCATTCTGTTATGAGAAGACTTAAGAGATGCTCGAACCCAACTTCAATTGTTTCGTCTGCGCATATTCTGCTTTTAGCACTGACTTTAGAGGGGACAAGTAGAGACACTACGTATGAAAAGCTGTTATGCGCTTAGTACATTCGATGAGCTGTGTGGCTGGTAAAGACCAAAGACAAATTACTCCTGAGTAGATAGCAGAAATACTCAACGCCATGGACCTAGAGGTTATCAAAGCATTGATCGAAGGTTAGACATCACAGGAAGTAGAGACCTTGGTTGAAAGTTTAAATAGATACCTGATTTGAATCAACCCTGGCAAAGCAGAGCGCCCATGCATCTACCTGAACACCTTATGCGTTTGTATGAGAACATCCCCAACGCAAGCACAATGGCCTACCGTGTGTGAAACGATGCAGGAGTGTGTCGGATCCAGGACAGCAAGAAACGAGCTGGCTGCAAAAGCCGACCGACTCCTTCTTCCTAGCTAGGATTGGCCAGTATAGTCTTATCACTTACCTATTCATAGAGTTTCGCCAAGACGTCACCCTCACGGCAACGATTCGCAAAAGCTTATAAGAGCAAACCCGAACAGTACAGTTCAGCGTACGGGGTTGTAAAACCGCAATTCTTCCAGTAACTCCTCAGCAGCGTTGAGTAAAATTTCAACTTCCGAAATCGCCCCTGAATGTGCGAAACGTCAGATTTGGCTGAATGTTTTAGGGAGATTAACATTTTACTCCGTAATTGAAATGAAGTTCTTGAAGATGAATATCAAAACATCTTCCTACCTAGGTATTCATCATTTAAAAAGAACAATGACAGATTCAGCGGTTGAGAGCACAGTCATGGCTGTTCCAGGCACGCTGCTATAATCGTGATCCTGACACATTTTGGAGTGTACATTTGAAGTTTGAAGCTATCATATCGGAACGAC
>JAABUY010003252.1_pt1 | contig 18217 bp, 18 predicted proteins | sample 5560271 | NCBI WGS metagenome assembly JAABUY01 (sample SAMN10711886, study PRJNA513374) | rock metagenome | isolation source: Antarctica rocks | place: Antarctica: Victoria Land, University Valley
TTGCTTCGCATATGTGCCACTGACCGGTTCGTCAGGGCTAGACTGGGCTGTTCCACATTGGTTGCCCTCTCCATCACCTCTCGACGGGGGAGGAGAGGGTTGTCTTTTTGCACATGGGACACAGCCACAACTTGTTTTCTTTGGGTGGGTAAATAGTGGAGCAGGGCGCTGCATTTGTTTATCCCATGTATTGCCATTTCGTGCTGCCATGGATCAGCTATGGGGAACGTGGCAGGTTTTGGGTGACTGCCTTCATCTGCAAAGGTCGGGTGGAGCGCCCCAGGCATGCACGTGCCTGGGGTGGGGGTTCTTGCTTGGGTCTCGCTCTATGCGGCCACTGCATGAGTGCAGGACGGGTCGTGGCAGTGGTTGAGCAGCGCTCAGTGTGTCGCAGAGCACCATGATAGTAGACACCGCGTGTAAGGTTCAGACTATTTGTCCGCCGGTCTCAGCCTATTCAGTGTTGGATACTCGGTGCATGAGCAAAAACGCACTTAAACAGCACATAGGCTGAACTGTTGTATGTTCGTGGAGTCCTGGACACACCAAATGCGCGCCCTTCTTTCCTCGACATAAAGAAAGCGACAATGTGCATGCACTGTGCACAGCAACTACAACAATTTCTCACCCACACAATTAGCTGCATGCATGCAGCGCATCAGTGACGCAGTTTATGTTGCAGACTGCTGCTTACTCGAGGCCGAAAGTTATGCGCGGTATAGCCCTGTGCGCCCTGCACCTCTAGAACATCCGTACCAGGCCCACGAGACAGAGCACCTGGGTGATACCACAACCTCCCAATACAGCACACCGAGGCCTGCAAGCACTGGGAAGGCTGCAGCCCGCGGCAAACGCAAGCGGCGCTCGAGTGCCGCGCCTGTGGCGACAGATGCAACAGAGCTCCAGGCCCGCGAGCGGCACAGCACGATCCACGCCAAGCTGCAAAGCGCTGTAGCCTTGTTCCAAGCATGGCTGCGCAGCCAGCGCAGTGCGCGCCTTCCGGACGCTCTGCACGGCCTGCCCGGAGCTCCAGTGCGTGACCAGCGGCTCCGTTGAGGTCGCTACAGCTGCTTCTACTAGATGTTTCTGACCCAGGGCCTTGCAGGCCGTCAAGCCGCGACGCTCTTCTGCGCAGGTGACTTGCTGTGACAAACACTCACCCGCGCGCCATGCAGCGCAGCTTGCTGATGACCAGGCAGAGGACCAGGCACTTGGAGGTGGCAGCCTGGACCTGCTGGCTTTGGCAGAGCTCAAGGCGGTGCTGAGGCCCAAGTTTGCCTTCCTAACCGAAGCTGAAGCGCCTGGGACCCCACGAGCTGCGCCTGCTGCTCCAGGTCCCGCACACCCTGCGGCCTGCGCCGGCAGCGGCGCACAGGATGGCTCAGGGTCAGCTGCGCAGGACAGCCCGCGCGGGCCGGCTGCAGGCCCTGCTGACACAGGAGCCCTGCCTGGCGCCCTCGGCGGTCGCCGGCACAGCCCGCCGCCGGCCTGTGAGCCCTCCGTCCAGGGAGCCTGGCCAGCCGCCAGCCATGAGGCTTCACTGCAGGCTGGCGAGGACCGGTGCCCCGCACGCTCGCCTAGGGCACTCGCACCCTCTCGCGCGCCCAGCGCGCTGGACCAAGCACGCTCCGCCTCTGGCCAGGCGCGGGCGGGCTGTTCTGCAGACATTGATGAGCAGCCCGCTCACCTGCTTGCTGCCGCCGAGGAGGCCGGCAGAGACAACGCAGCGGGCGGAGGGGCTGGGACAGCTTCTGCGGGTGCACGCGCGGCAGAGGGCCGGTGCGGCGCGGCGGTTGGCGGCCAGCGGGAGCCTGCGGTGCCTGGCATGGTACCCGAGGCGGCAGACGGGTGCGGCGCCTCCGGCCAGGAGTGCGGGCGGCCGGGCTGTGACCAGCCCGCAGCCGCATGCGCAGCCGCATGCGCGGGCGCGATTCCGGACACCGCAGCCGGCCAGGAGCGCGGCCAGCGGGAGGGGCGCGCCGCCGAAGCGCCGACGGGACGCCGCGGCGCTGGGGGCTGTCGGGCGGCCGGTCGGGTCGGCGTGGGCGGCGGGCAGCAGCGCATCATGAGCAGCTCGCCGTCGTACGGCGTCAGGAAGTCGCTGACCACCTGCCGCGCCGGGGCGCCGGCCGTTGCGCGTCTGCGCCAGCGCGGTGCGCGCGCGCAGCAGCGCCGCGGACGGCAGCCCACCGGGTGGGCCGCTCTCCGCGTGGCGCTGCAAGCCAGGCAGGACGAGAGCGCGCGCACGCTGTGGAGCAGGGCCGAGGACTGTGGGCTGTGGAGCATGGCCACGGCAGCGGTGCACCGGGGCGGCACAGCGAGCTTGGCTGCCCGCGGCCTGGGGAGCAGAGCAAATGGCTGCAAGGCTGCGCTGCGGCCTGCCGGACGTGCGCGGGCCTGGCCTGCCCAGACAGCGCGCACCCACAGGCGGGCTGCCGGTCAGGTCACAATTTCTGTAAAGCGCACCTGGGTCGCCACGATCGCCGCGCCGCTATCGCCGGCGGCCGACTCCGCTCGCCAGCGGTACTTGGTGAAGCACTGGCTGGCTTTCACGCGCGGGTCCGGGCGGCCCGCCACGTCGTACACCTGTCCGCGCGCGCCGGTCATCGGCTGGGCGCGCGGCTGCACGCGCAGGGTGGGGCCGCAGGCGGGAGCGCAGGCAGGCCGAGCTGGCGGCGCCCTGGTCTGCCGGGCTGCCGCCAGCCATGCTGGCGAGCCTGTCTCCGCGCAGAGCGGCCGGCTCGTGCTGAGAATGATGAGCAGGCCATGGACAGCGCACGGCGCCCGGCTGCGCCGCCGGCACCAGCCATGCAGCGCGCCCGGCACCGGCCAGCCCCCGCGCGCGCAGCAGCAGCACCCTTCCTCAAATATGCCTCCCCGGCCCCAGTCAGCGCCGCGCCTGCTCAAAGAACTCCGAGGTGTCGAGGCGGCCCGGGTCGGCCGGCTGCGCCTGGGACCGGCGCGTCACGCGCGTGCGGATGCCCAGCCCGCCTGCGCCGCACCAGGCCCGCCTGAGCTCCCGCACGTGCGCCGCAGCCACCGCAGGCCACGCGCGGGCCACCGAGCCTCTCCCGCAGCCCGTTCGTATTCCCTGTGCTGCCGGGTCAAGCGCGCGCGGGCCGGCCGGCGAGCCGCACGCCAGCTCCCGCGGGCGCCCACAGTCGCGTTAATCAGTCCCGGGTGCGCCGAGGCAGCACGCTTGCGGCGAGCACGAAGTCACGCCTTCAACACGCAGAGGCCGCAGCGCGCCTGGCAGGCGGATGGAGAGCACGCTGGGGTCGTTGAGGTTCCAGGCGATCGCGTCGGCGGCCAGAGCGCCCTCGCCCATGTAGTGCCCCAGCAGGTGCGCCGTGTTGAACTGGCGCTGCGCGCGCCGCAGCGCCGGGGGCGGTAAGCTGGGCAGTGTGACAGCGCGCGGGCAGCTCTGCACGGGGCGACGGGCGACGGCGCGCGTGCCAGGAATAGTGGCCTGTCCACCGCTGTATGCTATTCAGGCGACGTGCGCTTTGCAGCTCGGCACCGCGCAGCTGGATGGACGGCTCAAAAGCTCAAGCGGATTCCCAGGCGGGTCCATGCAGCGGGTCCGGGGGGCAGAGGCGCCGCACGTCAGTCACCACGCGCCCGGCGCCGTTGCGCACAAAGGCCACCTCGTAGCCGATCGGGCGGTTGAGGTCCTCCTCGCGCGCGCGCTGCACCACCTGCCAGCGAGCGCTGCCTGCTCATGCACGCAAGCTCGTACACGCCTCCCAGTAGTAGTTTTGCGTCGTGCGTGGCACGTCCGCGCGGGCACGCAACGCAGCGATCCCACTGCCTGCATCGGCCCGCCCGCCACGCGCGCGGCGTCTCGCGACAGGGCAGCGCCGGCGCCGCTGGGCGCTGCGGGGCCGGGCGGCAGGCTTGGAGGCGGCCCGGCACAGAGCAGCAGGCCAGCAGGGGGCTGGACGGCGGGCAGGCCAGCGGCGCACGCGCAGGTTGGGCGCTGCGGGGACAGGCAACAGGATGTTAATCGGCCCGGCAGCAAGCAGCAGGCTGGCAGGGGGCCAGACGGCGGGCGGGCGGGCGGCGCACGCGCGGGTCGGGCGCTGCGGGGACAGGCAACAGGATGGTAAGCGGCCCGGCAGACAGCAGCAGGCCGGCAGGGTGCCGGGCGGCGGGCGGGCGGGCGGCGCACGCGCGGGTCGGGCACGAAGTCGGCGCCCAGCGGCAGCTGCACGTTGGTCAGCGTCGACCGCACCTGCCAGACGCCCAGCCACGGCTCCGGGAAGACGAGGTCGGCCGGCCCGCCGCCCAGCTGCTCCCACGCGCGGTCGAAGGCCGCCGGCAGCTTGCTGGCCTGCGCCGCGGCGGCGCGCGGGCGCCTCAGCGCGCGCCGGCGCCGCGGCGCCGCGCCAGCTGAGCAGAGCAATGTGCGTCCGCAGGCGGGAGGTGCATGCCCAGCGGGGAGCAGGAAGCAATCCTGCACGGAGCAGCAAGGCACACAGCCTCACCTCTGCTGCTGACTGCATGCGGCCGCCGGCTGGCGTGCTGCATGCAGTCTCATGAGTGGGGGCTCCAGCGCCCAACCCAGCAAGCATGCACACAGCTGAGCCGGAGGTTGGGCCCCCGCGCACCCCCATCACCCACCCACCCCGTGCCCGACCTGTCGCTGGAAGCGCAAAACTCGGCAGTCACACGCGCCCGTTGACGCCGAGGCCGACGGCGGCGGCCCCTCAGCGCATGAAGCACTGCCCCGCCTTGCCTCCACCCCGCAGGCGTGCTTCGGCGTCCCAACAGCCCAGTGTGCCAGCAGGCTCTGTGTCTCTGAAGGCACATGGGCAGCTGGGGAGCACCTGTGCTGGCCGCGCCGCGAGCGCGGCCGCCAGCGCGCCGAGAAGGGGGCGCCTGCTCAGGCGCGCCGCGCCGCCCTGGGCGGGCTCGGCCCCCGCGCCGCTCTCCGGGGGCGTGCGCGCCGCCGCCGCGCAGTCACGCGGAGTCTCTGTGATGCTGCGGACCCTCCTGCTCGGCAGCGCCGCACCGAGCTCGCATGATGATCTGAGGCTTGGCGCAAAACACTCACAGCCACCGCCGCTCGGTGGGTCACTAGCAATACGCGCTGTTCTTGCCACTTGAGCAAGCACTCATGGAGCCTCTGAGGAGACGACATTGGTAGCTTGCACCAGAACCACGCGAACTTGCAAGGTAGAGCGCGCAACAGACCTGCTCGTGCATATCGGCAAAAGCCGATGCGCGTCCTGTGCTTTGCCACTTGTGCTTGCAGCCCCGCTGCAACCGCACAGGCTGCATGACATGGAGATGTTGCCCGCCATGCCTGTATATCCGCCTGCACTGGCCCGTGCGCCCAGTCACTTTGTGAACTGTCTGCAGCTGATGTGGGGGACGTTGTTGTCCCTTATTTTGCTCTGCCTTGCCACCTTTGAAGGGCGACGGCTAAATAGGCTTGCACCTTGGCATGGGCCTCGGACAAACACTGATGGTGCGCATGCAGATGTCCTCAGGCAGATGGCGCAGACGATGTCGCTGGCCGTGTGCGGCCTGCACCTGCGCGGGCAGCCGCTCAACGGGCAGCTGACCAGCCTGGGGGCCACCTTTTGCCGCGAGTGCTGGAGCGCGCCATGCTACCGGCTGTTCGCGCTCACCGACGCGGCCCGCGGCACAGCCAAGCCGGGCATGGTGCGCGTGGCGGCCGGCGGCGTGCGCGTCTTCCTGGAGGTCTGGAGCGTGCCGGTGGAGCAGTTTGGGCGCTTCATGCTGCAAGTGCCCGCCCCGCTGGGCATCGGCATGGTGCAGCTGGAGGACGGCGGCGCCACGCACGGCTTCATCTGTGAGGGCATTGTGGCGGAGGGTGGGCCAGGTGTCGAGGACATCTCGCACCTGGGGAGCTGGCTGGAGTATGTCAGGCTAAAGAAAGGGGCGAGCTGATGCGCCGCAGCAGGCCCCACTGTACTGTTGATCGTGTACGAATATCAACGGACAGTGTGTGCTGGGGACTGCGCCTCAGGCAGCAGTCAATGGGTGCAAACTTTGTCGCTGAGAACTGCTGGTCTGCTTGCTTACGTGAACGGTCCTAGTCGTCCTTGTAAAGGATTGGCGAGTGCACCCGTGCCCCCCTCCTGGGGCTGAGTAGGTGGGCGTGCCTGCGCCCGTGCAGCACAACAAACCCTACAAATTAGCTGAGCGGTACCCGCGATCAACACCACTAGCCACTTGACTTTGTGTTGAAAGCTTGCATCGCTGTCCCCTATTGCATCGCACGACGCACATCCACGGAGGCCAGGCAGGCAGTGCTCACGTTGGGGACCTTGCGACCGCGCTCTTGGTCCATCAACACTTTTACTCGCATAGGAGCGGCCACTGCGCTCAGAGCTGGACACTGCCCAGCCTAGCGCAAGCACGCGGCCATCCAGCACGTGTGAGCGGCGCGGTGCAGAGGCATGGAGGCAGTTGTGCAGCAGGCCGTCGAGCACTCGCTGCTCCAGGTGCGCGGCGCATGCCGCAGCCACTGACCACTGCGCGATCAAGCTCCGCAGCACGGATTTCTGTGCTCTTATATAGCAAGATGCACCTGCGCCTTGACCTGACCCTTGCTGATCAAGCTCGTCGCTGCGCAACGTTTAAGGAGGCAAGCGCACGTGGCAGCTGGTCAAACGGGGGGCATGCAGGCTGCGAGCCCAGCACCGTATGGCGGATCACACAGCGCTGATCCCCGCAGGCGGCCACCGAGGTGGAGAGCCAGCTGGACAGCCAGCTCAAGGCACTGGAGAACCTGGATGAGGACGATATCGAGCGCATGCGCCAACGCCGGGTCTGCCAGCTGAAGCGGGACGCCTCGCGGCGCCAGGCGCGCGCCGGCTCTGCCTGGCGGGTTCACCGCGCCAGCAGCGCTGCGTGCCGCTGGCGGCAAGCACCTCACAGCCAGCCTGGCGCTGCGGCCATGACCGTGCCTGGCGCCCGCGCTTGCCCGTCGCGGGCCGGCAGGCAGCGCGGCGGTCTGCCGCCGCTGCCCTCTGGGCGGGCCAGGCGTGCGCGGCCAGTGGGCAGCTACAGCAACCGCGCCCAGGCGGGCGCGCGCCGCAGGAGTGGCTGGCGCGCGGGCACGGCGAGTACCGGGAGGTCGCCGGCGAGCGCGAGTTCTTTGCGGAGGTCAAGGGCGAGGAGCGCGTTGTTTGCCACTTCTTCCGCGAGAACTGGCCCTGCAAGGCGCGCTGCACGCGCCGCGGCCGCCCGCCCGCCGCCCGCGCACCGGCTGCCAGTTGTCTGCGCGCGGCTGCTCCTGGCGCTGCGCGGCAGACAGGCAAGCGAGCGGCGCCTGCGCTGACGCGGCGCGCGCGCCAGGTGGTCGACAAGCACATGGAGATCCTGGCCAGGCAACACGTCGAGACAAAGTTTATAAAGGTGACCGGCGCGCCATGGCGCGACTGCCCCTGTGCCTGGACGCATCATTGTGCTGTGCCTGGGGGTGCCCGGGGGTGCATCGGCGTGCAGAGGTGCTCTGGCCTCCCCAAGTCTGCTCGCTGCCGCCTCCCAAGGTGCAGCCTGGCCACGCGGCGCCCCAGCTGCGCAGCCTGTTGAGGGCCCGCTGCTGCCGCCATGCAGCCGCCGCTGCTGCCCACATGCTGCCCACATGCTGCCGCCGTGCACGCTCGGGCCGCCGCGCTCTCAGACCCAGACCCCCGCGCGCGCGCCCGGCGGCAGATCAACGCGGAGAAGAGCCCCTTCCTGACGGAGCGCCTGCGCGTGTGGATGCTGCCCACGCTCGCGCTGGTGAAGCTGGGCAAGACCGTGGACTACGTGGTCGGCTTTGCCGACCTGGGCGGCTCCGACGACTTCCCCACCGCCGCGCTGGCCGCCAGGTGGCCCCCGCGCGCGCGCGCTCCGAGCATGCTGCGCCCCACCCGCGCACACAGCTCGAGGGCGGTGCACCGCAGGCTAGTTGCCACACTTGTCGCACAGGACGCTGTTGGCAGGACAGGGGGTGGGTTTTTCAGCTTGACATTGTGAACGAGCGCTGCACAGCTAGGCGCGCACCGCATGACGGGCGACATGCCGCACCGCCAGGCTGGCGGCGGCGGGCCTGCTCACAGAGGCGTCCGGTGAGTACGGCGGCGCCGGGCGGCGGCCGGGCGGCGGCGCGCCCGCCGCGCAGCGCTCGGTGCGGCACGGCGGCCGCCGAGCTGACTCCGACGAGGACTCCGATTTTGAGTGACGGAGCGAGGCGGAGCTCCGAACTGTATGATGGACTGTAGGCTGGCAGCCACGCAGCTGCCCAGCTACCTGGCATGTGCCTGGTGGTGCAGCAGCAGCCGCCAGCGTAATGTGCAACGCTGAGCCGGGCAGGTCGGCCGCCACGGCGATCTCGACAGACTTGGAATAGTACCTGGTCCATGTGCGCAGCTGCTGACATGTTGCAAGCACTTTGGCTGCACCGCGTCGTGAGCGGGCGGCGCTGTACACTTACATCTCAATTGTCCAGCTGACTTGCCCAAGCACAGCTGTCCAGTGCCGCACTTGCGGCAGTGCCACTGCTTTGCGCCTGTGCACACTCCCAACCCAGCCAGACGTGCATACCCCGCAGTAGCGGCCCCCACTCGCTCCACGCCCCATACAACGGCCCTTGTATCATCTGAAATTAGTCCAAACGGCCGCGCGCGCGTGCGCCGCCGCCGCGCTAGAACGTCACCGCCGCCGTCACCGCCGCCGGCGCCCGCCGCGCTAGAACGTCACGGCGCCCGTCTCCGACACGCGCATCTCCACGCGGTCGTCCTGCACGCAGTCGGCGCGCCGCAGGCTGTCCAGCGTGACCTCGGGCGGGTCGTCGCCCAGCGAGCCGACGATGCGCTCCGCGCCGGCAAAGTCCTGGCTGGCCGTGCCGGTCGTGTACGTGATGATGCAGCGCATGCCGGCGCCCTGCGCGGCCTGCCACCGACGCCAGGCTAGTCGTCAGGGCCCAGCCAACTGAGGGAACCATGCTCTTATGGCAACGCTGCAGCCGCGCAGGTCGTCGTGCTGCGCATGCGGGCTGCATGAGGCAGGCTCAGCCCATCCAGGCCAAGCCTCACTCCAAACGGATGGCGAGGAGCGGCTTGACGGCAGGTCAGAAAACCTGGTGCCAACGCCATCTGGGCCCTGGTGCCAAGCGCGGGTCAGCGCCGGGCTGTGGAGCAGGCGCAGGCGGGGTGCGCATACCCTGAGGCCGACCATCGAGTCCTCGATGACGACGCACTCGTCCGGCTGCACGCCCAGGCGCCGCGCGGCCTCGTTGTAGATCTGCGGGTCGGGCTTCTTCTTCTCGATGTCGTCGCCGCCGAGGAAGATGTCCAGGCCCTGCCGCGCGCACAACGCCTCCTCAGGCTCCGGCACCCGGCCCTCGGGCACTTGCTTGCTTCACGGCGTGGCGCTGCGAGCGCCCTGCTTACCGCCCCCGAGACTAGCGCCAAGGCGTGCGGCCGGGCTGCGTGCAAAATGTCATGCGCGCCTGGCCGCTACGGCTCAGGATCAGGAACGCGTTGAGGCGCTCCCGCGGCAACGCCCGGGGAGGTCGCGGCAGGGGCGCGCGCCTCGTAGCGCTCGCGGCCCAGCAGGTTCTCCACGACGGCCACGGCCGAGCTGCGCGTGGCCGCGCTGCACACGCCCAGCGCCAGGCCCGCCGCGCGTGTCTCGTCCATCAGCCGCAGCACGCCCTCCCGCGCCGGCACATTCCCGCTGGCTGCGCGGCGAAGTAAAGAGACTCAAAACAGGAGCCTCAGGCCCGCGCCGCGTGGCCGCCCGCCTGTATGGATGCACCATGCATGCGTGTTGTTCGCCCGCCAGCGCCGCGCCCTGCCGGGCCCGGCGGCGCGCGCGCGCCGCTCGCCAGCCAGCACCGCTCGAGGGCGCATGCAGCGGCCCCAAACGCAAGGCGCAGTGTTATCACCGCGACTGAAGAGTGCGTGTGATGTGTTGTGCGCGCGCGCGCTCTCCCCGCCCGACAGGCGCGCCAGCCGCGGGCCGTGAGTCAGGGCTCAAACCAGGTATGCGCCGGACCCCTCACCGCGACCTGACCATGACCATTCGCCATGGCTCCACGCGCAACCACGCCAGGTCGGAAGCCGCGTCACACCCTCCACGCACCACGCGCGCCGGCGCCGGCGCACGCGGAGCACCACCGCGCACACCGCCAGCCGCCGACTGTACAGTTCCCGACCGGCCCTGCACGCGCTCCCAATGCCGGCGCCTGCCTCGCGCCGCTCCCCGCCCCGCCCGGCGCCCCCGGCGGACCCGCGGCGCCACCTCCAACCCCCCAACCCTATGCCTGTGCGCGGGCTGGGCGGGCGGCCGCGCCTAGCAGCTCCTGGTAGTGCGTCGTCTTCCAGTCCTGCAGCGTGTCGACGAGCGTGGCCTGGTCCGCCTCCGACTCCGGCGCGGCCGGCAGCACGCTCGATGTCGGCCACCCGTTTCTGCCTGCGCGCGCCGCTCGTCGCGCTCAGCATGCGCCGCCCGCGCGGCGCGCCGCGAGGCAGGCGCTTCCGGCGGCGCGCCCGGCGGCGGCCCCTGGGCGCGCTCGCACGCCCGCTCGCTGCTCAGCGCCCGGCACCGCACAAGGCAGCGACCTGTCCCGGCCTGCCACATCAGCAGGCCAGCTCGGCGCCGGCACTCGACGCCACGCAGGTCAGCACACCCCGGATCATGCCGTACGTCAGCACACATGACCGAGCGGGCACACTTCGGGGCCTGCAATGCAGCCCACGAGCACACTTGGCTAGCCCCTGGACCGGCGTTGGGCGGCAGCACAGAAACCGCGAGCTCCTATTGCTGGCCGGCCAGCGCGCGTTTTGACACTGGAGTGAGGCGCGCTCTACACTCCTGTCAAAGCAGCTGGAGACAACCTGTGGCCCGCCGGCGTGCTGATGCAGATGGTGGGGCAGCAGGCGGGGCCGGGAGCGCGCCGCACCAAAGTACCACCGCATCTTGGGCTTGCCGCCGCCCACCGTGTTCGACAGCATGTCGTAGAACTTCTCAGACCACACCACGGGCTCCCCGCCGCAGCGCACGTCAAATTCCTTAAACGCCGCGTTGTACGCCTCGCGGTGCAGGTCCTCCGACAGCACGATAACGCCTGCCGCGCACGCGCTCAGCCCCTCGCCCTTGTCCTGCTGCACCTTTACAACGTCTCAGGCAGGAGACTTATGAGGGCGAAGCAAGCACAGGGCGGCTGCGATGCAATTGGGACTGAGGTGAGCAAGACGAGCTCCTGGACAGTGCGCAGGTGTGTCCGGGCAAGCGCGCACCATCGCAGTCGAACAGCACCGCCTTGAGCTCTGCCTGGCACGCCACCCCGCGCGCCCGGCGCTCTGCCGCGCCCGCCCGCAGCGCGGGCCCCGCCCGGCGCTCCCAGCTCCTGCCTTGCCTGTGCAGGCAGGCCAGCGAACAAGGTGCAAAGGTGCTTGTGGCGAGGCTAGGCAACACCTTGGTGTCAAGTGCAGCCGAGTGCAGGCGGTGTCACAGGCATTTGCGTACGCGGTCCATATTTGCACGGTGGATAAACTCTCTGCAAGTGCTGCGAGTAAGAGCAAGGATACAGCAACAACAACCTACAGCAGTGTACGCTGCACCTGGCTGGGGCCGTTGCTACGCCTGCATGGAATGGTGCGGCGCGCGGCGCCTGTGCACTGACAACACATGTGTGGCTGATAGCGCCCGCAGGTCGATGGAGAACGGTCTGCATGATGGCTACTTTCTGATCGGCCCGCATTGGCATCTCCCGCCCAACTGGGTGGGACAGATTTTGAGATTAGGATACTGCTCGCGAGAGGGTTTAAAAGTCGTACTTAGCATACGACTGCTGGATGCTGTTCTGCTTGGACTGCAAGTCTAACCAGAAGCGGTTGTGTACGTGCGTGAGGCTCGCACTATGAACTTGTAGGCCTGAAGGTTGCCCGCGGCAGCGCCAGCATTGGCATTGTCATCTCAACGTGTATGGGCTGGTACTTTGACAAGTGCGCATGCCTGCAATACCCTTCACTTACGTGCGTCAGGTTGGTATAAATAGTGAGACGTGTGCGGCGCTGCTCATTCAGTGCCAGCTTCTGTTTGGGTTTGAAGGCGTCGAGCGCAGAGAGCTGTGGGTGGTGCCTGCGCGTGACCAAGCTAGAACGCCGTTGGTTGGCTGTCTGGTGTTGCGTGCGACCTTTGCTGCTGCGAACCTGAGAGCGGCTCAGCCTCTGTGCGGCGCGCAGCACGTTGCTTGTCGGCTCAGTCAATGTTGTGGTCGCTGCAGCAGCCTTGTGAGCCAAACAACAGCTCTGCGACGTCTCGGTGAGCTGTCACTGAGAGGCTGTAGTCCCCCTGTTCTCCACACTCGCGCGCGGCGGGGTTGCGCAGGATGCGCCTGCACCTGCTCGCAGCGCTCATGGCGGCTGCGCTTGCGTCTCAGGCGGCCGCGCAGACCTCCAGCACCGATTTTTATGGCTGGGCCACGCCGTACGGCGGACACACGGTGCGCGCGCGCGAGCCTGACAGCCGCGCCACAGCAGCCTGGAGGCTCTTGCCCGGCCGGAGCGGCTCGGGCAGCGTGTAGTGCCAAGAGCTGTATATAGATCACTTGTGTGAGGTGCCAGCAATGACTGGATGTCTGGCATATTGCTTTGCCCAGTAAGGGCGGCCCCAAGACCTGGAGCGGCATGCGAAAGCAGTCATTTGTAGACTCATGGAGCCCGCAGCAGCTGGACAGCGAGACAGGTGTGAGCCAGGGCATGTGCGGCACCCAGGCGACAGCGCCGGCCGGGCCTTGCCTGTGTGTTCTGCCCCGTATGCAGGCCCTGGTGAACCACCTTGCATCTCTGACGAGGGACCGGCGGCTCCGCCACGGGCGGCGCTGACCCGCTCGACGTGGTATCTGCGCCGCAGCAAGGCCTGGATGCAAACACGGCGACGTTCGGGCTGATCAACGGCGCGTGCGGCTTTGGCTCGGTCGGCAACCGCAGCACCTGGCCGTTCTGGAACGCGGTCGCAATCCCGCGCACCAGCCCCATCGCGCGCACCGGCCTGGCGGGCAAGGACGGCTGCGGCGCATGCCTGCGCATCAGCTGCACGCAGAATGTGCGCTCACCTGGTTGGGGTGAATGCGGCACGGTGGGGGGTGGGCCTGCTACCCGCGCGCAGCAGCTGCACGCAGAATGTGCGCTCACCTGGTTGGGGTGGGTGCGGCATGGTGGGGCGTGCGCCTGCATGCGCGCTCCCAGCGGCTTGTGCCAGGGTGAGGTCCAGGCTTCGGCGCGCGCTCGCGCAGCGGCCGCGCACAAAACATGCGTTCCTGAGGCTGTCATGCGCGTGTGTGGGGCGAGGCGGATCAGGGAGGTCAACACGCCCGCCGGCTCTGGCTGCGGAGCCCGTGACGTCTCACACCTCGCCCCTGTCCAGTCGCGCGCTCGGCACGGCCCTCCTGGACCGCTGGGGTCAAGCACTGACCGTGTGTTCTCTGCGACTGGCCGTCTGGCACCTGCGAACGCGCTCACGCCGGCCTCCCGCTGCGACCGGCAGTGCCGCGCGGGCGCGTCGCCGTTCGTCGCGCTCGTCACGGACGTGTGCGTGAGCTGCGGGCCGCAGCAGGTCAACCCGCACGCGCTCGCGTACGAGGCGCACCTGTCGCAGGACTACCAGGTGGACGTGCATGTCGAGCAGGCGCGGCGCGTAGGGTAGGGTTAGGGGTCCCGGCCGAACCGAGCGCAGCCGCGCTGCGCGAGCGAGCGCGGCCCTGCTTTCTTCCCCCATGCTCCATCCGAGGTGGGAGGTGGGAGGACTGGTACTGCCTCATCCGCCTTGCTGCGGTGCGCCAGGCTGGTCCCTGGTCGAGTGGCAGGGCCGCTGATGCTGCTGATGTTGTGCAGAGAGCGGGGCCCCTGTGTGCACGGCGATGGGGCGCGTGCGGGCGGCCTTCGGTGCGCCCAGCAACGGCGCGGCATGCTTCGCCGTGCGGCCGGCGCAGTGCAGGACGGGTGGAGTGCAGGGCGCTCGTATCAGGCTGGGTGGCAGGCATGGGTGTAAGTGGCGCGCGCTTTGGACGTCTGTCCGTACGTGTCGACGAACGCTGGTGCTGCGGCGCAGGTGCCCTGCGACCCGCCCGGCAACATCGTCATCCGCGTGACCGGCGGGCACCGCGACCCCAACTACATCCGCTTTGTGCTGCTGGACGTGCGCGCCCGCGCGCGCGCCGCGCGCCCCTGTCGCGCCGCCTGCGTGCATGCGCGCCCGAGACACGCAGTCTGCATGCATGCGCGCCCGCGACACGCAGCCTGCATGCATGCGCGCCCGAGACACGCAGCCTGCGCGCGCACCAGCGACGCTCCCCGCCTGGCTGGCGTGCTCGGGTGTCGCGCAGAGCGGTGCCACAAGGGGCCTGCGCTGCTCGACCCCCCCCCCCCGCGCATGGTCGGTTGAGGCCGCGCCGCGGCCTGCAGTGCAGCAGAGCGCATGTGCCGCCGCCGCGTGCGAGCGAGCTCAGGGACACAGGCGCCCGGTGCACAGTGTGCGGCAATCTGACACGCACCCGCGCCGTGCTGAGCACGGGCGGGCGGCGTGCAGATTGCGGGCATGCAGCCCATCCAGTACGTGGACATCAGGAGCGCGGTGAGCCCCGCGCCAGGAAGCCCTATGCAGCCCTATCGGATTCAAAGCGCTGCGCGCGGCAAACGGCTGTGCCTGCTGTGCCCGCCCGCCGCCTGCGAGCTGGGTGCTGCAGCACGTGCACAGCGCGCCGGCGGGCCCAGCGCCCCAGGCCCCCGGCAAGGCCGACCGCGCGCCTGCGCGCATGCCGCTCCAGGCGCTGACCGCCAACCTGGTCAATGCGCGTGCCGCTGCCACGCGTGTCACAATGCACATGCGCTGAGCCTCGTGCATGAGTGCGGCCAGCCTGCATGCATGTACAGAGCTTGCGTCACGCTGTCAGGTCTTTTGCATGAGGCCGTGCATGCAGGAAGGGGCAACCTGGGATCAGCCTCCTCTCTTTCTTCAATGCCAGTAATCATGCAGAGTTGGCTGCCGTCGTCACTACAGTGCGCAAAGCCCTAAGCACCCAGCAGCATGATGAGCGCGTGAGCTGCATGCTGCCCAAAGCAGCAGGAGTCCTGTCAGTGCTAGTGGCTGTGGCGCGTGTTACCGCAGGCACCAGTTGGCCAGTGCACGCCGAGACCGTCAGATCCATGCTCACGTCACTCGCAGCAGATATTTATGCATATAAGTTGTGCAAGAAAATTGCACCGTGCCAACTTCACCTCCGTGATAGTCTAGCGGTTATGATTCCTGGCTCTCACCCAGGCGGCCCGGGTTCAACTCCCGGTCACGGAATTTTTGTCCCTTCATTGGATGATTTACACCCGTGACTCGACGCGCTATGTGGTACCATGCTTCTTTTTGCTTTGGAACACTACGCCACCTGGTCGGACGCTTCCATCCGCTAAACTGGCCACTCGCGCTATATAGCGCCCGGCGGCGGAGAGGAGCGCTGCGCGTGTGTGCTCACCTTTGCATGCATGGCCTGTCTGTGATTGCCCACCCTTGCATGCTATCAATTTAGCAGTCTGTGTGATGTGCGCCTGTCCGCGGGTATAGGCGCTCCATAGGAGGCAGCACGTTGGTGCTGAGGAGCTGGCTCATCTAAAACAACCTCGACTCATAGCGAGCCCAGGCAGCCACACTTCGAGGAGTCCTCCGGTCCTTGCATTCATGGAGTTCCTTGGTGGGTGGCGTGTGTAGCATCGGAGCTGCAAAAAAACCCGTTTCCGTGACCGGGAGTTGAACCCGGGCCGCCTGGGTGAGAGCCAGGAATCATAACCGCTAGACTATCACGGAGAGTGCGATGACAGAGACTGCTTTTTGCATGTACATACCTACGGCTGAAGAGACTGTGGTTTTCCTTTGGCTGCTCAGCTTGATCAACTTGCAAGTTACAATAGCAAAGCCGCGCACCTGCTGGAGTCTGTGCCCTGGCTTGCGGCCTGCAGAGTGTTCAGCATGCACACGGCGCTGCACTGCGCTCCGCTGCAGAGCCGCCCAGTGCAGGTGTGGCCACCTGCCTTCTTCTCTGGGCCTCCATGCACACGTACTTGCAGCTGGCTCGGCCCTGCTGCTCGGCAGGGCACCAAGGTGCATGTCCAACAGCACGGAATGCAGCCAGTGCTGCATGGTGGCTGACCAGGCTGCCTGCTGCTTGACGCAGCTCATACGGCGGCACCGGACTGTGGCGGCGACTGCCTTGGTGCAGCCGGCCGAGCGGCCGCTGGCTGCACCGGAGGCACCGGTTGCCGTGGATGAACGCGCGCCAAGCGGGCGCAGCGCCGCTGAAGCGCCCTCTGCCGAGCTGTCTGCGGCGCACGTGGCACGCAACGCGGCGCTGGTTGAGCGGCTGCGCGGCAAGCTTATACTGGCGCCGCTGACGCGCGGCGGCAACGTGCCCTTCAGGCGGCTGTGCGCCGACTTTGGCGCCGAGGCGCGTCTCTGGCCTTTGCTGCCCGCCTTGGGGCGCTAGGCTGTATCCCTTGAGCTGTCCTTGGCAACCGGCAGGCGCGGCGCTCTTGCGGTGCCTGTCCAACGAGCTTGCTTTGACGCCGCTGACGCACCGCGGCTACATGGCCTGACGTTGTCCACTGGCTCGAGCACTTGAATGCGACACTGCTGAGTCTGTCACGCTCTGAGTCCGTGCGTGCCTGGTAGTTGCCTAGGGCGTGTAGGCATGGAGTCCCCTGCCTGTTCCGCAAGGACGTGTGCCTTTTTGGAGTTGGTGTTTGTCTGATGCAAAGCATGTAGGTGCGCGCTCACGCATTCTACCACACGCATCCTTGACCTTTTGCTGCATTATGCACCCCCAAACACCGCAGGCAAGCCCACATGTGATCCATGACTCGGTATACGCCACCGCCTTGGGTTGCATGCTGCGAGCTTACCATGTCGCTCTGGAGTGTGTGCGCTTGAGGGGCTCAGCGTTTGGTCATGGACTGCCAGCGGCGCACGAAGAAGGCCCCATGGAAGGGGTGGTGACAGACCCCTGTAAGTATGCGCTGAATCTGGCCTATCCGTGCACGTGCAGGCGACCATGAGCGAGATGGCCTTTGCGCGCTTCCTCATCCGGGACCACCCGAAGGAGCGCGCGCGGCTGCGGCGCGCCGACAACGAGGCGCTGTTCGGGCTGCAGTTCGCGACGAACAACATCGGGGAGGGCGTGCGCGCGGCCGAGCTGGCGGCCGCGGCCGGCGCCGCCTGGGTGGACCTCAACTGCGGGTGCCCCATCTACGGTGCGCCGGCAGACTGGGTGCATGTTCACCTCTGTGGTGCCAGGCACATGCGGATGGCAGTGGAACGCTGCGGAGGGGCCGCGCGTGCCTTCATATGCACCTCCTGAGGCGCTTGGCACGCCTGCGCAGCATTGAGGCCTGCCGTCATACGGGGCAAGACTAGGACGCGCAGTGTCTCAGGTAGTGATTGCTCCTCATGTCGCTGCACAAGCCAGACACGGCTGCTGTGGCTTGCCAGACGGGCAGTGCTGCTCGGGCATGCCTGCCGGCGCAGGCGGTGCACTGCTGCTTGCTAGCACGCCATGCATGGCTCTCGCTGACAGCGCACCGGCGGCCTGCGCGGACACGAGCGCACCGGCGCTGAGCGCCGCGCCCGCGCGCGGCAGAGGCGACCAAGCGTGGCCTGGGGGCGGCGCTGCTGCGCAGCCCGCGCAAGCTGGCGCGCCTGGTGGCTGGCATCGCCGCGGGCAGCCCCCTGCCGCTCACGGTCAAGGCGCGTTCTGCGCTCCGCGCCCCCAACTTGAGAAGACGGTGTCAGTGACGGGCTCAGCTGAGGCGCCCGCCGTGTCTTTGCACTGCTGCGCTGCACATCGTGGCCACCAGGGACCCTGCCGCGGACATATGCACGACCTGCATGCTTGCCCCTCCCTCTGCATGTGCCTGTGGCTTCCCGTGCTGCTGAGGCTGTGTTGCCTCTGCACCGGCCCGACATTGCCAGAGCGTGTCTCGTTAACGCGCCTCCTGAGCGCAGGTGCGCACGGGCACATCGGCCAGCGCCATCAACGTGGCCGAGACGGTGGCGGCGCTGCACGCGGCGGGCGCCGCAGCAGTCACCGTGCACGGCCGCACCGCCGAGCAGCGCTACCGGCGACCGGCCGACTGGGGCGCCGTGGCCGCCGTGGCTGCAGCCGGCAGCGGGCCCGTCATCGGCAACGGCGACATCCTCACGCATTACG
>JAABUY010003254.1_pt1 | contig 18207 bp, 20 predicted proteins | sample 5560271 | NCBI WGS metagenome assembly JAABUY01 (sample SAMN10711886, study PRJNA513374) | rock metagenome | isolation source: Antarctica rocks | place: Antarctica: Victoria Land, University Valley
GGCGATCTTTGGGCCGCGCTTGACCGGCGTCAGGGCGCCGAGAGCGCCTGCATCGCGTTGCCGGCGCCAGTCGGTCAGCGCCGAGGAGTAAAGGCCCTCGCGGCGCAGAATGGCGGCGATGCCGCCGATGTCAGCCGCACGATCCGTGTCGGCGAGAATGCGCAGCTTGTCCTGGGCGGTGAAGATCCGGCGGTGCGGACGAGCGGTGAGCTCAGGTGACGCCGAGGCGGGCGCTGCCACCGTCGGCCTCGGGCCTCCGGTTGTGGCAGCGCCCGCCTCGGCATCGATAGGGGTCTGTGTCATGGGCATGAGCAAGATCATCCTTCAGCACCCTCAAGGCTAAACTCCCGGGGGGGACAATGTCTCATCATCGTTGGCACGGAGGGGGACGCGAACGTTCGGCCTCACGCGCACCCGCATCGTTTCTGCGTTGTCGCCGTACTCGTGGTCGGGGCCCAAACTGCATCGCAGGGCGGCCAATCCCCGCCGCCTTCAACCGTCAGGCTACGCACAAAGGAACCGGCCATGCATCACCACCAACCCATCACCGAACGGCCCTCGACCGCCGGCGACGTCATGAGTCCGTCCATAGTCTCCGTCGCACCCGGGACAAGTGTGAAAGAATTGGCCGCACTGCTTCTGGAGCATCGCATCAGCGCGGTTCCGGTCGTGGACGATGCGGCAACCTGGTCGGGATGGCGAGCGAAGGCGACCTGCTTGGCCGCAGCAACGAGGACCGGCTGCGTGGGCAGGAATGGTGGTTGGCCGTCCTGTCCGAGCGTGGCCAAATGGACGCCGCCGTGACGGAGGCGGCCGTGTACCGGCCCGTCCGCGACGTCATGCACGCGCCCGTCATCACCATCGGCCAGGACGCGCCGTTGCATGAGGTGGCCGAAATGCTGCGACTTCACGGGATCAAGCGGCTACCGGTCCTGCATGGGGGCAGGATGGTGGGCATTGTCTCCCGTGCAAACCTGTTGCGCGTCGTCGAGGGCATACCGGAGGCTCCGGGCCGGGGCACTCGACGGACGGGCTCGCCGGCATGATCATGAGCTTCTTCGGTATGGCGCCGCACGGGAAGGCTGCTTCAGGAAATAGGCCGGCGCCTCCGGGTTCCGCCCCGGATGTCTCGGCGCCGGTCACAGCAGACATGTTCCGCCACCTTCCCAAGACGTCACATCGGGGCATGGTTGACGAGAGAAAGGCCCCTCGACCCCGCCGCACGCGGCACAACGAAAACGGGGAAGCCGCACCATGACCTGGCCGAACAGCGTCGCCACCGCATGGTCCCGGTAGTCCTTCACACGGCAAACGCCGCCACAGCGCGGGCATTCCGGCCGCCGAACGGCGTGGTCCCTGGCCTGCGCGGCGACGATCTCCCGTTGAACACGCGCCAGCAACCGCTTCGCTTCGGCCAGGGTCAGACCCAAGTTGGCGATGTCGACGAGATCATCGGACCTGCTGATTTCCATGACGTCCACGCACGTCCCCTCACCTTCAGTCCCGATTTCACGAACCTCAATACCCAAGCCACGCATCCACCCTCGATCAGAGTACAAACGCGAAAATACCCAACTCGCCGCCGCACCCCCAATCTTGCGACGGTCCCATGTGCCCCGTGAGATCGTGACCGACAAGCTCGGGAGCTACGCGGCCGCGAAGCGCGAGGTCCTGCCCGGTGTCGAGCACCGGCAAAGCCGCTACCTGAACAACCGGGCCGCGGTGTCGCATCAGCCGACACGACGACGAGAACGGCAGATGCAGCGGTTCAAGTCAGCCCGCCACGCCCAGCGCTTCCTGTCCGCCCACAGCCGCATCCACAACCACGTCCAGCTCCGCCGCCATCGCCTGACCGCCGACCAGCACCGTGCCGCCCGCGATGACGCCTTCCGCACCTGGCGCGAGGTTGCCGGCGTCGCGTCCGCCGCGTGAGACCCTGATCAGCCGCCAACCCTCGGCGGCAGCTTAACCATCAACCTGACAACACCTTTGTGCTGGCTACCCTGATCGTGCTGGAGGCCGACTGTCCCATCTTCCCAGCATGTGGTTTCTGTCAGGGCATGCTGGACAACGGAAGGCCGCAAGCATGGACGTCATCGAGAAACCCCTGGTCCCGGCGCGGGTCGCCAACCCGAGTGCGCCGGCGCTGCCCGCCGTGGTGGAGGCCAAGGGGCGGCCGGTCGGGCTGGCGCTGGCCGCACTCGGCATCGTCTACGGCGACATCGGCACCAGCCCGCTCTACGCGCTCAAGCAGGCTATCCAGGCCGGGGGTGCCCCGACGCCGGAGTCCATCCTGGGCATCCTGTCGCTCATCTTCTGGGCGCTGGTCGTCATCGTGTCGGCCAAGTATGCCATCCTGATCATGCGAGCCGACAACCACGGCGAGGGCGGCATCGTCGCCATGCTGGCGCTGCTCGACATCCGCCATGCGCCGTCCGGCAGTTGGCGCGCGTCGCTGCTGGTCGTGGGCCTGGTCGGTGCCGCGCTGCTGTATGGGGACGGCGTGATCACGCCCGCCATCTCGGTGCTGAGCGCGGTCGAAGGCCTCAAGCTCGATGTGCCGGGCATCGCACGCTATGTCGTGCCGTTGACGCTGCTGATCCTGGCCGGCCTGTTCCTGGTGCAGCGCCGCGGGACCGAGGCCATCGGCAAGGTGTTCGGCCCCGTCATGCTGGTGTGGTTCGCGGCCATCGGGCTACTCGGCATGGCCGGGATCGTGCGCGCGCCCGGCGTGCTGGCGGCGCTCAGCCCGTGGCACGCCGCGGGCTTCCTGATCCACGCCGGCCCCCTGGTCAGCTTCGCCGTGCTCGGTGCCGCCTTCCTGGCCGTGACCGGCGGCGAGGCGATGTATGCCGACATGGGGCACTTCGGACGGCTGCCGATCCGGCTCGGCTGGTTCTGCGTGGCACTGCCCTGCCTGGTGCTGAATTACTTCGGCCAGGGCGCCCTGCTGCTGCGCGACCCCGCCGCGATCGAGAACCCGTTCTACCTGCTGTCGCCGGGCTGGGCGCACCTGCCGCTGGTGGTGTTCGCGACGCTTGCGACCATCATCGCCTCCCAGGCCATCATCTCCGGCGCGTTCTCGCTGACGCAGCAGTCGATCCAGCTCGGCTTCCTGCCGCGGATGCGCGTGCTGCACACGGCGACGCACGAGGCCGGGCAGATCTACATGCCGGGCGTGAACTGGCTGTTGGCCGCCGGCACGTTCGGCGCCGTGGTCACCTTCGGCACCTCGGACGCGCTGGGCGGGGCCTACGGGATCGCGGTGTCGCTGCTGATGATGATCACCACAGTGCTGGCCGCGCTGGTGGCGCTGCGCTGGGGCTACAACCCGGCCGCGGTGCTCGCGGTGAACGGCTTCTTCCTGCTCGTGGACCTGGTGTTCTTCGCGTCCAACTGCACCAAGCTGCTGGAAGGCGGCTGGTTCCCGCTGCTGATCGCCAGCCTGGTCGCCTTCCTGATGATGACCTGGCGCAAGGGGGGCGCCCTGCTGGCCGCGGTGCATGCCGGGATGCGGGTGCCGGAGGCGGAGTTCTGCGCCATGTTGCAGGCCGATCCGCCCGTCCGCGTGCGCGGGGCGGCGGCCGTGTTCGGGGCGGCCACGGACATCCCGCTCGCACTGATCCACCACCTCAAGCACAACCACGTCCTGCACGAGCGCATGCTGCTGGTGTCCACCCAGACGGTTGAGACGCCGCACGTGCCGGTAGAAGAACGGACGGCCGTGACCGCGATGCCGGCGGGCCTGACCCGGGTCGTGCTGCGCTTCGGCTTCATGGAGAAGCCGGACGTGGCCGAGGCGCTGCACCTGGCTTGCCAGGCCTCGCCCGAGCTGCAGGACGTGGACCCGGCGGGCCTCACCTACTATCTCCGGCGCGAGACGGTGATCCCGTCGGAGCGGGCCGGCGGCATGGCACGGTGGCGTAAGGCCCTGTTCGCGGCGATGCTGCTCAACGCCAACCGCAGCGCGTCCTACTATGGGCTGCCGCCGGCGCAGGTCGTCGAAGTCGGGCTGGAGGTGGAAATCTAGCCGGCCTATCGGGCCAGCTTGGAATGGATGCAGATCTGGCCAGAACAGTCATGACCACGACCGGAGCGTACTCCGACGTCTTGACATCAAGTGCATTGTCGGTCGCCTACACCGAGCCACTGCATGACGACCAGCAGGACTGCCGCCGCCTCACGGAAGAACAGCGTCGCGGCGTCATAACACGGCACGCCGGTGCTGATTAGTGCATGATGCACTCCTATGGGCGTTGGTGCACTTGGCGGATGGAGATTGAGATGGTCCCAGCACCGAACTGCTATGCGATGGCCCGCTGAACGCGGACAGATTTCGGGCGTCCGGCCGCCAGCATCCGGTTCAGCACCGCCACGCCGATGGTAGCCTCGGTTTGCTGGGCGGCGAAGCCGCGGGCTCGCAGCCGGGGTCCGATCAGCGCCTAGTAGCGACCCATTGTCGTTTCCACTAACGAACGCTGGCCGTAGTCGGTGGCGACCTGCCAGCTCAGGCGGCCTTGTTCCGCGATCATCGCCAGATGGCGATCACGCTGTGTCGGCGGACCCGGTTCGCCGCTCGGGACGGCCGTCGAGCGGGACGGGATCACCACTTCGATCTCATCGCCGTGCGCGGCGATCGTCTGGTAGGTGGGTGCGCCATCATACGCGCCATCGGCCGTCACCTGGACAATCGGATCGTCGATCTGGTCGAGCAGCGGGCCGACCTGGGACGGATCATCCGCATCCTGATCCGTCAGCGTCTGCGCCACGATCATGCCGTTCGCCGCATCCACCGCCAGATGCAGCTTGCGCCATCGCCGCAGGCGATCCCCCGGCGGGGCAGGCCGCGAAGCGGACTGGAGGTCCGGTGCGACTTCACACCATGCTTCGCCTCCAGCCATTGACCCGCCCCGTAGACTTGCAGGCCGGTGCTGTCGATCAATACGTGCAACGGACCAAGCGGCACTTGTGCTGGCTGGATCACCCGCAACGCCACGGCACGACGGCTGACCGTGGTGTGATCAGATGCCAAGAGCGTCAAGCCCATCAACGTCAGCACCGATGTCATCAGGCCTTCAGTTTGCCGCAACGCCAGCTTGAACGCCGTGCGCAGCATCAGGCTGGTCTGGATGGCTGCGTCCTTAAACCGGGCCTGACCACTTGGCCCAAAGGTCTGCCAGCATTCCAGAGCGGCGTCCTCGATCCACAATGTGAGGCTGCCGCGCCCGCGCAGGCCTGCTTCATAGGCCGGCCAGTTCTGCACCTTGAACGACATCTTCGGGATGTGGTGACGGCGATCGGCGTTGTGCTTGTGTGGCATCGGGGTGCTCGAACCAGAAAGGGAACGGCATCCTACCATCCCTTCAGATTATCAAAGTGCACCAACGCCCGAGCGCAATCTTCGTGGCCGTGACGTCATCCGGGCCGTAGAGCGCAACCGTGGCAACCGGGTAGCCCCGGAACCCGCGCTTTGCCTTCTTGGCCAAACGCTTCGGCGCTCGGTCCAGCATCGCTCTCCCCCCGTGACCGCCGTTCACGCAGCCCTGCCCGCATCCACGATCGCACGCGGCGAGCCCAGTGTCGCCGGGACACTACAGGACACCGCGCCCTTTCGAAGGAAGTGGGACATGCTGCCGACGTGATATGGAACGAGCCCACCATGCTTGAACGCCGCGTCGAGCTGATGGGACCGAACGCCTGGTCTGGCATAGGCTGCAGATATCCCATCAGAGCTTGGGAGGGCGGTCCTGCGTCAGATCGCGTCCTTGAGTTCCTTCGCCGCGCGGAACGCCACCTTGCGGCTGGCCTTGATCTGGACGGCCTCGCCGGTCGCGGGATTGCGGCCCATCCGCGCTGGACGGTCCTTCACCTCGAGGATGCCCAACCCGCTGATCCTCAACCGCTCGCCCGCCTTCAGGTGATCGACCAACCGAGCGAACACCTCGGTGACGATCGTGTCCGCTTCGCGCTTCGGCATGTCATGCCGCTCGGCGAGACCCGCCGCGAGGTGCTTCAGCGTCACCGTGGTCGGTGCCGCCGCTTTGACCGGCGCCTTGATGGGCAAGGCTATGGCTGCTTTGACCGGCACCTTCTTCGTTGCTTTGGCCGTGGCTGGCTTGGCGGCGGTGCGGGATGGCGTTTTGGCTGTAACTTTCGGTGCTGCCTGGACGGCAGGGGGCACCTTCCTGTCGCCAAGTCGCCAAACGGCTGCTGACATTCGAACCCCTGCGTCACACCGTTCTCGTCCACCTCGCCCGCGAGCTCGCGGTACGGCGTTCGAGAACCGTCTTCACCGCCACCGCCGTCAGCGCCACCGCGAGCACGGCCCGCAGCAGGCGCTCGGGGACTTGGACACTGGTGTAGCTGCCGATCACGATGTTGGGCACGGAGCCGACCAGTAGCGAGCCGAGCATGGGCCAGTTGACCGAGCCCACCGTTTAATGCCCGACGCCAGCCAGCAATGTGAGCGGCACGGCATGCGCGATGTCGGACCCGACGATCCCGGTGATCGGCATCCGGGGATAAAGCGGGCGCGGGCACCTTTCGGACCTTTTTGGCCGGTAACCTGGGCTATGGATCTTTCGAAATCGTGTCGATGCCGAGCTCCTGGCGCACGTGCGCAAACGTCACGGGATTGGCAAAGCGCGTGTTGGCCATCATGGTCCGTAGCGCCGCGAGGCCGGCTTCGGTGAAGAACAGGCGAGGCGGCCAGGGTGCCGGTTCGAGGCGCATCAGCCCGCGCTCGAGCAGGCCCTTGGCTTTGATCGGCACCTTGGGCTGGCCGGCCTGTGGGCCGCCGCGCCATGTCCTGAGCTGAAAGCCGTCGGCGACGCTCGGCAGGGTCGAGAAGAAGCGGTCGAGCTCCTGACGTATGTAGTCCCGCTCCCCGGGCGTGAGCGTGGTGCTGTCCGTTGTCTCGGGTTTGCTCATGGCATGCTCCATAGCACCTCAGGCCCCGGCTTACCGGCCGTTCTTGCTTGCACCATCAGCGTCTCCAGCCCAGTCCCATTCCGTGCCGCAGGGATAAGCCGAGGCAGCACGAGGCGGCAAGCTGTTCGGTCGTGCTGCTTGGGTCTGGGATAGGAGGCAAGGTCGGTGCTGCTGGCAAGCACCCACCGAGGGGCCACGCTCGTCTTGGCCATCATCGAAGCGGGACGCCCGACGTCGCGGCGTCTTCGTCCATGTGAACGGCTTGGAGCTGAACGGCTCAGCTCGACGGCTTGGGGCGCTTCGGCCTGGGTTGGTGAAGGCGGCGACGCACGTTCGGCCGGAGCGCGTTCCTCACGTCCTTGTCGGTCAGCGTGAGATCGAACCACTCGGGGTCAAAGTGCCCGCCGCACCAGCGTTTCATGTGAGCGTGCTCCGGGTGGTCCGGATCGGCCATGATGGCGAGAAACGTCTCGTAGCCACCTACTCCTCCGACATCTTCGGGTGGTGTGGCCCGGGCGCCGTCGGTGCAGCTTGCATGCTGAGGCACAACGTCGAGAGCGGCACACTGCTCGATCTCGACCAACTGGTGCCAATGGTCGCCGAAGTCATAGTGGTAGGTGAACGTGGTTCCCGGTTTTCGCCCGAAGTCCACGAGGCGCGCCTCGCACTCGTCGAACACGCGCAGGTTGTCCACGAAAGCGCCGTCCTCAAGCAGCATTGGGTCACCGTAGCGCAGGCCGCCAATGTGGAACTCATGCAGGTGATCGCCGTGCCAGTTGAACGCTGCCTGGAGCACAAGGTGGAGCTCGCCTAAATTCCAGGTCCAGGGCACGACAAGGCGGCGCCAAACCGCAGGCTCGATCCCCGCCAATGCAACGCGGATCTGGGGTGCCGTCACGTCCCAGCTCCCGCTGTGACCTCAACCGCGATGCGATGGCCTACCGGCGCCCTCATCCACGCGGCAGCATCCGGCCGAGCACGCCGTCGTGCCACAGGTAGCGGTGGACCAGCGCCGCTCCGGCATGAAGCCCGGCCAGCCCCAGGATCAGCAGGCCGATGGTGGCGTGGACCTCCAGCACCTGGTCCGGCAGCGCCTTGTCGGCGGGATCGTAGGTCGGGATGCTGAACAGGTTGAAGATGCTGTCCCCCCGCGTCCAGGTCAGGAACAGGCCCGCCAGCACCATAGCGCCGAGCAGGGCATACAGGCCCCAGTGCGTGCCCTTGGCGATGACGTTGAGCGCGCCCTTGTCGGCCAGCGGCAGGCGCCACCCGCCGGTCAGCCGCCAGACGACCCGCCCCATCAGCAGCGCGGCGAGCAGCACCCCGAACGTGATGTGGACCGAGCGCGCGTCCACGCGCAGCGGCCCCCGCGGGAACCAGTCTATCACCTGCGCCCCGAGCCATTGCGTGACGACCAGCAGGGCCGTCGCCCAATGGAAGAACATGGTCAGCGGGTCGTAGCGCCGCGCGGTCGTCGTGACGGGCTGCATGTCGGAGGCTCCTATGCGTTGCCGATGAGGATGCCGGTGGCGAGCACCAGCGCGCCGCCCAGCATGACCTTGGCCACCGCCGACAGCGGCGGCGTGTCCATGTACTTCCACTGTATCCAGGCGATGGCCAGCAACTCGACAACCACCACGGCGCCGGCCACGACCGTCGCGGTGATGAAGTCCGGGATCAGGTAGGGCAGCGTGTGGCCGATGCCGCCGGCGATGGTCATCAGCCCACACACCACGCCACGCAGCAGCGGCGTGCCGCGGCCGGACAGCTTGCCGTCATCGGCCAGCGCCTCCGCGAAGCCCATGCTGATGCCGGCGCCCAGCGACGCCGCCAGGCCGACCAGGAAGGCGTTCCAGGAGCTGTGGGTGGCGAAGGCCGCCGCGAACACCGGCGCCAAGGTGGACACCGAGCCGTCCATCAGCCCGACCAGGCCGGGCTGGATAATCTGCAGCACGAAGCGCCGCTGCGCGCCGTCGTCCTCCGTGGCCCGGGCCTCATCGGGCAGGCGCCGCTGCTCGATGGCGCCTGCTGTGTGCTCGTGCTCCATCTCGGCCGCCGCCAGGTCGCCCAGCAGCTTGCGGACGGCGGCGTCCGTCGTGCGGGCGGCGGCCTGCTGGTAGAAGCGCCCGGCGTCCCGCTCCATCTGCTGCACATGGCGCCGCACGGCCTCGATGCCCATCGCGCGCACCTGCCAGCCCGGCTTGCGCTGCACCCAGCCGCGCACCTCCTGCCGCTGGACCAGCGGGATGTGCGGGCCGAACCGCTCGGCGAACACGTCAATAAGACGGCGCCGGTGCTCGTTCTCCTCGGACGCCATGTCGGCGAACATGCGGGCGCTGTCCGGGTAGTCGTCCCGCAGCTCGTGGGAGAAGTCGGCATACACGCGGCCATCCTCCTCCTCGCTGGAGATGGCCAAGGCAAGCAGGTCGCGCTCGGTCAGGTCGGTGAAGCTTCGCATGCGTGGTCTTCTCTAGCTGCGCAGTTAGGGGCGGGGCTGTCGGCGACGTTGGATGCAGGCTACAGCCCGCAACCCGGCCCGTCCGGACTCTGAACCCGAATTTAGTGGCCCGCCCGCCCCGCCCGGCCAACTCTCCCAGCCGGGCCGCAGATGGTCTATGGACGACGATCCCTGAACCTGCGGCACCGGGACCGATGCTTGCCGGCAGCAGCAAAACCGCATGATGGCCGGGAACCCATGACACGCCTGCTGCTGATCGAGGACGACGATGAAACGGCTGAGGAGGTCGCCGGCTACTTCCGGGACCGCGGCTACCTGGTGGACCGGGCGGCGACCGGCCCCGACGGCCTCGCGCAGGCCGGCAGCGGGCGCGCCGACGTGATGGTCGTGGACCGCCTGCTGCCCGGGATCGATGGCCTCTCCGTCATCGAGGCCCTGCGCCGCGCCGGCGTCCGCACTCCGGCGATGGTGCTGAGCGCGCTGGACGGGGTGGACGAGCGCGTGCGCGGCCTGCGCGCCGGGGGCGACGACTACCTGGCCAAGCCGTTCGCGCTGACGGAACTCGCCGCGCGCATCGAGGCGCTGCTGCGCCGTCCCCAGCACGGGCCGGAGACGGTGCTGCGGGTTGGTCCGCTCGAACTTGACCTGGTGGCCCGCACCGCCCGGCGCGGGGCGCGCATGCTGGAGCTGCTGCCGCGGGAGTTCCGGCTGCTGGAGTACATGATGCGCCGATGCGGGCAGACGATCACGCGCGCCATGCTGTTCGAGGAGGTGTGGAACTACCGCTTCACGCCACGGTCCAACCTGGTGGACGTCCACATGGGCCGGCTCCGCCGCAAGCTGGACGCGCCGCATGAGCCGGAGCTGCTGTCCAACGTCCGCGGCATCGGCTTCGTGCTGGATGCGCCGCCATAGATGCGGGTGGTCCGCAGCCTTTTCCCGGTCACGGCCATCCGCTGGACGCTCGCCATCGCGGGCGGCTTCACGGTCATGGCGCTGTTCCTGTTCGCGTTCATCTACTGGCAGACCGCACTGCGCGAACAGGGCCGCGTTGATGGCATCGTACTGTCGAAGGCCCGCGCCATCGCGGACGCGCCCGCCGCGGAAGCGGCGGCAAACCTTGAGGCGTGGCTGGCGGAGGACCTGCACGGCGTCCGCTACGGCGGGCTGTTCGGCCTTGCCGGCGACCGCATCGCCGGCAACGTCGCCGCAGCGCCGGACGGGCTGCCGGCCGACCGCCAGGCCCACCAGGTGAAGATCGGGCCGGTCGGCCGCGACCACGACGGGGACTCGCCGGAGATCGTGCGCAGCGTCGCCGGGCGGCTCCGGGACGGACGGCTGCTCGTGCTCGGGTACGACATCGATGAGTTGGAGCAGGTGGAAGGGATAATCCTGCGCGCGCTCGGCCTCGGCCTGGCCCCGGCGGTCCTGCTGTCGCTGGCCGGAGGCTCGGTGCTGGCCCGGCGCGGCCAGCGGCGCATCGCCGCGCTGCACGAGGCGGTCGGGAGGATCATGCAGGGCCACCTGCACGAGCGCCTGCCGGTGCGCGGCGCGTTGGACGAGCTGGACAAGCTTGCCGTGGCGGTGAACGGGATGCTGGGCGAGATCGAGCGGCTGGTGGGCGACATCCGCGGCGTCGGCGACAGCATGGCCCACGACCTCCGCACGCCGCTGACCCGCGTGCGGACGCGGCTGGAGCGGAGCCGGGACGAGGCCCGCACGCGCGAGGAGTTCCAGGCCGCGGCGGACCGGGCGATCATCGCCGTGGACCAGGCGCTTGCGGTCATCACCGCCGTGCTGCGGATCGGCGAGATCGAGCACGGGCGTCGCCAGGCGGCGTTCGCGCCGGTGGACCTGGCCGAGGTGCTGCGCGACGCGGCCGAGCTGTATGAGCCGGTCGCCGAGGAGAAAGGCGTCACGCTGCAACTCCACCTCGGCCCGGCCCGGCCCGTCGAGGGGGACCACGACCTGCTGCTGGAGGCGGTCGGCAACCTGGTGGACAACGCGGTCAAGTTCGCGCCGGCCGGCACCGAGGTGCTGCTGGGGGTGGCCAGCACCCCGGAGGGCGCCTGCCTCCGCATCGCCGACCGTGGGCCGGGCATCCTGCTGGCAGAGCGGGAGCAGGTGCTGCAACGCTTCTACCGGGCCGAGAAAAGCCGGATTGTGGAGGGGAGCGGCCTTGGGCTGAGCCTGGTTGCAGCCGTGGTGGCGCTGCACGGCTTCCGCCTGCGGATCAGCGGGTCAGACCCGGGCTGCGTCGTCGAGATCGTCTGTCCCATCAAAGGCAACGGCATGGCCATGCCGAAGAGCATGCACTCCAGGGCCTGATCCCCTACCGCGGCGCCAGCCAGGCCACGCCGGCCATGGTTGCCAGCGGCACCAGGACCGTGGCCTCGCGGCCATGCCCGGTGCGGACCAGGACGACCTCGACGGCCAGCAGGACCGCCACGACGGCGACGTTGCGCGCGTCGCCGAACAGCGTCTTTAGGAACGGACCCATCACGCGGCCTGCCGGCGCACCCGCGCGCGCATCGCCGCCGCAACCGCCAGCCCGGCGGCCAGGTAGAACGCGCCCAGGATCGGCAGCGTCCAGTCCGAGAGCGGCCACACCTCGGACCCGCCGATCCCCTCCATCGTCCAGTAGGTGCCGAAGGCCACGATCATCGCCCCCACCGTGAACTTGATCGCGTTCTCCGGCACACGCTGCAACGGCGCGCGCACCGCAGCGCCCACGGCGCAGGTCAGCAGCAGCGCGGCGATGGCGGCCCCGCCGCTGCTGACCATGCCCGTGCTGTCCGCCGTCTTCATGCCGAGCGCGACCACGACGAGCCACACCTCCAAGCCCTCCAGCAGCACACCCTTGTAGGCGACGGCCCAGCCGGCGGCCCACTCGCCGGTGAGCCTGGCGCGCGTCTGCTCGAACTCCAGTGCCTCGTCGTGCAGCGACTTCAGCCCGGCGTGGCGGGCCATCGCCTTGGCGAGCCAGCGCACGCCGAACAGCATCAGGAACACGCCGACGACGAGCTGCACCCAGTCGATGTCAATGCCGGTGGCGAGCAGCCGGCCCGCCGCGAGCGTCAGCGCCGCCAGCGTCGCAAGCCCGGCCAGCGACGCGCCGATGGCAGCGCGCCAGCCGATGCTCAGGCTGACGGCCAGCACGATCGTGAACGCCTCGACCCACTCGACCAGGGCGGTGAGGAAGGACGGCACCGCTATGGACCAGTCGATCATTGCGTCAGTCCGCCTTCTTCAATGGGTGGGACGCCCGTCCCGTTCCGAACGGAAACGGATGGTGGGTGCATCCGTCTCATGCGGCTACCGCTTGCTCCTCGCGCGGCACCTCGTCGCGCGGCAGCGTCAGCCCGATCAGCACCGGCATGGCCAGCAGCACCAGCGGGAACTGCGCCAGCAGGCCGGAGATGATCGCAATGGCCAGCGGCTGCTGCATCCCGGACCCTGCGCCAATGGCCAGGGCTAGCGGCATGAGCGTGAGGATGGCGGCAAGCGTGGTCATGGCAATCGGGCGGAAGCGGTTGCGCGCCGCTTCCAGCAGCGCCTGCCGCGGCGGCATCTTCCGCGACAGGTCCACCCATTCCGACACCAGGAAGATCGCCATCTCGGTGCCGATGCCGATGATCATGGTCATCCCCATGATCGCCGTGATGTTCAGCTCGATGCCCGTCGCCCACAGCCCGACGAACATCGCCGTCGTGGACAGCACCGAGGCGCCCAGCACGATCAGGGTTATCCAGAACCGCTCATACAGGAACAGCAGCAGCACGAACTCCGCCACCAGCGCCGCGACGAACACCCGCGCCAGCTGGTGGCGGAGTCCGTCACCAGCGTGCTCTGGTCGTACCAGTTGGCCAGCGTGACCCCGGCCGGCAACTGTGCCTGGTAGGCGGCCAGCGCCTTCCGGACCGCCGCAGCGATGGCGACGGTGTTCCCGTCGGGCTGCTGATAGACCTGGAACTGCACGGCGGGCTGGCCATCCTCGGTGACGCGGGTCCATTGCTGCACCACCCCGTCGCGCACGTCGGCCACGTCGCCGACCCGCACCAGGCCGCCCGGGCCACCCTGGACCACGGTGTCCTTGATCTGCTCGACCTGGTGCGCGGTGTTGTCCACCGTCAGCAGCAGCAGCTTGAGGTGGTCCTGCATCTGGCCGACGACGGTCAGCACGTTAGCCTTGCCCAGCGCCGCCGCCACGTCCGACAGCGCCAGCCCGCGGGCGGCCAGGCGGTGCGGGTCCACCAGGACCTGGACCTCCTGCACGTCGTCGCCCTGCAAGCCGACGTAGGCCACGCCGGGGATGGCGGTCAGCAGCGGCACAATCTGATACTGCACGATGTCGCGCTGCGCGACCGTGCCGACGGTCCCGGACAGCATCGAGTAGGCGATGACCGGGAACACCGTCGGGTCCATGCGCCGCACCCGGTAGCTGCTGCCCGGCGGCAGGGAGGGCAGCACCTGCGCCACCGCGGCGTCCACCTGCACCGACGCGGCGACCATGTCGGTGCCCCAGGCGAAGTCGAGCGATACCTCGGCCGAGCCGCGGCTGGTGGTCGAGCGCACGCCCAGCACGCCCAGCACGCGGCGGGTCGCCTGCTCCAGCGGGATCGTGACCAGCATCGCCGTCTGGTCGGCAGGGCGCGCGCCGGCGTCCAGGTTCACCACCACGCGGGGGAACTGCACCACCGGGAACAGCCCGGTCGGTAGCAGGACCGTCGAGAAACCGCCGGCTAGGGTGAGCGTCAGCACGATGGCCAGGATGGAGCGCAAGTGCTGCGCGACGAACCCCTTGCGCGGCGTGGCCGGCGCCTCGGCCGGCGCGGGTCCGTGCAGCACCCCGCCGCTCATCGCGCCGCGACCCCGCCGGATGGGGCAGCCTGGTCCTCGCGCACGGCCGCCCCATCCTGGAGCTGGGCGTTGCCGGTCATGACGACGGGACGCTTGGGATCGAGCGGGCCGGCCGCCACCGTCGTGTCCCCCACGGCGCTCGTGACCTGCACGTCCACCCGCGCGGCCTTGCCGCCTACGACCTGAAACACGTAGGCCCCCTTGGCGTCCGTCGCCACCGCACCGCGCGGCAGCAGCCAGCCGCGGAACTCGCCGACTTGCACGACGACGCGCACAGGGCCGCCCGGCAGCAGCGCCGCCGCTCCGGCGCCGCCCTTTGCAGCCGGTGCCGACGCATTCGCCCCCGCGGCGTCCGGCGCCGCATCCACCAGCACCGGCACCAGCCGGCTCACCGGGTCCAGCATGGCGCCGACCGACAGCACGCTGCCCTGCTTCGGGCCGCCGCCGTCCAGCGGCTCGACCTGGGCGGGCTGGCCCTGGGCGACCAAGCCCCGCTGCCCCGGCTCGATCCCCACGACCGCGACCAGCCGGCTGGAGCGGTCCACGGTGACAAGGGGCGCCTGCGGTGCGATGCGTGCACCCGGCGCCACGAGGAGGGCTGAAACGACGCCATCGAACGGGGCCGCAAGCGTCTGCGCCGCGCTGCCCCCGCCCCCCCGGGCCAGGAGGTCGAGGTTGGCCTGCGCGTCGGTGACGGCCTTGTCGGCCACGGCGAGCTGGTCGCGGGTGGCAAGCTGCTGTGCCAGCATCTGCGCCAGACGCGCCCGCTCGCCGCGCGCCAGGGCCAGGGCGGCGACCGCCTGGCGGTAGGTGGCCAGCGCCGCCGGGTCGGCGGTTACCACCAGCAGCGGCTGGCCCTGCTGCACTCGCTGGCCGACCGCGGCCATGACCTGGGTGATCTGTCCGGCCCGTAGCAGGCTGAGCGTTTCGCTGCTGCCCGGTGCGGCCTGCACGACGCCATACGCTGTGAGCGTGCGTGGCAGGGCGCCCTGGCGCGGCGTCTCAGTGGTGACAAGCACGCTGGGCGGCGGGGTTCCCTGGGCGAGCGCCATGCCAGGCAGGACCGCCATCAGGACCGGTATGATGCGCCTCATAGCAGGCTTGCCCCCTTCGGCGTTATGAGTTGCACTGGCGGCAGCCCGGCGCCGAGCAGGGTCGCAAGCGCGGTGCGCTGGTCGCAGATCTGCTGCTCCAGCCCGATCACCTGGCGCTCCTTGCCCAGCCGGGCCGAGACGAGCTGCACGTAGCTGAGCTGGTCGAGCAGCCCAGCGCGCAACGCGCGGTCCGCGTTGGCCGCCAGCGCCTCCGCCTGGGACAGGCCGCCGCGGGCGGTGTCCAACTGGCGCTGCAGCAGCTCCAGGTTGGCGACCAGCGCCCGCACCCCGCCCTCTGCTGCGGCGAGGCGGGCGGCGTACTCCTCCCGGAGCTGCTCGCGGGTGGCGCGCTGGATCGCCATCTGGCCGCGGTTGCGGTTGAACAGGGGCAGGGTGATCGAGAGGGCGGGACCCAGCGTCTCGACCCGGCTGGTGTCGTTGCCGTAGTTGGGGCCGATGGTGATCGTGGGAAACTGGCCCAGCACGGCGCCGCGCAGGCCCGCCTCCTGCGACTGGTAGCCGAGCTGCAAGGCGATCAGGTCGGGCCGGCGCTGCGGCAGGCTGGCGAGGAGCCGCGACGCCTCCGCCGCCGGGATGGTCGGGATGCGCAGGTCGGGTGACAGCAGGGGCCGCACGCTGGGCAGCAGGCCGAGCAGCGCGTCAAGCTGCTGCCAGCGCTGCTCCTGGGCCAGCGCCGCTATGTCGTGTTCCGTTTGCAAGGCGGTCAGCTCGGCCACGAAGGGCGCCAAGGTTTGCAGGGTGGCGTTCCCTTGGGCGACGGCCCGTGTGGCAGTGTCCCCGCGCGTGCGGAGCAGGGCGAGCGTGGCGCCGAGGCGGCTGAGGAGCCGGTCCTGCTCCACCAGGTCTATCGCGAGCGTCTGCGCCCGGCTGATCGCCTGCCACTCCTGCCAAACCACGTTCGCGTCCACCTGCATGGCGGCGGCCTCGGCGGCGCGGCGGCGGGCGGACAGGGTGATGAGCGCGGAGACGTTGGCGGTCAGGGTGGCGCCAATTGCGTTGGCGATGCCGGGTCCGCCGATCAGCACGCCGTAGCTGCCCGAGAGCACCGGGTCGGGCAGCAGGCCGGCCTCGATCACCTGGGCCTGCGCCACGCCCCGCTGCGCCCGGACCGCGCGCAGGTCAGGGCTGTTCTGCACGGCGAGGATCGCGACCTCGGCGGGCGTGAGCCTCTGGTCGGCAGGGATGGGTGCGGCGCCCGGCCGGGTGCGGTCCAGCGCGGCGACGCTGGGCGCCAAGGCGGTCCGCGGGGCGAGCGGCTGGGCGCTGTAGCCGGCGCAGCCGGCCAGGAGGGCACATGCCGCGAGCAAGCGGACGGGAGCAGCGGTGAAGCGGGTTACCAGCACAAAAGGCACACGGCACGCGCCGCAGGCTGGCGGGGCGCCGCGCCACCAGTTGCCGTGTAGCTTCCGCAGATCAGAAGGTCAGCAGCGTCAGCAGCCATGCAGCAGCGCACCCGCGTTTGTACTGCGGCGGCTGATACCTGAGCGCAGGTTGGCGACCAGTGTCCTGAACATTGGGAGTTCCCAATGTCCGGGAAGCAGCGCGGTGCCACTCTTGGCTTGGGGCAGCTGGTGACGGCTGGTCGAGTGGCATTGAATATAAGTGGAGGAGCGGCGGCCCCTGGTGCCACAGCCGCTGGCGCACGCGAAACGCAGCGCAGGTGCAGTTTCCTCAACGATCCGTATAGCGCAGGCCACCAGGGGCGAAGGTCGGAAGGCGCATGGTCACAAGCGTTGCGAGGCCATCCCGGCACTCGCCGGCTAAAGGAACTTCCATCATGTTCAACCATAGCGCACAGCCCGTCGCATCGCCTTCCCCGCTCCGCCTCGCGGCGCTCCCGGCCATCCTGGCCCTGTCGGCGGTGCTTGCGGCTCCGGCGGCCTTCGCCCAAGGCGCCTACCAGTCGCCTCCGGCACCCAACTCCAGCCAGAGCATGCCGCAGTCCCCCAACAGCACGCCCCGTGGCGCGCGGACGTTGCGCCGGGGGTCCACCGGCATCGAGCGCATGGGATCAATCGGGACGACCCGCGTGCAGCCGCAGGGGTCCGCACAGGGCGGGACGGCGATGGCACCCAGCCCCAGGGCACCTGTCTCGCGGTAGGTCCGGTGCGGCGGGGCGACGACCTCGCCGCCGCGCCGGCCCGGTCCAGGTCGGCGTGTCTCGGTCTGGCGAAGAAGAGATGGCCTGCCGGATACGTCACCCGCGCGCCGTGACGCACGCTTGCGGGAACAGCATCGTGCTCGGCAGAACAGCCCGTTCGGCCGTCGGCATCATGCCCTTGAACAATGGAGGCAGGTGCTGCATGGGCAGTTCCAACGACTTGGACCAGTAGGCCGCTGCCTGAGTGCGGGCCGCCGTGGCACGGCCGACGCCGGTGCGCCGCCTGGCCAGGTGGGGAATACAGCAAACACGACACGTTCACCGGGCCAAAGGAGGGTCACGATCGGTCGGCACGCCGGCGATGAAGCGGTAAAGCGCCGCGGCGCGATTCACGTATGAGGACTCGTGGCCCCCTGCCAGGGAGCTTGTCCCTTCCTGTGTCGTGCGCGACAGGCCGTAGTAGCCCCAACTGGTTGGGGAAAGGCGCTGCAGGATATGCACCACCTGCAGCGCTCCGGGCTGGAACAGCGTAACCACCATGAGCCGGATCGGGGTGACGTTCTCGGTCCCGACCACGACCCGGTCGACGCCGCTTTCCAGCACGCGCATACGGTAGACCACCTCGCTGGAGGAGCGGCTGTCGTGCTGGACGAAGTAGGCGTCCTGCCCGCTGCGCAGTTCGGCCGCCGTGAAGTCCGCCCGGCGCCAGCCTGGATCCGGGCCGTCGAGCGCCGACGCGCTGG
>JAABUY010003255.1_pt1 | contig 18206 bp, 15 predicted proteins | sample 5560271 | NCBI WGS metagenome assembly JAABUY01 (sample SAMN10711886, study PRJNA513374) | rock metagenome | isolation source: Antarctica rocks | place: Antarctica: Victoria Land, University Valley
GGCGCGCCTGCGCCGCCCCGCGCTCCAGGAGCAGCTTGGTGCGCGCCCGCATGCGCTGCGCCGCGCTCATCGCCTCCCAGCCGGGGATCTGGGCGGCAGGGTCCAGGCGGGCGCCCTGCTGACACCTCGGCTCAGGGCTGTGGCTGCGCCGGCCGCCCGCGCGCGCGCCGCTCCGCCGCTCGCGCCGCGGGGAGCGCGGCGCGGCCTCGGCGCGCCGTCGGCCGGGGCTGCTGCTGCGCCGCCTGGCGGCCGTGCGGTGCTGCGGGGAGCCCGCGCGCGGGCCGCCACGCCTGCGCCCGGGGCTGTCAGGCCTGCGCCTGTCCGGCGAGGCCAGCCGGTGCGCCGTCGCGCCGCGGCTGGCGGCACCGCGGCTCGGAGAGTGCCGCCTGCCGGGGCTGTCCCGGCTCGCAGAGCGCCGCGGGCGTCCGCGGCCGGCAGGGCTGCGGCTGCGGCCGCGGGCGGTGGTTGACGCTGGCCGCCGAGCGCCAGGTGACCCTGCAGGTCTATTGCTTGCGCGCCGGGCGGGGGGGCAATCGGGCGTGCGCGCGCGCGCGCGCGCGCCGCCGCCGCCGTCGCCCTCGCGCTGGCTGGCCCTGGCCCACTGGCTGGCGGTGCGGCTCTGCGGCGAGCGCCGCGGGCTCCTGCTGCCCCTCCTGGCCTGCCGTGCGCCCCGCCCCGCCTGTGCCCCGCCGCTGCGCTCTTCTGCGCGCCCTGCGGCAAGGTTCCGTCGGTGCTTCGCCGAGCCTCGGCGCTGCCCGCAGCGCATGTCGCGTGGCACCAAACTGCACACAACCAACACGCCCTGGCAATCTGCCGGGGTGCGGGGGATGAGGCGAGCAGGCGCACCCTCTCCGTCGCTGTAGCGAGGGCTGCTGCGCGCGCGGCGGGGCCTGGCGCTGCCTGATCGCGCCCTACTCCCTGGCGCACCCTCCCCGCCGCCGCTGTATGTCGGGCTGCCACGCACCGGCCGCGGGCTGGCACTCTCCGTGCGCTGCCGTTTGGCCGGCCGCGCAACATTGTGCACAATTGGACGCTCCACGGCGCCATCGAAGCCCAGGCCCTGTGAAAGCAACTCGTATGAGTGCCAGTCGTGTGCAACTTAATGCAACCAATCCAACAGACATCCACAAGAGTTATGTGCGCACGCGCTTGGCTCTGGCGCCTTCGTGGTATTTTGTCAGCAGGCTGTGCAGCTTGTGCGCTTCCTTCTCGTCCATGCTGGTTGCCCCACTGGCATGCAGTAAAAAGCTGTAGCTACAGTGGCAGACAGCCTGCTGGCAGGGCCTGCTGGTGCGCACGCAGCTCTATGGCCTGCGCTGAGCATATGTTGACACACTTGGAGGAAAAAGAGTGCAGAAGTGCTCCCCAGCTATTGAGATGAGCTACTGAAAAGAATACTGTGACATGTTTATTTGCCTCAGATACAGACTGCAAAGCATATATGGAGCCCAGATTGAGCGCGCAGCAGCTTTAACACATGTTGCCTGTCGCCTCGGGGCTAATCATAGCCTTTACAGTGGTCTGCCAGGATCACTGGTCCTGGTTCATTCCGGCAGTCGCCCACGTGTTAGGCTGCTTGCAACCCAGCAGGAGCAAGACAGCACATACTGTGCCTTCCTTACAACAAGCAGCAGCCTTCCTGCCACCAGCCACAGCCAACAGCCGCTGGACGCCCCTGACGCTGGCTCTGCACTCTGCTAACCACCAGGGGCGGCATAGAATGTGCGGACCTGTCCCCAAGTGCCTGCAAAACCCTCGCGTCCTGTCCAGCCTGGGTCGCTGCACAACTGACCAGTCCCTGGCTAGGCGCCTGACGCGCCCTCTGCCCTCCCACTCCTACCTGTCCCCCCCCGCAACAGCGACACGACACCCAGTGCTTCCGGAGCCCTGTTCCCTCCCACCCGCGCCTATGCACCCATCCCGAAGCGCACTCACAACCTACAGACTCGCTCGTGGCCGGCAGGCTCACGAGCTTGCAAGCACCCACGAACTTGACACAAAACCGCACCAGGCCCGTGTGCTGAGCACAGGCATCGCGCCCCATGTGCAGCTGTAGCCCCCGCCACACCGCCCCGAGCCCCCCGTTCGAGCCCGCGCCCCACCCCTGGCGCCACGCGCCTGCCGCCCATGCCTGCGCAGGTGCCAGACCCCCCGCGCGCGCCAGCACACGTCCCGCACCCCGCCCGCCCACCCGCTGCAGCGCCGTCGCGCCGCGCCCCGCCGCAGCGCGGCGCGCTGTCCAGGGCGGCGATCGCTGCGCCCCACCGCCCTGGCTCCCCCCAAACCAGGTGCGCCAACAGCGCAGCAGCGCGGCGGCCCGCCCCGACGCACGGCGACCATTCGTGCTTCACGCCGGCCAGCCTAGGCCGCAGACACGCCCTCTGGCAGCACCACGCCCTCCGGCAGCGCATTGTGCTGCTTGAGCACGGCAATGGCCTCGTCCACCTTGGCGCCCAGCGCGTCGGGCGATTCCAGCAGCAGCAGCAGCTCGGAGTTGTCCATCTCCAGCAGCATGCCCGTGATCTTGCCGGCCAGCTCGGGCTGCAGGCGCTGCACGAGCGGAAACAGGCGCTCGCCCAGCATCTGCTTCTGCTGCTCCGGCGGCGCGGCGGCCAGCATGGCGGTCGTCAGGTTGCCGCCCTCCTGGCCCGGCACGACCGCCGAGGGCGCCGGCGCGACCGGCGGCGCCGGCGGTGGCGCGCCGCCCGGCGCGCCAGCGCCGCCCATGGGCGCGGCCGGCGGCGGCGGCGGCGGCGGCCCGCGCCCGCCGACGCGCCCGGCCGGCCCGCGCATGCCGCGCCCGGCTGCGGGCGCCCCCCGCATCGCCCCGCCCGGCCCGCCCACGCCCGGCCCGGCGCCGTACATCGCGCCCGGCGGCGGCCCCGCGCCGTAGCCGTCGGGCGGGCCGCCCAGCATCATCTCGCGCTCGAAGCCGCCCAGGCGGCCGCCGCGGCCGCCGCGCGGGCCGCGCGGGCCGCGCCCGGCGCCGTTGAGGCCGCCGTACGGGCCGTACGCGGCGCCCGCGGGGCCCGGGCCGCCGTAACCGCCCATGGGCCCGGCGGCGGGGCCGGGCCCGAAGCCGCCGGCGCCGCGCGGGCCGCGCGCGGGGCCGAAGCCGCCGCGGCCGCCGGGGCCCATCATCTGGGGGTACATGCCGCCCATGGGCCCGGCGCCGGGGCCCGCGCGCGCGGCGCCCATGCCCGGCCCGCCGGGACCGGGGTAGAAGCCGGGGCCGGCGGCGTAGGGCGCGGGGCCCGGCGGGAACATGCCGGGCATGGGCCCCGGCGCGCCGCGCGGGCCGCCCGCCAGTGCCGGCAGGCGCGTGGTGTACTGCTGCTCCAGCTGCGCGCGGCGCACCTCGCGCCGCTGCGCGAGCGCCACGTACCTGCGCGGCCGCGGGGCACCGTCAGCCGCGTCGCTGGCCCCACGAGGCGATGCCGCAGGCGATGGGGTCAGCCTCACAGCATTCATCAGTCAAAACGGCACCCAGAACCGCCAGCAGGCCCTCGCAGCGCCGCTGTCCGCCAGTCCAACTGCAAGCTATAACATAGGGCACACAGGCAGGCATGGGCATGAGCGCCAAGCGCCAAGAGCAGACAGCGCGGCCCGCCGAGCGAGCCGCCGGGGGCGCCAGCGCGGCCAGGGCGCGCACATGGGCTTGCCCATGAGCATGCGGCCGTTCATCTCGGTCACCGCGCGCGTGGCCTCCTCGGGGCTGGTGTAGCACACGAAGCCGAAGCCCTTGGACTTGCCGGCGCCGTCGCGCATGACCTTGGCGCTGGTGATCGTGCCGTGCGGCGCAAACTCGGCGCGCAGCTGCTCGTCGCCGACCTCGTCCACCAGGTTCTTGATGTACAGGTTCATGCCCTGGTACTTGGCGATGCGCTCAGAGCGCACCTCGTCGAACCTGGGCGCGCGCGGCCCGCCGTCACGCCCACGCCCACCGCCGGCTTCCTGACTCACGCGTAACTACTGCACACTCTAGACGGCGCCCCACGGCACGGATACGTCCTGAGCGCGCCCGCTGGTTGGGTTACCGTGCAGACGCATAATGTGCAGGAATGATCTGCATGCTGCCTGCTGCGTAAGCGCACCGGCTGTCTCAGCAATCAGGGCGTCGTTGGTATGCCGAAGCCTCGCACGGTGTTGAATGTATCACTGAGGCACCCGCTGGGTCAGCGGAAGACTAAGGACGCCAGGCAGACGGGCCAGAAAAAGCTGCGGCCGCGCACTTGGCCTTGAGCTCCGCCTCGCGCTCGCCCTTCTTCTGCGCGCGCCCGGCGTACAGCTCCTTGCCCTCCACGTCGGTGCCGTTGAGCGCCTCCACCGCCTTGTGCGCGCCCTCCGCGTCGTCAAAGTTGACGAAGCCAAAGCCCTTGGAGGTACCCTCCTCGTCGCGCATCACCACTACGCTTGTCACCTGCGCGCGCCGGGCGCCGTGTCAGGCCGGCTGCGCAGCGCGCCCACGCCCGGGCACCTGCGCAGACACAGCGTTTGACGAACGCACACGGACGCACAATGGAGCTGGTGTCGAGCCCACTAAGGCCCTTTGGCAAAGAGCCCACTGTGCAGCGTAGACTCCGCTAAGCACAGCGTGCTCCCCACCAGGCAAGCAACCGCCTGGAGGTACTCCCTGCGCGCACACGTGTGCCGCGTGCTGCCAACCACACTGGCTCACGACTCAGTGCATCTTCCCCAAAAAGTGAATCCTTATTGGGGCTAAGAGTGGGCGCGCGCCGTGCCGTGCTCGCCAAACAGCTTCTCCAGCTGCTCCTCGGTCACCGCTTCGGCCAAGTTCTTTACAAAGATGTTGGTGAAGTGCAGGTCCTTGTCCGCGGGCCGCTCGGCGCGCTTCTGGAAGGGGCCCACAAACACCTTCTTGCCCTCCAGCAGCATGCCGTTGACCTGCGCGCGCGCGCGCGCCGCCGCGTCGGGCTCTGCTGCGGGGGCGGGGCGGCGCGCACTGCCGCGGGGGAACTCCACAGCCGGGGCACTTTCCTCGCGCGGCCACCGGCCGATGCAGTATGACGTCACTAGCACCATGGGTGAAAGCTGACAGGCAGTGTGCACAGCGGCATTGTCAGATTGGGCAGTGCAGCCAGCCGGCCCGAGCGCAGGCGGCGCCGCGCCGGAGGGCGCTCGGCCGCCGCGCGCGCGGCCGGCGGGGCGGCGCGCCTTGTCGATGGCGAGCTGCGCGGCCTCGGCGGTCTCGTAGTGCACAAAGCCGTAGCCCTTGGACTCGCCCTTGACATCGGCGGCCACCTTGCACGACAGGATGTTGCCGAACGCGGAGAACGTGTCGTGCAGCGCCTTGTTGTCGATCGTGCGGTCCAGGTTCTTGATGAAGATGTTGCCCACGCCCGACTTGCGGAAGGCCGGGTCGCGGTGGCTCCACATGATGCGCATCGGCTTGCCGCCGAGAGGCTGGAAGTTGAGGCCCTCGATCGCGCGCTCCGCTGCGCGCGCCGCGCGCGCCCGCGTCAGCCCCGGGCCTGTAGCTCCTTGCGCGCCGCCGCGCCGCGCCGCTCGGCGCCTGGGCGGCACGCGGTGGGAGGAGGGCTCCACAGCGCGCGGGAGGTGGCCTGTGGCGCGCTCGTGCTCTCTGTTCAGCTCCATGCTAGACGCGAGCTGCGGCCTGAGTGATGCTGAGCCCGCCGCCCGTGCGCGGTGCTGCGCAGTCCGCTGCGCCAGCGGCCACGTCCCTAGGGCAGCCTGGCAGTGAACTCCACCCATCCTTGCGCGGCGACCGCTGCAAGGCCGGGTTGCAGCACCCCTGCATTCTGGCCACCTGCCCACGCTCCTAACTGCAAAGGACCGCCACAAGCCCCGCCCGTGTATCGAACTGCACTGACGCCTTACGGTGAGGGCCGGTCCATCTGCGTCACGAACGCCGTGCGCAGCAGTGCACTGATAGGCAACTGCTTATAAGTGCTATACATTGGCCGCCAGCTGCAGTCAGCCTCGGCCATACGCGTCCCTCCCGTGCCCGTGCAAGCGCAACGTGCCTCGCGATGTACCAACGCTGTGCAGACCAGCGGTGACACTGCAAACCAAATCGGGGCGCCATCGCCGCCAGCACAACGCACTTGGCGCGTTGTGCAGCTGCCGGCTGTCGCCACGTGCTAGCACAACACGCGGGCTAATCTGTTGCCAAGGTAGAGCTGGGTGGCAGCCGCCAAGCAGCAGGCTGGCCCCCGCCGTCACTGCTGGCTGCCTTGAAGCGCCGCGCCCGGCACGCGCTGGCACTCAGCCTCAATGGCTGCGCCTGCTCCCGGCCGGCGGTGGCCGCCACCACAGCGCCGCTACCAGACGCGCACTCACAAACGCCGGCTGCCACGCGCGCCGCCGCCACCGCACGAGCAGCAAGCGCTGCCGCAGGCGCGGCAGCACACTGGGCTGCTCGGGGACCGTCAGCGCGCACCTGCCAGGGGGTCCAGGACGCTGTTGTAGTTGACGTATGCATAGCCCAGCGAGCGCCGCGTCACGGCGTCGCGGCACACGCGGATGGAGGCCACGGGGCCAATCTGCGCGCGCGCCGCGCCGCATCAGGCGCAATCCACATCTGGCAAGGGCAACGGCTGCCCTGGGACAGGCCCGCACCTGCGAGAAAATCTCGAACAGCTGCGCCTCCGTGACCTCGCGGTCCAGGTCACCCACGTACAGCGAGCTGTTGTGCGTCGGAGCGGGCTGACCGGCGGAGCCGTCCAGGCTCGGGGCAGTGGGCGGCGTAGCGACTGCGGCGGCCATCGGAAGTGCTTGTGAGGCAGTCAGACGTGCTTCTGCAACGGTTTTTTTGGTGCCCGGAGGCTTTTGTTGCGAGAGATGCTGCCCTTTTTTTGGTGGTATCCCTCAACGAGGGAGTCCCTTTTCTGGTTTAAAGGGGTGAAGCTGACGCTTCCCCGTGTGCTGCTCACTCAGCCCTGTGCTGTGGTGCTGGTGTTAAAAAGAGGCAGACTGCTCCGGCGAGGCCGCCTGTGACTGCTGCCCTGCAGGGTTTGCAAGCCAGTGTGCAGAGCTGCAAGCTCCAGGAGGATGGTAGTCCCAACCTAGACACGCTAGCGGCATCCTTACTTTGTATTGGCAGTCGACTTGCGTGCTGGCGTGCGGGCGCTTGCACATTGCCGGTCCCCCATTTCTTTGTGGAAGCCTGAGCAGCTTCAGGGGCTTGTGTGGGCTGTGACGTAGCGCTGCCACATGATATAACACAGGGCGACTTTGACAACTTGCAACTCCCGCCGCTTGCCCTCATGGTGGTGCCCGCTGCGGCGCTGCCGGCCGCATGGCGCCGCTAGTCCGCCTGCTGCGGCTGCGGGGCCTGCCAATCCTGCAGCAGCTGCGCCTGGAGGAGGCGCTGCTGCGGGCAGATGCCGGCAACTGGTGCATTCTGAACGATGGCAGCGCCACGCCAGCCGTGGTGCTGGGCATCTCCGGGTGTGCGCGGGGCCCAGGCGGCTACCGTACCCTCCGAACACTGCTGCCGCTGTACACCCGAGTCACGCGAGCGTTGCCGTGCAGGAAGCCCGGCGAGCTGGTGCACGAGGCCGCGGCGGCGGCGGCGGGCGTCCCGCTCATCAAGCGCTTCAGCGGCGGCGGCACCGTCGTGGTGGACGCCGACACGCTGTTCGCGACCCTCATACTGAACGCCTCAGCGCTGCCTGACGTGGAATGCTACCCGCGGCCGATTATGCGATGGAGCGAGCGCTTTTACCAGCCGGTATTTGCGCCATACGGAGACTTCAGCCTGCGGGAGCACGGTCTGCCGCTCTGCTGCATGTCTCCGCAATGTGCTGGGCCGGGCGGAGCGCGGACACTGAACGGTAGCCTCGCTGGGGTGCAGACTATGCCTTCGGAGAGCGCAAGTTTGGCGGCAACGCACAGGCGATCACCAAGGCGCGCTGGCTGCACCACACCTCGCTGCTATGGGACTTTAGCGACGCGCGCATGCGCCTGCTGAAGCACCCCTCCAAGGCGCCAGAGTACCGCGCGGTGCGCCGCCCGCCCAGCAGGCGCCTCCGGCTACCGCTCTTGCACCGACCCTGCACGCGCGCGTCCAGTGCACTGCAAGCCCGAGCTGCGCCAGGCTGGTGACTGGAGGCTGTGCGCCATACACATTGACTGCTGCCCTGGTCCAGAGGCCACTCAAGACTCACCCACACCCCGCATCTATAAGCTGTCGGTGCCGTGCTTGTGCGTGCACACGTCTGCGCGCGCGCACCTGCGCTCGTTGCAATCGCAGGCTGACGAGGCGCTGCTCGTGTCGCAGGGCCGCGACCACCTGGAGTTTGTGTGCCGCTTGCGCGACTATGTGCCCGCTCGGGAGCACGTGCTCGAGCGCACGGCGGATGCGCTGCGCGCCGCAGGGTTTGCCGTGCGAGAGGCGTCTCTGGAGCAGGCCAGCGTGGCGCTTGAGAAAGACTACCTACGCTCGACGCGCACCTTGCCGCCCAGCTGATTGCGGGTTGACCTGTGCTGCGTGTCGCATGCACCAGGGTGAAACATATGGTCTGAACTGCACCTTTGAAGTTGTGACACTTTACTGAAAGGTTTGTGGCACAGAGTCTTCTAATCTGGTCGCGGTGAGCATGCAAACAATTCCGGCCATAGGGCAGCTGATGTTAATGCTCCAGCATGCTAATGCTCATCTGCTCAGGCCGTTTGCAAAATGTTTTACAAACATGGTAATCGCTCGAGCTTTCATACTAATTTGCTTGCGGATGAGCCAGTTGCTCCGTCGCAGCGCCTCTTCGCTGCTCCCGCCTCCTGTGCAAAGCCACTGGCGCTGTAAGTGCACCCCACAGCGTGCCCATGCTGAGGCACTGCACTGCTTGCAGCCAAGCCGTCTGGCAGGGCGGCGGGCGGCGCGCCTGCAGCGCGCCGGAAGCGGCGCCAGCCACTGTCGCAGCGCCGCCACCTTGTCGGCGTGCGTCAGCGCCGCGGTGGCCGGCCCGGCCGGCACCCAGCGCCGCGCAAGGGCGTCCAGGCGGCCCAGGAAGCAGGCGATGCCCGCATCAAACACGCCGATGCCCTCGAAGACGAGCGCTGTGCAGACGGGCAGGTTGTTTGATGCGCCCGGCAACGGCGGCAAGGGATGCCGCAGCAGAGCGCGCGCGGCTTGGCGCGCCCGGCGGCGGCAGGAGACGCTGCAGCAAAGCGCACATCGATACGCTGCAGAACAGGCGCTGGGCTGCGGCTCGGCTGCAGGCCAGGCAGTGCAGACAGCACGGGAGCAGGCGGGTGCGTGCCATGCGCTCGGTCATGCGCCGGCAGCGCCTCCAGGAAGCGTGCCGGCAGCTCGCTCCAGTGCGCGCGAGAATTCTCATGGTGCGTCACCTGCGCGACACCTCGCGCCCTGATTCGCCGTGCAGCACTGACCATGCGGCCGCTTGAGCGGCTCAAGGGCTGCCCCAGGAGGCGCACAGCTGATGTGCGATCGGCGTCAAGAGTCAACGTCGGGCCGGTGCAAGTCCGACTGCTCTGCAAGCGCATTGTTGCTTCCCAGGGACGAGCCTACATGCAGCCAGCGCTGCAACGGGCGCAACAAGAAGCTGGGCAAGACGCAGCTGCTGCGCACGTGGTAGCCATCGTTGCACGTGAGCGCGTTCCCAGGATCGCCGACGCACGTGTACGCCAGGCTGGTGCCGCCGCGGCAGCCAGCGCGGACGAAGATGTGCTGGCACCTGCGTCACAAGCAGCTGCACCACTATGAGGCAGCTTTTGGACAGTCGCAGGATGCAGGTACCAGGCAGGACAAATGTCTTTGACTGCTGCTCTGTCGCGACTACCACCATTAAGCCGCAGTGAGTTGACTCTCAGGTGCCCAGCATGCATAGGCGCACCAGTTGCCAAACATGAGCGCCAGCGACGTAGCTATGTAGGGCACCAGGAGCGCCCACAGCGTGGCCGTGGGGCGCGCGCGCCAGAGCGCAAGCGTGGTCCCCAGGTACGCACACTCTGAAGCCACGCACCGCGCTGCCAGGGCCCACCGGCGCTTGCGCAGAGCATAGAGCGGCACCTCCAGCAGGCCGCCCGCCGTGTGCCGCAGCCAGTACCTGCGCGCTCGCCATTGCTGCCATGTGTTCTGGCAGGGCCCTCGGCACTGGGGTACTGAAACACCTGTTTCGGTGTTTCAATACCTGAAGCGCCCCGGTGTTACCCCCGGTGTTCAAATACCCGAAGCGAACGGAGCGGGCAGGTGGCACGGAAGGTAGCATTTGTAAGCAGAGGGAGCAGTGGCGCGTGCTGAACATATTAAGATGGTGGTGACAAATGGTCAGGGCGCACAGCAAGAAGTGCAGCGGGCTGTCGCGCCGGTAGCGCTCTGTCGAGGACAGGTCGTCCGGCGCGTGGTTGTCCTCCTGGGGCGCCCAGCACACCAGTTTCGCGCACCGCGTTGAGGACCGCAAAAGTAGATGCCAGAAAGGAGGCACAGGCTCGCTGCAGGTTGCGTGCCGTGTGGTGCATGACGACGTGGTGCAAGCCGTACAGGCCGCTCGGTACGCCAAACAGCGGAGCGAGCAGGTAGGGCGCGATGCAGTCCAGCAGCTCATAGCCTGCACGCTGCTGAGGTCTCACTTACACAAGGACACGCTTAACAAAGATACCTTGACGTACATGAGTTAAGCGCACCAGGCTTGAAGAGGCGCCGGTGCTGCGTCACGTGCAGGAGCGCCACCAGGAAGCGCGGTAGGTATAGCGCGTACAGCGCAAGAAAGTAGGCTGCGCCGAGCCAGTGCGAAGGCGACAGCAGGAACAGTGCCGCAGCAGCAGGCGCGGCGGTGGCAATCAGATTGAAAAGCAAGTATGCAATGGGTGCATCCCGCGAGTCGTTGAGGAGGCTGGAGAGGTGGTGTCGGAGGGCCGAGGGGGGCAGAAACAGGTACTCGCCGCGCGGGGCGCCCTGGTCACGCGCGACCGCTGCGCGCAGCTGCGCAGACGGGTCTGGGGCTGCACACATGCTGTGGCCTGCGTGTGTTCTGCACATTGCGATGCATTGCTCCATTCATGCATCGACTTCTGCAGCGGAAATTCTGCTCTCTGCAGGGTGGTGTGTTGGGTGCCTTCCCCTACACAGCACTTGGTACTGCCAGAAGTCTGGCAGCCAGAACCAGTAGTGCTCTGTGAATAACACCCCATTCGTGTAGCCAAGCAGCCACTGCTATGTATAAGCCCCAGAGCGCTGAGTTGCGCAGCAGTGCGTGCGCCATGCGCCGCATCCACAAGCAACACTAACAAGTCCTGCCCAGCAGGTGCGTCCTGCAAATGCAGAACCGGTTACAAAAACATGCAAGCTTAGTGGGGCCTTGTGCCTCCGCAAGTCAAGCCCCAGAGGCACCACGGATCGTGGCGGTTGGACGCTCGATTTGAATGGCACAGATAGAGGGTCATGTGCAGGTGTTGGGTGCATCCCTACTCCCCTGCTCCCTCCGCTCCCTCGTCTGACCAAGTGACATACCACGCAGGCCTTAACCTTCCGCGGCGAGAGCGCGCCACATGGCGGACGGTGCGGCCGAGCCGCGGCAGGCGCAAGCGGCGCGCGCCTTCTTCAGGCAGCTGGACAGCAGTCCGGACCAGCCGCGGGGCTTCCAGCGGCCGCCTGTCGCGGCGGCGACCCCCGACAGCCCCGGACAGCCCGCGCCTGCAGCAGGGCAGGCCGTCGGCACGAGGCCGCCCAGGGTAAGCCCGCGGGTCTCGCAGGACAGCCAGGAGGATGCACGCCCGGAGTGGATGCGCGTCCGGCTGCGCTCAGCCAGCGCCGAGCCTGCACACCAGCCCGGCGCCGCAGCCGCTGCGCCCTCTGGGGCGCCCGCCGCCGCTGCGCCGCCGGCTGAGCCCCGCGGCAAGGCGGCCTCAGACAGCGCCGGGGCTGGAGCAGCGCCCCGCGCGCCCGAAAGCGTGCACGCAGCTGGCCCCGGGCGTGCGCCGGGGTCGGGGGACAGCGCGGCGGCTGCGCCTCCTGCGGCGCCTGCCGCCGCCGCGCCGCCGGCCAGCGCAGCGCGCTGGGAGGAGCCGGGAGGCGAAGCGGGCGCTGAGCGCTCAGTCCCGCCGCACGACCCTGGCACAGACGGTCCTGGCGCGCCCGCGTGCGCGGCGGCTGCTCCCGTGCAGGCGCCCGTGCCTGGGCCGGCGCCGGCTGCCGGCAACGGCGCGGCCGCGGGCGGGGGACAAGCCCCCGACGGGCCGGGGCTGTCCGGGCGCGCGCGCGAGCCTGTCACCGCAGCGGCGGCGAGCGAAGTGGCAGGCCCGCCCGAGGCCGCGCGTGCCGTGCCTGTTCCCAGCTCAAACGGGGGCGGCATGGAAGCAGCTGCGGGCGAGCGCGCAGCGGCTGTGGCGGCTGTGGGCCCGGCGGAGCTGCGCGAGCCTAACAGCGGCGGGCATGCAGAGCAGCTGCGCGCGGCGAGCAGCTCTGCGGCGGCGGGAAGTTTCGCGGGACCGTGTGGCGCCGTCCCCGGCTCCAGCGCCAGCGCAGGCGCAGGCGCGGAGCAACCCGATGCAGGCCCCGGCCGCGCCGCAGGGTGCATCAATGGGCAGCCTGCGGAGGAGGTTGCGGGCCCCGGCGCGGAGCGGCTTGTAGGGGAGGAGGCGGCCGCGCCGGCCGCTGCGCAGGAGCGAGGGCGGGGGGCCGCGGAGGCCAGCGCCCAGCAGCCAGGACAGGCCGTCGGGGGCGCCCAGTCGGCTGAGCTGGGCGCCGGCGCCGGCGCGGCCGGGGGCACGAGCATGGAGCAGCCTGAGGAGGCGCTGCCGCGCGCTGCCGCTGGCCAGGAGGGGGCCGAGGAGGCCGCACCCGCCGCTGCGCAGGAGCGAGGGCGTGGGAGCGCCAATGTTAGCGCCCAGCAGCCCGGACAGGCCGTCCGGGGCGCCCAGTCGGCTGAGCTGGATAAAGACGCTGGCGCGGCCGAGGGCGCGAGCGCGGGGCAGCCTGAGGAGGCGCAGCCGCCCGCTGCCGCCGAGCAGGAGGGGCGCAAGGAGGCCGCGCTGGCTCCTGCCCGCATGGTCGAGCACGAGGCTGCGCCCGCTTGTCCTGCGCCGCCGATGCAGAATAGCCTGGGCAGCGCCAGCGTCGCCGCGCCACCCGGGTCCAAGGCCGGCCCAGTGGCGGGCCTGTCTGGCAGCGAGGTCGATCCAGCGGCGGGTGAGGGCACGGCGAGCGGAATCCGCGCCTGTGGCAACCCCGGAGGCAGCGAGCTGGCTGCGCCGCCCGAGCGGGCTGGCGCAGGCGCGGCGCCGCACGAAGCGCCTGCAGAGTCCCAGCCTGGCGCGGCGGCGAGGCCGGACGATGACGGGGCCGCTGCAGCAGAGCGCGGCAGCGCCGCGCACGGCTCCGACGCCTCTGGCGGCGGCGGCGCCGGCGCCGGCGGCGGCAGCGGCGCCGGCGTGCTGGCCGCTGCCGCGCCGCCTGAGGAGGCGGGCGCGGGAGACGAGTGGCCCGGTGACGCAGACGATGACGACGACGGCTTCGCAGACTTCGAGGATGCTGAGGATGCGCCAGCAGCCGCCGGCGGCGAACAGAGCCCTCAGCAGCCCGCCGCTGCTCCCGCGGCCGGGCGCGCGGACGCCGACCCTGGCGCCGACCCCAGCCCAGCGACGGACGCCGGCCTGCCCGACACCCGCGCCGCGCCCGGCGGCGCCGGCGGCGGCGCGGCAACGGCGGCGGCGCCTGCGAGCGCCGACCTGATGGCGCTGGACGATGCGGGCTTCCTCGCCGCGGTGCGGCGCTTCCCCAGCCCCTCTCATGGGCCCGCACGCCTGCCACGCCCAGGCGCCGCGTGTCCAGCCAACCTAGGAACAGGCTTCAAGCCACCACGTCAGCAGCGCTGGGCTGTCAGCTGTCATGAGGCGCGCCGCCAGTTCTGCAGCTTAGCGAGCAGGGTGCTGCCGACATGCAGGCCTGCAGCCTCGCAGGCCTGCCTGCACTGGAGCGGTGCGCCGCTCTGATACACCTACAGACGCGGCGCGCCCCTCGCGAACAGGTGACTGAGCTCATGCGGCCGCTGGGTGGTGGCGTGCGCGCGAGGCCGCGCGCCGATGCTGAGGCGCCTCCTGCCACGCTCGAGGAGCGCTGGGCGGCTGACGCGCGCGCGCGGCCGGCCGCTGACGCCAGCGGCAACCCGGTGAGGGGCGCGCTGTCCTAGGTGTGGCTCTGGTTCTGGCGGCAGTGCCCCGCCCCCCTTTGTCTGGCGCGGCGCTGCACATAAGCACACCGGCGATGACTGCATTGTTTTGCTGCGCCGGCTTCCTAGCGTGAGCGCTTCGGGTGGTGTTCGGGCAGCAGCGGACGCTGCCGCCACCCATGCTTCCCACCCTGGCCTGGGTGACGTGAATATGCAGAGTCGCAGCTGCCAGTCAGGGCTCCCGGATCTGCTCAGTGCAGGGGATCAGCGTCTGGCTTGCTACCAAGCGTTGCTCACCTTCAAGGTTAGTATGCTTACAGACTGGTTCGAAACCGCCGCCCCCGTGGCTGTCCGGCGCCGCAGGCAGGCGCAGAGCGGCGCTTGGCTGCAGCCGTGCGCGGCGTCTGTGGCGCCGCCTGCGGCGGCCAGCTCCGTAGGGCAGGCGCGCCGCGGCCGCCCCCTGCGCACGCGCGCGTCTGGTCTCTGCATGCGGGCCTGGCCGCAGCATGCCCCACCCGCAGGTGCCCTGCTCTGGATGCGCCGGCCGTGATGTCCCACGCGCGGCGCCAGGCTCGTTGCATAATCAGGCTGCAGGATATGCGCTGTGCATGGCGGCAGGCGTGCGCGGGTGCCGACATGTGCTGCTGCCGGGCGTCGCTGCGGCTGAGCAGGCCTGAGTCGGGACCCACTGCGAGATGACCTGCAATTGCACAGCTTGCTGGCCAGCAACATGGAGTTTCTGCTGCGGGCTGCGCTTGATGCGCCCCTGAGCGGGCATGCATGCGGCGCAGGCCCTAGCCGCGCGGCCGCCGCTTCAAACACGCTCCAGCCGCTGCGCGCGCCGACGGTTGCGGCGCCCCTGCCGCCCGCCGCCCCGCCGGCGCCTGGCCCGGGCGGCAAGTCCGGCCGGGCAGAGCCGACAGGGCTGCAGCCGGCCCGCCCCGCCGACCCCAGCGAGCGGGGTGGGAGAGCGGGCGGCGCTCGGGCGGGCGCTGGCGCTGAGGGCGCCGAGGCTGTGAGGCAGCATGAGCAGGCCAGGGGTGCAGCGCCCGCGAGCCAGGAAGCGGCCTGGGCGGCGCCGCCGCCCGTCGCCGCCGCCGCAAGCGCTGGGGCGGCTGCGGAGCGGCAGCTCGGGGGCGCGGCCCCGGCCGGCGCGCCAGCGTGCGCCGCGGCGGAGGTGCCGGCCTCCGGCGCCAGCACCGACAACGCCGGTGAGCGGCGGCCGGAGCGCGGCGCTGCGGCGGTCGGCGCGGCTGCCGCGCGGCCTGCGCTGGCGGGCGCTGGCCTGGCGGCTGAGCAGGGGGGTGCGGCGGCGCCGCCTGCGGCGGAGGACGCTGCGGCCGCATGGCCCGCTTCTGGCGCGCTCGCGGCGGCTGAGTCGGACGCCAGCCCCCGCCCTGAGGGCGCCGCAACGGCGGCCGCGCCGGAGGCCGCACCGACGGACGCTGTTGCGGCGTGGCCGGCAGGTGACCCAGGCGCCGGGGCAGGCGCGGAGCGGGAAGGCGGGTGCGCAGCAGCTGAGGCGGCGCGGCCTGCGCTTGAGCCAGGCGCTGGGGCTGCTGCGGAGCGGCCGCCCGGGGGTGCTACACCTGCGGCGGTGTGGCCTGCGTTTGAGCCAGGCGCTGGGGCGAGTGCGGAGCGGGCGCATGGGGACGCAGCGAGCGCAGCGGCATGGCCTGCGTTTGAGCCAGGCGCTGGGGCTGCTGCGGAGTGGCCGCCCGGGGGTGCTACACCTGCGGCGGTGTGGCCTGCGTTTGAGCCAGGCGCTGGGGCGAGTGCGGAGCTGGAGGATGGGGACGCAGCGAGTGCAGCGGCACGGCCCGCATTTGAGCCAGGCGCTGGGGCGAGTGCGGAGCGAGAGGATGGGGACGCAGCGAGTGCAACGGCATGGCCTGTGCTTGAGCTAGGCGCTGAGGCTGCTACGGAGCGGCTCCCCGGAGATGCAACAGCTGCAGCGGCGTGGCCGGCATTCGAGGGAGGCGCTGGTGCGAGTGCGGAGCTGCCTGGGGACGCGACAGCTGCGCCGGCGTGGCCGGCATTCGAGCCAGGCGCTGGGGTGGCTGCGGAGCAGCTGCATGAGGATGCGACCGCTGCTGCGCTGTGGCCTGGGTTTGAGGCAGACGCTGGGGCCGTCACTGAGCGGCCGCCCGCGGATGCAACGGCGGTCGTTGCGTGTGCAACCACACCTGCAGGGGCCGCTCTGGCGGCGTGGCCTGCCATGGAAACGGGCAGAGGCGCCTCTGGTGAGGCGCGGCTGGGGCAGGCAGCAGCGGCTGCGGGCACGCCGGCCGCGCCGCCTGCCAATCATGCCGGCACGGATCCTGCGCTTGGCGCCGACCCATTGGCAGCCCTCTTCTCGACCTCTGGGCTGCTGCTGAACGTGGAGGGCGTGGCAACGGAGCCGGCCGCCGCAGGCGACCCAGGCGCCCTGCCGGCGGAGGCGGCCGGCGTCGAGACCGCCCTGGGGCAGCCGGCCGAGAGCTGCACGGCCGTGGAGCTGGCTGGCCAGGCTGACCCCGGCAGCGGGCAAGCTGCGGCTGCTGGTGGCGGCACCTCAGGCCTGGCGCGGCCGGCCGAGGGCAGCAGTGTGGGCGCTGGGCCACCTGGGCTGCCAGCGGACCATGCAGGGGCGGCAGCGCTCGCCACAGCGGCCGCTGACGAGCCGCTGGGCCTGCCGCGGGAGGGCGACCCGGACCCTGCTCGCAACCCCGCGGCCCCCGGCGGTGCTCGTGCCCTCGCGGCCCCCGGCGAGCTGCCCCCGCTGCTGCCTGCCCCGGGCGGCGGCTTGGGCGCGGCGGGGCCGCTGGCCGCGAGCGATCGGGCGTCCAGCTGGGGCAGCTTTGGCGGCGCAGTCTCCCCCGCCTTCAGCGGCGCTGGGTCGGCCGCGGGCGCCTGGCAGGCTGCAGACTGCCACGCCCTAGCGGACGTGCCGTCCACTCCTAGGCATGAAGGCAGTGGGTCTGAGGATTACGATGCCTGGCTGCATACCAATGGGGTGCCGTCTGGCCTCGCCAACGGCCATGCGCCTTTGCAGTCTGTGGGAATGTATGCAGGCCCGCCCGCGCAGGTCGCGGCTGCGCCAGCCAGCAGCGTGGCCATGGTTGAGGCGGGCAGCATTTGCATACCAGACCTGACGTTTATGCTCTCGGACACACTGTAGCAGACATGTTGTAGCAGAGCAACATGCCACGTGACATGCTGGCTACACGTCGTGCTAGTGCGCAGCGCGGCGTCCTGCCTGTGAAAGCCACTCGATAACATATTAACGCACGCAGGCACACTGGATTCAACAAGAACAGCAGAGGCATGCACATAGGCGGCGAGTTCGTGGCGCCCCGGGGCATCCACAGGGCCGTCAAGCCCCTGACATTGACCCAAAACTGGAGGCGCGGCTTTGCAGCCGACGCTGGCGCTCGCCACAGCGTCGCGGCTGGCACGCGGCTGCAGACCTGACGCTCACAGCTTGCTGTGTGCTCTGCAGAGCACAGACGCAGCACAATGAGGCGGTCTGCTGCATGCGCACCCGGCCAAAGTAAGAGGCCAACCCCGCCCAACCTACAGTGTTCCAAGAGAGAACAGCATTGTTCTATGATAGGCGCAGCAGGGGGCGCCCAAGCTTCAAACGCACTGCCTCCACGCGGCTTCCAGAGCCCTTATTCAGCACCAGGCGGCCGAGCCCGGCTCACCAAAACCCTTCAACGCCTGCATTGTTGTCTCAGCCTCAGCCTGCTTGCCTCCGCTCCCCTCTCGACCTCGCTCATCACGCCTCGCTCAGCTCCCCACAAAACACGCGGACACCTTCGGCCTGCTCCAAACCCCGCTCGCTCACACTCACAATCTGCCGCCGCGGCGGAGCGCGCAGCCACGACATAGCGTCGCCGGACGCCCGGCGTCGCACGCGCGCGAGCGCTCGCAGTCGCCAGTGTCCCGCGGACTGGCTCCGCGCGCTGCGCACGCCCGGGCGCCGCGGTGCGGCGCCTGGGCGGGATGCGCGACGGCAGCTGCGCGCAGGCATGGCTGCGGCTGGAGGCGCGCGTCCAACAGCAGGCGCGGCAGCTGGGGCGCAGCCGCCCTGCGGAAAGCATCAGGGCTGCCCCC
>JAABUY010003256.1_pt1 | contig 18204 bp, 28 predicted proteins | sample 5560271 | NCBI WGS metagenome assembly JAABUY01 (sample SAMN10711886, study PRJNA513374) | rock metagenome | isolation source: Antarctica rocks | place: Antarctica: Victoria Land, University Valley
AGCAGTCGTCGAAGCAGTCGTCGAAGCAGTCGTCGAAGCAGTCGTCGAAGCAGTCGTCGAAGCAGTCGTCGAAGCAGTCGTCGAAGCAGTCGTCGAAGCAGTCGTCGAAGCAGTCGTCGAAGCAGTCGTCGAAGCAGTCATCGCAGCAGTCGTCGAAGCAGTCGTCGAAGCAGTGAGGGTGTAGTAGCTGCCACCCTTGGCCCTACATCCCTTCGCACCTCTCTTCACCACCCTTCGAGGCGCATCCTCGAGAGCCCGCGGGTTGGCCTCGGCCAGTGCCTCACGGCGCTCGATGGCGTCGGTGATCTTGTCGACGTTACGGGCACGTTCGTTGGAGATGTGTCGATGGGCGAGACCGCGACGACCACCTGTGTTGGGGTGGGAGGTGCGAGCTGAGGCGAAGGTGGCCAGGAGTGCGAGAACGGGGACGAGAGCGGAGACGAGCATCGTTGACCGTTGTTTTTCGTTAGGATTGTCGATGTAGTGTCGCTGAAAGGAGTGTGGGTCGTATCGATTGCTGATGATGGGGGAGTTAGCAAAGCGAGGAAATCGAGGGTGGTTGATCAACGAAAGAAGGTGGTCTCGGCGGAAAGGGGTCCTAGCGGCATCACACTGGAAAAGATGGCGGGAAAGGTGATCATTCAATACGAAGGACCCTACATTCCGAGGCCCCTGCGCAACCCCGAAACGTGCACCATGTTTGGCCGAACAAAGGACGTCCAGCTCCAGCTTTGGGGGTCAGATGAAAGCACTCACCGTTTCGTTCACCCGTCGAGGTCAAGGGTGCCGAGAGTGAGAATCAATGTTGGGGTGTTGATGTAAGATTACAAGAGGGGGGTAATGAGCCAGAGACAGGACCCCCGTTTGAATTTGTTCCATCAGACGGGCGGAGTGGCGCGTCGAATCGTCTTTACGGCACATCAAGTTGGTGCCTTACGTTTCAGGGTGGCTTCCGATCGGGTTGTTCCGAGCCTTGTTCCAAGGGATGGGACACTACTGACGAGTGATTCGAAAGACTCCGCTTCGTCTAGTCTCAAAGATGACGCTGTGGCTCATGGGACGACCCCGAACCGCTCGTCTGGAGGTGCCCGTAATCCCCATTGATCTAATCCACGCTGAGCAGGAGGCTCCCGAGGATCCTCGAGAACCCGATCGTTCAGCTGAAAATAATGTACACCTTTTTATATGCGTGATACACCGAATGAATACAATGCGAGCGATCCGATATTGATGGAGATCCGATCCGATGCCTTCTCCGGGCGCAGCTAGTCGTCACCCCAATCCAGACCCCACACGTCGTCCGTATCCTCAACCCCATCCAGCTCCTCCACCTCATCAGTACCCCCGAAACCCCACCCATCCTCCTCTCCCCCGAAACCCCAACCCTCGTCTTCCCCCCCAAACCCACCCTTCCGGACCACGAGCGCTTCCACGCAAATCATATCTTCCTCTGTTTGCGGGATGGCATACACCGTGTCTGCCGAGGTGGAAGGGGAAGGCTCGTCATCACAGGTGACCGTACGGACTTCCGCAAAAGAGAGGGACAGCGAGTCGAGCGGGACATGCAGAAGGTCGCTGATGAGTCCGTCGTCAAGTGAAGCCGGTGTAGCCAGTCGAAGCGAGGATGGACGAGCAAGTTTGTGCGGAAGCGCTGGTATCGGGGGAGTATCATGTACTGACGAACCCAAAATGAAGAGTGGGCTCTTCCCATCGCCGCGGAGCAGATCGAGCCGACGCTCCTCGCGCCGGGCTACTGACTTGACACGCTTCATCTCCGCCTTCCTCTCCTTTCCCGCCCTATCCGCCTCGCTCATCTGGGGCGGAGCTCTCGGTATCCGCCTCCACCTGTCAAACGAGACAGAGGGAGTTGATGGTGAAGGAACCGAATCCTCGAGGTCCAGTTGGAAAGGTGGAACATCTTCGTCCGTTGTTGAGCTCAGGCGACGGCTTGATGAATCGTCAGAGCCGGTGTCCGCCGCCTCGAGATCTGCCGGATCGAAGATCACTTGCTTCTCCTTGTTGTTCTCTACACGACCACCTGATGTCCACAAGTCTCTCCGCCTCACTCGCCGCCCCTTGAGCTCTCCCGATCCCGACTTGCCGTGCTCCAGATCCGGTCGTCGCATCTGCCAGCCTTTTGTCGGAGAAGGAGAGGGATTCGAGGAGATCGAGATGGCGGAGGAGGAGACAGAGGTGCTCCGTGATATGGTAGAGCCGGCCAGGACGATCTCCTTGAGTACCAGGACTGTCGCGCCGAGTTCCGAAGCCATGAGCTCGAGAGTCCGAAGTGAAGCATCCATCTCCGTTCTAGTCAAGCCAATCACCGTGCCGTCATCTATACGAGTCAGCACGACACCTGAGAAAGAAAGCAGCACGAACCTGCAAGCCCTATCTCGTAGATAGCCTCATTTCGGCCCTGCATCAACCTCCACATCATCTGGGTGACCAACCTCTCAAACCTCTCAGGCGTCGGGTCGATGAGCTTGAGCTTGTACTCGATATGTCCCTCCTTGTCCTTCTCAGCAGCCAGCTTCGGGGCGGAAGTTGGGCGGGGCGAGAGGTGATGCCGTGTGACTGGGGCATCGGGATGGGATAGGCGGGCTTCCCATTCGCGCAAAGCTTGTGAGGACGAAAGTGGAGGTGATGATGTGGTCTGATCGGGATCGTCAAGGGGCTGTACGATGCTGGCGGAGGAGGATCGACATGTCTTGATGGAAGGCAGAGGGGTTGAGGAGAGGGAGTGGGCGAGCTTGTGCCATGGTGAGGGTCGCCGGGGAATGGCCGCAGCAAGCTTAGGCGATGTGGGAGTGGAAACCGCAACCGGCGACATTGGGTGATTTGTGGAAGTCGGTGACGTCGATGTGCGCAGTCTATCGTCGCCGGCAAGGTAGCCGGCGAGGTATCCGTCGACTGTCTGTCAATGCCCGCCGTTGGTCAGTAGGATGTGCAAAGGATATTTGGCTTCTACATCGAATGACCATGTTGATGTGAATGTCCAAACTGGCGGCTCTGGCGATGAAGGAGAAGCTCAAAGTCATAATCGATCGATCATCTTGCGCGAATGGTTCGATTGAAGGTGGCAAGGGTCAAGAAGAGGGTCAAGAAGAGGGTCAAGAAGAGATCAAGTCAGTCTTATCTCGGGTTTTGTCAGAAAGGCGGTGAAAGGAGGTTTCGAAGACCGAGTCGACCGAAAGAAAGCGAGAAGAGAACAAAGCGGAATCAACAATTACACGTCAATTCCCATGCATCCGGCCGTTTATCCCCCGATCGCAGACCCTGTCAGTCAGTTGAAGAGCGATCTATCTTGGTGCATTCGAGGTCATCTTGTGGGCTGAATAGATCCAATATCTCTCGCAGCAACAATCTCAACTGGCACTCATTCGCTCACAATGGGATCTACTGGGTCTAACCCTTTCCTCCCTTCCACCCTCCCCCTCCTTCCCTTGCCACCTCCGCAACTCCTCTATCCCTACCTCACAATCTCGGTGCCCCTCTCCTCATCTCATCTCGCCCTGGTCATGGACTCCATCGCCGATAATGTGCGCGATCAGAAGGTCGAGGATGCGGCGAGGATGATCGCGGTTGTACCGGTCGTGGAGATCGAGCGACGGATCGGGAGATGGGCTTGTGGTGAGTTCGGCTGAATCAGGAATGAGTCGCGATTGCTCATTAGTATGACAGCGGCTAAGGTCAAGAGGGTTGAGAGGTCGCAGAAGGATGAAGATACATATATGGTCGTGCTCGAGGGATTGGTAAGTCGTCGATGAGGAGCCTTAGCTCTACGCGCACATCGTTTGTGACTCGCTGATACCGCTGCAGGCAAGAATCCGCCTCCCTCGATCTCTTCCTCCAGTACTGTCGATTCTCCCGCCTCTCGCACTTCCTAGATCGACTTTCTCGCTACCCCTTCCATTACTGCAAACGCCCAGCTCAGTCGACCTCATCCCCTTAGCGACTCGACTCCTCCCGTCACAATTGCACGACCGTCTTGTCATGATTCCGCCATCTCTCCTCACCGATCTGCTCGTCACGGTCCTCGGTATCGACTGGGAGCTACGAGTTGAGCTGCTCGGCATACCTGATGTGGAGAATCGGAGCTCCCGGGTCAGGGAGATCCTACTCGGTCTTATGGCAAACCGAGGTCTCCCACCGCTCGAAGAGGGTTACGCCAAACCGTCTCGCCGACCGGCACCATTGTCTACCGCCCTGGTCCGCCGATCCCCTTCCAACGGTCCTCCACAACCTCAGATCCCGGAAGACCTGCAGCCCTTACAAGTGACCTTTACTCGGCGAGAAGCCGAGCTCGCCCCAGCTGTGCATCAGACAATCACCCGCGAGCTCACACGCCTTGTGAAGATACCGCCGCAGTCCGCCGAATATGGAGTCGGGAAGACATATATCGAATGGTTGCTTGCCCTTCCTTGGAAGAAGCTCAGCGAGGTTGGCCAGGATCTAGATCTCGACGAGGCCAGGAGGAGGATGGAGGCGGAGCATGAGGGACTGGAAGGTGTGAAGCGGAGAGTCATCGAGTATCTCGCCGTGTACAGGTGATCGGCCTTGCCTCCAACGATTTATTAGCTGACTAAGTATCAGGTTGAAGCGGCAGCTCTTCGTCGAAGGACAGGACAAGAAGGCAAAGGCCGCAGAGAACGTCGAAGCTCAACCGGACCAGAGCGCTGTGGACCCAAGTACTGCGAAGGAGCTCATGGAGCTTATACCATCGGATGAGCGGAAGGCGATCGAGCAGCCCAATCCCGAAGTATCGCCTCTTGATCAAGACGGTCCTCCCGAGGACGTCTATCGGGATAAGGGTCCAATCCTGCTCCTTGTTGGACCGCCTGGCGTAGGCAAAACGTGAGTACTCCTCGGTAATAGTCCGCAACCCAGGTTGAGCCAATGCAGCTCGATCGCCCGATCATTGGCTACCTCACTTGGACGTAAATTCCATCGGATATCGCTGGGTGGTGTACGCGATGAGGCCGAGATAAGGGGTCACCGAAGAACGTAAGATGAGCGCTCGTCTTTCAAGGGACGAGCTGAAGTCTTTCAGGTATGTCGGTGCGCTGCCTGGTATGCTGGTACAGGGATTGCGGAAAGTCGGGGTATCAAACCCGCTCATCTTGCTTGACGAGCTTGACAAGGGTGGGCTTGGTATTTCTCCCATACGATCGCCACTGACGCAAATTGTTCCAGTCGGGACCTCCAACTACCACGGTGACCCATCCGCCGCTCTTCTCGAAACCCTTGATCCTGCCCAGAATTGGGCATTCCACGATCAGTATGTCATACTCCTTTATCAGGAGCGACGCTGATCAATTCCAGCTATCTGGGCGATGTCCCCATCGACCTGTCTCAGTGCATGTTTGTCGCCACCGCCAACACCCTCGATACCATATCCCCACCCTTGTTGGATCGCTGCGAAGTCATCGAGTGCTCTGGATATGTCACGGACGAGAAATTGGCGATCGCGAAGAGGTTCTTGCTGCCCAAGCAAGTGAAGGAGAATGGCTTGAGTGATGAGGGTGTGAACATGGCGGATGAAGCATTATTGAGGGTCATCACGGACTACACACAGGAGGTGAGCTGGTCCAGCGTGGCCGCGATTCTGCTCATTTCTGCAGGCCGGTGTGAGGTCGCTCGAAAGAGAGATAGGCAAACTTTGCCGGACCAAGGCAGTCGAGTTCTCCTCATCCAGGGACAAGCACGACTCAAAGAGTTACAATCCTTCCGTGTCTGCCGAGGATGTCGAACGGATACTTGGCATTGCGAGGTTCGAGCAAGAGGTACGCGAAGGGACACATCGTCCGGGCGTCGTGACGTGAGCCTCATGCTCTTCTTGCTGTGTCTGCTGATCTGCTGACTGGACCTAGCGGCATGGCATATCGAGGATCCGGAAACGGGGGGATTCTCCTCATCGAGTCGACGCTCGTCCCCAACGGCAAGGGACGGCTATTCCTCACCGGTAGTCTCGGCGATGTGATCCGAGAATCAGCAGAGCTGGCCCTTACCTGGGTGAAGTCACGAGCGGCGGACCTCGGCGTCGAAAACTCGCTGAAAGATGTCGATGTCCATGTGAGTTCACCTAGAGAGGGGTAGGCAGGATGCTGACGGGAGACAGCTGCACCTTCCCGCTGGAGCGGTGAAGAAGGATGGGCCGAGCGCTGGAGTGGGCATGGTCCTGGCATTCGTCGGCTTGTTGACGGGGAGGAGCATGCCTTCTACCGTGGCGGTGACGGGGGAGATCACCCTCCGTGGCGCTGTGTGAGCAATGACTCTGACCCAAGACACCGCAGTTCGGGCTGATTGAAGGTAGCACGGCTGTGGGTGGCATCAAGGAGAAGGTCCTCGGAGCACATCGTGCAGGGATCACCAAGTGAGCCCGTTTTGAAGACTCAGGATGGGATTTGTGGAATTGACCGACCTGGCAGGGTCATCCTTCCCAAGCGGAACAGGAAGGATGTACAGGCCGACCTCCCTGAGTCCGTTAGATCAGAACTGAATATCGCGTTCGCATCCACTATAGACGAAGCGCTAGAGGAGGTTTGGGGAAGGGATATCTGGGCTGCGGGAGTGGGTGGGGCCAGGGGAGTGAAGGTTGAGGCTAGGCTGTGAGGGTAAGACATCGCTACATCAGATTCACACTGTACTGTCTGTCCCGTTGTAATCTCGCATGATGCATGACAGAGGTCTACCGCGACAAAGCAGTAACCACACAGGGGACTGATGTCAGCGAAACGGAACTGTCGCCTTCTGCACTCGATACTGGGCGTGCTTCACTCGACGTTTGTCTAAGCTATGCGCGGGAATCGTTAGATACCAGCCGTTCGGAACGCTATGGGCCTCACGAAGCACATGTCAGCGCTGGCTCGTGAATCCCGTTATCACACAATCCCACAAGTCGTCTCGGTCGTAAGCAGTCTCACACGCGTTCCTAACATCGTCTGCCAAGGAATTCAAAGTGATATGCCGCAAAAAGCTCCTGTTTTCTAGATCTCAATGGCGTCTCAAACAGTACTGCCCTTCTGCAGCGTCTCATCCTCCTCTGCCTACTCCTAGGGAAATACCGTAATTCTCATGCACATCTTTTTCTCAGATTGCGTGAGTTCCCGCCAGATCGGTAACTTTCTCAATTCTTCCAACTCATCTGCGCTCAAGCTCCAGCTGGCCTCTTGTTTCGACCCATCGTACTGCATCTCTTTGTCTACCCGTTCCGTGAGAGCACCGCAGGACAGCATTCTGGACGATCTACCACCTTTGTTTACGTCCCGTCCGAAATCGTATGTCGGCAGTTCCAGTTCATCCGAGATGATTAGCCTTCCATCTGCCAAAGTCTCGAGGTCTCTCATCGATGGGTACCTCGGTGGACGCATATCGCTGAATGGCTTCTCTGCTTTCTCATGATCCCGCTCGGCCTCAGTCTTCGGACCATCGGCGACCTCGGAGTCCGGAGCCTCTTTTTGGTGACTCACTCGCGGTACAGCGTCGATGTTGGTCAAATCCGTCATCGCCGCATTGGTCTCGACTGGGCCGGCTGTATACACGTGTGCTTCCGTAGCCCGCTTCAGTCCCAACCCGGTACATGATATCGGCGGATACGTCTTCTTGGACCATGTATTGCTAGGAGTTCCGTCCTTGGTATCCTCGGTGTTCTGCCCGACGGATGGCTCAGTCGGGTCCTGCTCGTCCCGGTCCATACGTGTTGTGTGATCCATCAGTGCAGTGTTCGAATTTCGGGAAGAACAAATCAGGAAGGAGAAAGAGAATGTTGCGGATCGTTTACTTGTCGCGTCAGCTTCTCAACGGAGGGAGCTATCCTTTGAGCTCGACGCTTCTTGCACGAAACAAGTTCGTGGTGACGAGCGGCCTTCAAAGGAGCCACTGAGGGAGGAGCAGATCGAGCATCGCACAAAGCCGGTTGACGCACGCGACATGAGGGCAAGATGAGGCCAAGCATCCCCCCCCGCCCCTCGGGCGGCTGTTTCGGTATCGATTTCGATGCGACATTGATGCATGCTCTCAAAGCTTAGATCGGACAAGATCCATGACCTTCTGCTCGCAATCCCCAAACGCTCTGGCGTCATCAGCCTGATTCCCTCCCTGTTCATTCGAGACTCACTTCAACGCATACGACAAGCGTCGACTGACATTCTCATCCGCCGCTATACTCTCGTCCAGCGCCGATCCCTCGTCCGCCAAGAAATCCTTAGGATGTGGTTCTTACAATCCATCAGCCCAGACCCACTCCTTTGATTGAGATACTTACCTTTCCCATTGGCTTTCGGCGCCACCCCGGCATTCGGACCAGCCACATCCATCTCCGGCCCTCTGAACGCCTTGACATCCTCATCTTCCGCCATCGCCTTCAAAATTTTCCCAGGTACGGTGATATGGTCCACTCCGAGCGTCGAGATCGCCATGACCTCCGTTGGGGTGATTATACTTCGATTAGCTCCATTTCCAATCTGGGACTTACCAAGCGGGCATGACCAATGGCCGTCTCTCCATCCCCTGATACACCTCCACGATTCGACTAATCACCTGCGCCATGGGATGTTCCCTGGCCGTATCCCCATACTCCTTCCATGTCTCCGGCTCGAACTGCGTGCTCAGCTCATTGAAGTACGGGGCGATATAGAGACACTCCGCCTGGACCGCTGCGAGCGCTTGGTCCATCGAGAAGAGGGTTGTGGCGAGGGTTTGGATACCGGTAGACTCGAGCTTTGCGGCTGCGGCCATGCCTGCGCCAGTAGTAGGGATCTTCAAGCATACTCGGTCTTGGCGGATACCATTGGACTCGAAGAGCGAGATAAGACGATGGCCATGTGCGAGGGAGGCGCTGGCGGAGTGGGAATATCGGGGCGAGAGCTGGGCGTGTACTCGACCTGTGATGTGGGGGAGCACAGCTTTTGCCAGGAGGACGGCCTGTCATCAGCCAGGAAGGTGGGTGGACGTACGAAGAGGTCGAGAGCCAGATCAACAGCTTCGTCGATGGGTAGGTTCGCTTTCTTGACTTTAGCGATGACGTCGCCGACGAGCGCTTGATCTGGATCGGGAATGACCACTCCAGCAATGAGAGCTTGGTTGCTCGCTACCTGTCAGCAAGTGAAGGAAGGTGAGACGTACTCATATCGTGGAATGGACCGAGCTCGCGCGCGATGGTCGGGTCGAGCTGGTCGATATCGATCGTCACGCGGCGCCGAATTTCTTCAAGGGCGGACATTTTGGCAAATGGGCAATGGACCGGTGTAGGAGTTATGTGCAGATGGAGTTCTTGTTGACTTTGAGGAAGAAGCGGACTTCGATTCACCCCAGACCCAATAATGATAGTCGGCAGAATCCCTCCGCCACGTCATTCCCCCGATGCTTCCGCCGGAAGCTTAATGGGGAAAGCATTCTCCTCCTCGGGACTTAAAGGGACCCCTCGTCCCTCCCTGCATACCGACGCCTCCTCAGCCCTCGATGATACTCCTTCTTTGATCTTGAGCGTAATCGGCAGACGTACATCCCGACATCAACCTAATATACCCTATGTTCCATATACCCAGCATAGTCCATTAAACAATCTTGAACCCCTGGAGTCCATCACAACCATGTCCTCGCCTCACCCTACGACACTGAAAACCTACGCCTCCCGCGCCTCGCTCCATCCTAATCCCACGGCCAGGCGATTACTCGGCATCATGGAGCGGAAACGATCCAACCTGTGCGTCAGCGTGGACGTGACGACCTGTTCCGAGGCGCTGGATATCGTCAAGACGGTAGGGGGGAGTGTATGTATGGTCAAGGTGGGCAACCATAATATCGCTCGCTTCTTGCTGATGGGAGAGGGTAGACGCATTGCGATATCATCGAGGATTTTACCATGGCTTTCGCCGAGGAATTGGTGAAGTTGGGCAAAGAGCTGGATTTCGTGATTTTCGAGGATAGGAAGTTCGCGGATATCGGTGGGGTCATCTACCTCTTCGTCGACATCGCTTTTTTACCCCTATTTCCCTTGTTCAGCTGTCCATCATCCTCCTTCGCTCTTCTCCACTGTTTCTGTGCAGACCTCGGATCATTTTCTTAACCCGTGCTCTCCGAAGTTGGAGCTGACTTTTCTGCTCGTTATTCACGTCCCCTCTTCCGGCTGTCACCGCTGCCGACCTCTCCTGCCAATCACCATTCTTCCCCTCCTCCCCTACCCATCCCTCTATTCGCCTTCTCCCCTCCCCGCCCCTCGCCCCACCCCCGCCGCCCCCAGGCAATACCGTCACCCTCCAATTCTCTTCCGGCACACACCACATCTCCACCTGGTCCGACCTCACCAACGCGCACCCCCTCCCCGGCCCCGGGATAATAACCGGTCTATCCACCATCGGTCGTCCCCTCGGTCGTGCACTACTCCTTCTCGCCGAGATGTCGTCGAACGGCAATCTCGCGACTGGCTCGTACACCCAGTCCGCAGTGAAGATGGCGCGTGAGGCGGGGAGGGAGTTTGTTGTGGGGTTCATTGCTATGCGCCGGGTGGACGAGGTTGAGGAGCTGGATGTTGAGGAAGATTGGTTGGTGATGACTCCCGGAGTAGGGTTGGGGAGTATGGGCGATGGTATGGGCCAGCAGTATAGGACCCCGAGGGAGGTGGTGTGTGAGTGTGGGTGCGATGTGATTATCGTTGGGAGGGGGATCTATGGGGTTGAAGGTGGGGAGGGGGCGGTTAGGGATGAGGCGGAGAGATATCGGTTGGAGGGGTGGAAGGCTTATGAGGAGAGGTTGAGGAGATGACGTAGTGGATCTTTCGGATGCAAGCACTTCTGGAGTCCTTCGTCAGTCTTCCGTCAAGAGTGCCGGCCGGAACGGAAACAACTGTTCGGACGTCGGAAGAGTGAGATACAATGCATGTCTGGAGGTTTGTTGCGAGGCTAATCCGAGTCCACCTCAATCACGTCGTCATACCCCTCATCTCCCTCCTCTCCAAACGTGAAATCATCCTCATCCAACATCGTCGCGTCAATCACCTCCGCCTGAGACGTCCCACTACTTCCAGGCCTCGTCTTCACGCCTGTAGTCGACAACATGTTCCCACCACCCAACCTCGCCCAGGGATCAGGCTGCTCCTCTGTCTCCTGCTGATTTGTCGGAGCTGGTGTTAAAGGCCGTCCATTCGTGGTGGGCGGAAGCGATCCCGGTGGCCGTCGCTTGAGAGTGGTGCCTTCCCCGCCGAATGACTTTGGTGATTTGGAAGTCTCCACGCCAGGCTTCTTGACCACTTTGTTCGGATCCAAGGGGTGGTATTTGAACCCGAAGAAGAATTTGCCAGCGGGGAGGACGAGTGCTGCGGGGACTTTTCGATCGGTATCGTTGAGTGACTCTGGCGTGATGATTCGGGGACCACTGTGCGGATGAGCACCGTTGATTCCAATGAGAGAGCCCGACCCACTCGTTACGATTGATCCTACTACTCCGATCCACCTCCTCGATCTTCTTCGCCAAACCCTTCCCCTTCACCTTCTTCCCACTCAAACTCTGGCCGACCCCCGTAAAGCTCTCTAGAGGCGTACTATCGCCCGACCCGCCCGGCCGCATCGAAGCGACCGAAGCCGGTCTCGATGATCCCGCTGACGCCGACGTCGTCCCCCCCAGATCGATCTTCAGCTTATCCGCCATCGTCGGGATCGGTGCAGGAGCAGGACGGGGGGGCTCTACGTATCCGACTGGCGTAGCGAAATCGACCTCGAGGTCGGTATCGATCACACCGATTCCGGGGCCTTCCGGGACGGTCTCCATAATGAGGAATTCGAATGTTAGGGAGTTGTACGTGATTTCGATGGTGTCACCTTTGGTGAGGGTAGAGTAGAAACGGAGGGCAGATTCGAGGCTAATATTTTCAGCTTGGATTTGTGATGAAGATATGAACATACACGGCTTTGGCATCCGATACTTGAAGGAAATCGGTAGATTGCGCCTGGATCTTCACCATCTTGCCCTTTGGCAACTTTGCCCCAGTCAGTCTGACAGGCTCGCCCTCACTCAGTCCCAGCGTTTTCATCATCTGCCACGAGTCAGCCTAGCTCGACCAGACTCGGCGAGAATGCTGACCCATGCTGGGAGGTGAACGATCCCCTCGTCCGCGATGAACTCCAGCACACCGGCATGAGTCTGATTGACCGTCGGATTCCGGGGATTCCGGAGCTGGAAAGTCCAAGGTCCGGGAATGTCGAGCGCGGCTAGCCTCACGTCAGTGAAGATCTAAACCAGGTATAACTGTGAATTACACAGCTTGGCAAGAGCTGATGGTGGCATGATGACTATCCTCATCAGTACAAGCTCACCACACGGCAGTACTCACTCTTGCCCCCGTACAGCAGCTCGGACCGCTCTTTCCCACCCATCACTGCCACCGAGTACGCCTTGAAGTAGTCGTCATAAGCACTGACACAGATCAGCCCTGACTTTCTTGACAGAGTGAGTAGCCCACCTTGGGGGAGGAGCTCTCATATATCGACCCATGCCCATGCCCATCTGCCCGCCCATAAGCTGAGCGAGCAGCCCACTAGGTCCAGCTCTGGCAAAGGGGGAAGCGTCCAGGTCATCTGTTTCAGTACAAGTCGATCGATGGCGAGGGTGAAAGAGAGCAGGAAGGAGCTGTCACGTCAGCATGCGATCAAGAGCAATAATTGCTCAGTGGCGACGGACCTTCTTCCTCATCGTAACCGTGATTCATGATGTCGAAGAAGATTTACAACAATCTTTGAAGCTGGTGAAGCGAAACGAGAAGAGGTTTTCCAGATATAGCACAGAGTCAAGATCAATGAATCAATAGACAATTGGAACATTCAGATTGGAGAACCACCACGCCAGCGATGAAATACCTCCGCTCAGCGCGCCTAGCCTTCACTTTCTCCCACTTTCCTCTGACATCTACCTGGTCTCTCGAGCCCATGAACAACCCCTACCTCCCCTCCTCACCCGCCTCCTCCTCCACCTCGGCCTTCCAGAACTTCCCCTCTTCCTCCAAACAACCCATCACTCGCTCCCGAACCCTCTTCTACCTCTCCATCCGGGATTCCTCCACAACCAGTTATTCTCGAGGACCGAGACGGGGTACGGCGCAGTACGGGGATACGGTGGATGTGGCGGATGACGAGCAGGAGGGTCTGATCGGTGGGAGGGATGGGAGTATTAGGGTTGGGGTGAAGGGTCTACCGCCGAAATGGTTGGTCTGTCTTGGCGGTTGGGCTGTGGTCGAGCTGATGGGAGAAGGGTGGATCTGAGTGATGAGGTTGAGGAGATACTGGGACGAGCAAAGACAAAGAGTGGTTCCCATCGTGGATCTTCGGAGAAAATTGTGCTGACGAGAAGCAGTCACCGTATTGGACAAGCTGCATGCCAAGCACGTCCTACCAGGCTTCACCGACCGGTCCGCAGAGGAGCGCGAAATAGAAAGACAGACCACCGATATTACTCGAGTACATCCTCTTACTCGCCACTTGGTTTTCGACTGAGGAACTGCTCCAGGATATCCGACGATGTACGAACCTCATTTCCTCAATCCAACCCACATCCCGAGCGGCTCGCGTCGAAACAGTCACCGCGACAAACGTCCAGCGAGGTCTAGCTCAGAAGGTGCAGGAGCTATCCGGTCAATTCCGGAAAAAACAACGGGTCTACATGCAGAGTTCGTCCCCACCTCTCCTGAGACTTCTATCCCGTTGACCCGAGCAGAGCTGCAAGGTCACGCGATTAAGAACAAAGACCTCTTAGCCGCGAGCGGAGCCATAACGCTGAAAGGCGCCGACAGCCTCGACGAACTCCAGGAGGACGAGCAGGCCGTAGGTCCCTTCACCTGACGACGCTGACTCGGCAGTCGAAATCGCAACTGCAATCCCAGTCTCAAGCGGTTTCCGGGGTAGACCTGAATATCGAACAGCGGACGAACGAGATCACCCAGATTGCGAGTTCGATCTCTGAATTGGCAGATCTTTTCCGGGATCTGGGAGGCATGATCGTGGAACAAGGGACGGTATTGGATAGCGTGGAGTATAATGTCCAGACTACGGCTAGGGAGTTGGTCGGGGCGATTGAGGAGCTGAAGGTGGCTCAAAAGTGAGGCTTGATTCACCTCACAGCCGTCGGGTTGAGACGAGGAGAACCGAGTGACTCACGATGTGCAGATATCAGGCGAATACTAGTCGACGGAAGTGTATCCTCTTCCTCATTCTACTTATCGTCGGCCTCATCATTGTCCTCATTTACAAACCTCGAGGCGGATCGTCGTCAGCACCACCACCGACACCTACATTACCTGGAACGACAGAAATCGGCGACGTAGAGCTGCCCGCATCCTCCGCCACCCATTTACTTTCGCGTCCCAGCGGGAGCCGGAGACCGCATAGACCTCATACCAGGCCGCCGGCTCTACCGTCCCCGTCTGAAGGAATCACTTGATGACTTGGAGTGAGAGGGAGTACCCAGCATGATGATATCCACATGCATCCTCATCTATACCTTCTATACTCACAAGTAGCGTGCACCAGATGAGATAGAGGTGATGAAGGAATGATGGCGGATACGGGTGAAGGAGTTGCGGTTCAGATGCAGCGTCCTTCGGAAGAATCCTCACATCATCCTCATCCGGTCAGTCCATGTTTTGACACAGGTGATTGAGATGACAAAGGCGCGTTGACATCAGCCTAGGATTTTCAATTTCGAGACAAACGATGGCGCGATACCATAGCGTCTTGTTGTCGCCCTGCATCTCCGTGGAGATCTCGAGCTCATGGTCAACCATCCAGAAGTAGTGCTCCCGCAGCCAAGCTTTCATCTTCTCCATCAGATCGGAGCAGAGCGCGAGGAGGCGAAGCGCTTGGCAGACCAGGATGAGGTAGCGGATCTAGAGGTCAAGTTCCAGTACTGATTAGAGACCCACCGCTATCACCCCAGCGTACGAGCCGCGCAGGGGTTGCTGGCTGGGATCGCATTGCGCGTAGAGGACCTGGGGAAGCATCTATAATAAGCTCCCCCAGAAGAAGGCGACGTACTTGGGTGTCGGGCTCAACGAAGAAGACTCGGAGCAGCTCCTCAGCCTTGGCATTTCAAGCTGCCGCCAGGTCTGGGAGATGACGAGCTCCGAGTGACAGTGTGTGAACAGTGGTCGCTATCTTCTAGAGCTGTTTCTGTCCTGTGGCAGATCACAATCTACGTCCCTTAGCCATTGTTCCCTCAAAACAGGGAGGACTTGGAAGTTTCGCTCCCCATCACGTCGCTCAGACCGTCAGCAATGACTGTCTCAGGTACTCACCCCATAACCCCGGCTGGGTCTCGTACGGCTTGAGCGTGAAGAGATGGTTCTTGCCTTCGGGACAGAGGATGGGTGAATACGTCACCGCGAAGACCTCGTTCGTTCCGTCAGGTTCTTACAGAGCCGTCAGAGGAGCTTGAGCGTCGATGGGCTGGGAATCTGAGAGGGAAAGGGGAGGAGGATCTCGAGTGGGTGGTGTGGGATGGGCAGGATGGACGTGTTGTGGTGGGAGTATACAAGTTGATGGCTGATTCAGCATGATGGTCTTCACTTGAGCAGAGCCCCTTCCTGAAAGGATGAGCGAGAAAATGGGATGCCGAGCAAGTGATGTCGAGCAAGTGATGCATGGGCGGCATGACGAGTTTTACCCTTGCGGTTTGATTGGGAAACTATCCAAGTTCCGCCGGAAGCAACCTCCACCGGGATATGACCGGATTTCCCGGCTCGCGTTTGACTTTTGACTTTCTCCACCGATCATTCCTGTTTTAAACTCCTCATCCTGCCCCCACCCACGCTCAATGAGCCCTGGGTAAATGATCGAGTGATGTCATATGCTTCTCCGTCGCCGGGTCAGATGTTCGAGTTTCGCTTGTATGGCCTGCACCAAAGCTGTGAGAGTCTGCTTCTGCTCTATCCAGGCTGGACTGACAAGACAAAGTGACGACTGACACTCTGATCAATTTCTTCTCAAACGGAGGTGAGGTCTGACGATATCTGATCTGATGTACGCCAGTCCGCGTTCTTGGAGTCCTCCTCCATCCCCAGCCTCAAAGCGATCGTCAGTGGGCGCAAGTCTGGGTGTCGTCAAGGGAGGAGGTGGAGATCTGCCTGAGGCTGAAGACCACATTCGAGGGACGGGGCATGTGAGTCTGACGTCTGGGTCTGTTCTGACAGTAGTGCCATATCCCTACCTCCTGACCAAGCTGTGTCCACTCCGCCCGGCTGGCTCACTCCCGACAACACGCCCTTGCTTTCCGCCTTCCCGCCATCTCCACGCAGTCTTGCTTCTCGAGCGATCCGAATCGAGTCTTCCACTCTTGGCTTCCTTCGTATGGATCCGCAAGGACCACTCGCGAGAAACCTGTATATCATGGGGTTACCGCTTGATATGACTCAGTGAGTCACCTGAATGATAAGCTGATGACAGGATGCAATTCAAGAACCTCTTCCTCCCTTTCGGCATGGTCGAGCATTCCACTCTCCTCTCCCAGCTTGACGGTCTCGGTCGTAGAAGGTGAGTAAGAATGCTGGATCCACTGATGATAGGGGCTTCATTCTCATGTCGACACATCACGAGGCGACGGAGGCTTTGCAGGGTATGAACGGGAGGTGGCTCGAGTGAGTGGAAACGGAAGCTTGAGCTGATGAGGAGTGGGTCCGAGGTCGACGTCTCATGGGCCCTAGTGCAGAGGGAGACCAAGCACTTCGGGTCGGGTGAGCTGCTTTTTCGACATCACTAATTGCAGGTGCCTTCCCCGCCCTTCCCAATCGAGTCATTCACCCACCCTCAATCCCGACCCGTCGTGAGGCCTCGCCAGATAGCTCGGTTGTGGTCGACAATCTCGTAAGTCCACTCTATGTCCTCCGGACTGACCCCAGGACTCGTCATTCTTCCCCAACGCCGGTGCGATCCGCGAGATCTTCTCTCACTTCGGCCCCGTCCTCCGCGTTACCGTCCTTCGCAGCGATCCGCTCCAAGTCTTGATCCAATTCGAACACTCAATCTCGGCGACAGCTCTCATCAACTCGAATGGCATGTTCCTAGGCGGGCGTACGATCCAGACCAGACCCTTCCCTTGCACCGCCTCGCCCAATCCGGCATTCAAGTTCGATCCGTTCGGCGAAGAGCTTCCCAATGAAGTCAGTCAAGGAATCAACCGAAAGGCGTCAAGCTCCAGTAGACTCAAGGCCGATTCGCGGCGCTTCGTACCGCCCGGTTGGCAGCCCTCGCGCGAGAGCCCGTGGAGAGACCGAAGATCAAGTCCGAGCAACGCTAATAGCAATGAGAGCAAGACGTCGTTCGGGACGAGCAAGACGAGCAAGTCGATGCCGACGGAGTGGACGGTGATTGATCGCTGGCACAACTCGGCGGCGTTCTGTGAGTGAGAGGTGTAGTCGGGCTGACGACAGAGCCGCTAATCCCCCGAACACCAATATCCTTCACTGACCTCTCATCAATCCTTCGATCGACCAAGACCCGCCAAGGATCCGTCAAGACCTCAAAGCCTGCTCGCTCAACCCGATGACGCCCTGCCTTCAACCCCATCTGACCTTGACGAGACTCCTGAATCCTGACGCGTGACTGTACCATCAAGCCCAAGCTCATGAAGCCTATGCGTACATAGCCATGCATCGTCATACTCTACGATCCGAACTGTTTTCATCAGCGCTGTTGGCACAGGATTTCAACTGATCGCTGCGCAACGATCTGAGACCAATCGCTATCCAGTGATCACCAACGCACACTCACCAGCTTCTCCGCTACCCAATTCCCCCACCCCACCGGCTTCTCCCCATCCTCCCACGCATAATCCTCCGCCTTATTCTGCACCACCACCTGCCTCTGCCTTATGATCGGAGCACTCTGCACCCTAATCGGCTTTCCCGCGCCTCTCGCAACCACCCCATCTCCTCCATCTACCAACGTACACCCACTCGTACTCCCGGTCGTCGCGACTTTGAACCCCAACATCCACCTCCCATTCAGGATCTCCCCATGTCGTCTCAACGCATAGCTCGCAGCGGTCGGGGTATCATATTCCACTACCCACCAATTACTCCCCTGTGGTCCGGGGCGATAACTGTTGACCGGACCAACTTGTGAGAGGTACGGCTCGAGCGCGGCGAGTCGCTCTGGGGGTGGACCGAAGACGTGTAAGGTCGTCGTGTCAGGTTGTGGTTGGAGGGAGGGTGGTAGGGGAAGGGAA
>JAABUY010003258.1_pt1 | contig 18204 bp, 26 predicted proteins | sample 5560271 | NCBI WGS metagenome assembly JAABUY01 (sample SAMN10711886, study PRJNA513374) | rock metagenome | isolation source: Antarctica rocks | place: Antarctica: Victoria Land, University Valley
TTGGCTCTCCAGTCCAACTCGCACCCCGTTCCTCAGTTCCGCTGAGAAACAGGGTAGAGTCCGCTCTGCCCAGAGGTGGGTCAAAACAAACCGCCAGAGTGGGCCAAATCAGAATGCCAAAATCATCAGCTGACAACACTGGCTGTTCGGCCGATTTCCCTGGTGGTGAAGGCGAAGCATAGCGAGACTTTACGCGTCCTCCTTCCTGAGTCCCAGGAGCTGACAGAGGTGCGCTCGACGTCAGAGCGTTCGGGGCATTTGGCGGGATGATCGACCTTTAATAACACCGCCATCGACACCACTCATCGCAGCGCAGAGCCCGGCACATCGCCGGGCTCTGCTTCGTTTCGCTTCCGCTCAGCCCATATCGCCATAAAGAGGAACTTATGCCAAATCGAAGACTCCGTCATTACAACAACTGCCCGCGTTGTCCTGTCCTCGGTGCTGAGGGCATGCCGGGCGAAGAGTATTACGAGATACTCGCCCTTCGATTCAGCGTCCGCATCGCACGCGAACTCTCAAGAGGGCACGATCTCATTCGTGTGGAGCCGTTCGTTCTGGCTAAGTGGCTCAAACACGCGCGGGTGCTCGACAGTCACGTCGACCACGTTCCCTTGAATTCAGGTTACGGGATCATAGTGACACTTCCAGCCGGGTGCGGTATGCCCTTGATCGATGGGAATCATCGCGCCGCTCGCGCCTTGCGAGAGCAACGCCCCTTCTTCGCTGCGGTCCTCGATGAAACGGAGACGCTCGAACTGTTGCGGGGAAGCATCGGAGCTGCCATCGCAGACCACTACTGGAAGCGCCTCAAGGCTTCTACCCTCCACCCCAACGACTACGGAGAAACGGACGATGAGCAGCTGAACCACTGATACACTACGCAGAGATGAGGACGATATTCTCGCTGCGGTTAAATTGGTAGATACGCAGGAAGATGAAGACGAAAAACTCGGCGAAGCCGCCTGAAAATTCGATGAAGGCGAGAGGCCGCTCTCACCTTCATCGTGCTACTTCGCGGCTTCGGACTTCGTCGCAGCTCGCGCCTTCGCAGCGTCAGACATCTTCTTCCGGGTGGCCGCGGAGATCTCTCTCTTTGGCGCGGGAGGAGTTGCCTTCACGGGTGCAGACTTCTTAGCTGGAGCCGACTTCTTCGCTGGCACGGAACCCCTAACCGGTGTCTTGGCAGAGCGCACGTACTTTCGCTTCTGGGATGCAACTGGCTGACTTACGACTGACTGACTTTGTCCTGCAGGCCCCTGCAACAACGAGTCACGGATCTTCGTCAGACGTTCAATCTCTTGGTTCAGTTCAACGACTGCTCCGGGTATGCTCATCCATCCTCCAACAAAGCAAGCCTACCATCCTATTCGGCGCTTACTGAAGCGTTCGCAGATCGACAGCTCGGCCTGCATGCTCGAAGTTAACCGCACAATCGCTCGAAAGGATCCTTAGTTTTAGCCTTTAGTCTGCGCTCACTTCGGTACTTCTTGATCTGTCGCAACATACCAAGCAACATCTTTCGACTGAAACAGATCGGGATGTCTTGAAGTGAGGTGGGACAATACGATCTTCGCGATTCGGACGCTGTGCTCGACCTCTCTCTCCCACTCAACGTTCGCGAGACCGTCGCTGTGCGTCGGATCCCAACGCGCGGTGCGGATGGCGAGGACAAGGCGTGAGGCGATGAGTAGCGCCGGCCCTAGCTTTTGGTAATCGACCTCGCGACGGTAGCCGCCGACATGAGAGCTAGGATTAGTGGAAGTCATGCGAAGTCACCTCCAGACCCCTCGTCGGTAGAGCCTTGATCCGGGAGGCTCTGACATGGATTGTGCCGTCTTCGTTTTGAGTGGTCCTTCCACCGAAATGAACTTAGCGTTCGATATCGCGCTACGGTTACGTTCAAAGAATTCCTTGGTGACGATGACCTTGAAGATAGCCGCCCGGCACCGCGGCCTATTGAAACAGCATAAAAATGACCCACAAGCCGACCCGTAGCCAATTTATGGGTTGTTTCGCACAATTCAATTCGATTCAGCAAAGGAGCACTCCACCTATGCGAAATGCGGGCAGGCTCAAGCTCGGTTATTTTCCGCTCCCGATTGAGGAAGGGCGCCGTTTGCGACGCCTCATCCATTGTCCCCACTCTTTCAGCTTACTTGATCCCTGCGTTGGCACGGGAGAGGCACTCCATCTGATTACAGCAGGCATCGACTGCAAGCGCTATGGGATAGAACTCGATGCACACCGTGCTTTGATCGCTTCCCAGGCAGGCATTGAAACTGTGCAAGGGAACGTGTTCGATGCTCACGCCAAGGTCGAAACATTTTCCCTGCTGTACCTCAACCCACCGTATGACTCCGAGATCGGATCGCTCAACAACCAGCGCATGGAGCTGCTCTTTCTCGAACACACGTACCGCTGGTTGGTATTAGGAGGAGTCCTCTTCTTCGTCGTCCCAGAGAAGCGGCTTTCAGTCTGCATACCGTTGCTCGCCTCCAATTTCACCAGCTTCCGGCTCTTCCGCCTGACCGATCCGGAGTCAGTCCGCTTCGAGCAGGTTGTGCTCACAGCTGTCCGAAAGCCGATACGCGGGGATGCGATGGAATCGAACCGGACCCTGCTGCAGCGGCTGATCTTCAATGGACGTCATCTCGATCTTGAGGACGAGCACGAACCCTACGCAGTACCCGCTACGGCTCCGGCAGTCGTCACCTATCGTGGCCTGCCCTTCGACGCGATCGAGGATCTCATCCCGCACTCGCCCGCGTGGAAGCAGGTTGCTCCGTTCCTCTTGCCGAAAGAAGAGATGGCTTCCGGGCGGCCGATCACGCCCTTGCACGCAGGCCATGTCGGTCTGCTCTGCACGGCTGGTCTGTTGAACGGTGTCTTTGGTGACGGGACAGAGCGGCACATCGCACACTGGCGTTCGATCAAGCACACCACCACGATCAAGGAGAAGGAAGATGACGTTGAGATCACTCGCAAGCGCGAGCGGTTCTCGAACGAGCTTTCGCTCGTTTACCAGGACGGCAGAACCCTTGTGCTCACAGAGTCTGCCAGGAAAGCGGAGGAAGAACCCGATGCAGAATGCACATCTACGGCTGGGGCAGCTTGAGTACCTGCGGTCCACCACCAACATCCAGACAAGCATCCGCCTGCAGGTCGACCGCTACATGGGTGAGGAGGCTGAGGGTCATCTGCTCAGCCTCTATGGTGGCGATGCCGAGGTGGGTGCCATCGCCGCAGCGGTCCATGAGAAGCATCCCTTCACACTTGCGTTCCCCGATGGGAACTCGCAGACCGTCAGCATGGGGCAGGACGCGTCGTGCTACAGGGGCAGCCTCTCTGTTCCTGGCCGCAAGCAGCCGCTCCGTCATCTGGTGGCCGTCTCTCAGGCTCTCCACGGAAATGGGGCGGCGGGGAGGACCTACCTGCTGAATTATGACAGCTCGCTTGCGTGGACAACGCTGGTGAGCTTTCTTGGCTTGCCGGCTGATCCGCGTTGGAGTGGATGGCTCCTCGATTGGCTGGAACGCGAGGACAAGGTTCACCCAGTGCAAGGGATCGGGTGTGAGCCTGTGGTGATTTCTGCAACCCGCGATGAACTGTTGCGGGCAGTTGCTAAGGGTCTTCAGAAAGGAGCATTGAGCTTTCCTTGTGATAACGGACCGATTCTGTGGCCTGCGTTCCGTGTCCAGGATGCTCTTCGAGGATCTCCTACCTTGTCAGACAGGAGAGAGTTCCCAGCCATCAACGCTGGTGAGTTCTACGAGGGGCACCGTGGCTAAGCGGAAACTCCTACGGGAGCAGCTTGTCGCGTAAACCTCTTCTGATCGAAAGCCGATCGCAATGGGGTACTACAATGCTGATCGGTTGAGTAAGGACTACGAAGACCCCGATACGCGCAATTCTGCGCTACGAGAACAGGGACTTCGAGCAGGTCATCGGAAATTCACGATGTTCCTCTGGGTTCTGACTTGAGTTGCGGGTGTAAATCTAGCTGCTTCCCACACTAGCTGCTTTCCACTTGGCGAGATAGCAGTATCGCTAAGGGTAACGAGCAAGCCAATCAGAATGGTCGAACAGTTGCCCTGATGTTCCCATCGGTGACGAGTCATCGCACGTAGTCGACATTCCACCACCAATTGGAGCGGTAAATGATTCTATTGTCGAAGTTGTCCCATCGAACCGCTTCCCACATGGGCCGTCCGTCCGTCCAGGTCTTTACTTGACTATTCAAGTTGTCGTGGACCTCTGCCGTTATGTAAGTCGTATATGCGTCCGGGAGGGCGGCAAGCTTCGCGGCGTAATTGGCTGCCCTCCCGACCCATACCAGATCATTTGCGCCGCGCACGCCCGTTCGTGCGACAAATAGCTTGCCGCCGTGGATCCCGACGACATGCTTGAGAAGATACGTTTCACTCGTATACTGCGATCGGATTGCGGGATTGATTATGTAAGTAGCAGCGTGATTAATCTTGAACGCGGTCCGAGCAGCGGACGTGTTCTTTGCGGTACCAAGATAAACTGCCATGATACGGTCACCGTCGTATGCCGTGATCGTTCCGCCCTCCTGCCGAATGATCTTTGCCGCACAGTGAAGAAATGTCTTATAAACCTCCGCGGCGAAGCCGGGGATGTGCCCGTCGACCATTTTTGTTGAATCCGCCAAGTCGGCATACAGAACCGTAGCGTCCAGTTCAACGGCGTCATTCCCTAATCTCAGAGAGTCGTCCGCGGGGACAACCGTGCCATCCCGACTGTCCCAAGCAGTCCTGAAGATGGCCGCAACTTCCTTTTGTAGATCGTCATTGAGTGCCATAGGCTCCGATCAGTTATTTGGTCCAAGTTCACGCACAATCGCCCGAATGCGGTTGCATGCAGGTCCCATTGCTGCAGCCAGGTTCTCAGGATCGTATTTATATGTAAGTGCAGTGATCCCGGAGAGGTCGGATGGGAGTTTTACCTCTTCACCACGCGGCTCAATGAGAAACGAACGCAGTCTGCCGATACGGCCGATGAACATACCCAACTCGAAGATCACATTGTCGCGAGTGGCAGGAGAAGCTTGGCCGCGACTATGGGTGACGTCGTCCGGCTGCGCGACAGCGATCGCAAAATCGGATTGATCGAGCTGACGCTCCAGACTTTCTATCGGATACCACGACGCCCGAAAGACGCCATCCGTCCAGACAACGACCGTGAAGTCATACTCGAAAGCATTCTGAATCGTACGTGCAATCTCGAGTGCCTCGGCAGACGAGATGATGAAGATCCGGATCTTGTCGTGGGTAGCGGTTACATGCGCGTTCCGTTGTTCGAGCCGTCGAGCGAGTTCCTTTGCTATGAATCGCCACACATCGGGGTACTGTCTCGCGATCTGGCTCAGTTGCGGTTCGGTCAGCTTGCACAAAACGGATTTCTCTGTTGCCGTGACGGTGGCAGAACGGCGCTGTGTCGGCTGAATAGCAGCCATCTCGCCAACATGATCGTTCGCAAATCGACGCGCGACCTTGCGGCCATTCACCACGATGTCGAAGGCGCCAGCAATGATCAGGTACGTGTCCGTGTCTTCAGCACCTTGGTCAATAATTGCCGTCCCTTGATTGATCTCGACGAGAACGCCCATATCCGCGATCCGTTCGGCGAGGTCGGGATTTCCGGCCACGATCTTCTGATCACGAAGTGCCTCAATCAGGTTTGGACGTCCACTTTTCCCTTCGAAACGCTCAATCATTCTCGATTCCCCTGTTCTTCATCTACTAGCTGTCCAAGCACCGGCCTCGCCCACCGCTGCTAATCTTCCCAAAGATCATCCAGATCATAGAAGTAGTATGTATAGTTCAAGCCCTTGTGCTTCCCTTTGCCCTCGTAGGGTCCAACCAACGCGCCGTATTCCCAGTTGGCGGCGGCCTTCGGGCCGACGAGGCAGCGGTCTCCCTCGCCGAATGCCAATATTCTCGAGGCATAGACAGTCGGCTCACCCAATAGAAATGGAAGCTCTCCCAGAAAGGAAGAATGAATGCTGCTGACCTCGAGTACACCTCGCTCGATCGCGATCTTGAGTCCAACCCCCACTTCCATCTGGGGCCAGGCCGGAGAGCCGTCCTCACAGGTATCGGAGAGATACTCTCGAATCTTTCTGAGATCTCTTGCTATATGCCAACAGGCATGTGCCGCATCTTTCTCGGTCGGAAGCACGGCCTGAAACCCATCACCCGTAAAGCTGATGCCGGAACCATTGCACTCCTCGACTGCTTTGATTCCTCCAGCCAGCAGATCGCGGAAGAACTGGCCGGTCAGACCGTCGGCACCAGCAGCTATCAACTTCTCTGAACCATTGATGTCAACCACAAGGGCGACACAACTCACCGAGTGCTTCTTATGAATTGTGCGGCGGTTGAGCATCCGATTACCGTTTCGAAGAGTGGTTGTAGCTAAAGCTTCGCCTCAGCGCTGTCCTTTGAAGCAGAGTCTTTGAAGAGCTTGATGAGCCTATTGCGCCCGACACGACGGAGAATGTCTGCGACCCGGTCGGCGTGACAACGCTTGTACTTAACCTGGCTTCCGCAGGGACAGGGTTCGTTCCGCCCGGGAGATGCCCTTCCAACAATCACAGGGAACAGCGCGCGAAAGTGCTCCCCGTTGTCTCCCAATATCGAGAGCATAAAGTCAAGATAGCCATACTTCCCGTGCCTTTGCTGCGGGCCAGGCCACTCCTTGCCCCCGGTTGCGTCATAGATTAACTGCCGTTCCAGAAAGACCGTTACTTCATCCAGGAATCGCAAGAGGCTGCTGTTGGGATCGCCTTCATCCCATGGAGAACACGGCGGCAACCAGAGGCAGAACTGTCCGTCAGACAGAATATGCCGATCCACATCCCTGGGGAAAAATGCTGCAGCATCATAGGCGACGGGTTCGGATGCTGGGTAGTCGTGTGGAAAATCCACGCGAATGGGGATCTTAGTAGGGACCCCACACTCTGCCTCCAGAACGATGTCTCCCTCAAGAGACATTCGAAAGTCTTCGCCGTCCGCCTGAAAGACAATGCCGGGATAGTGGGCGTCGACAAGCTCCTGCTGCTGGCGCAGCAGCGCACCGCCGCTGCGCTCAAACCAGGGCTTCGGCTTACTCCCCGAATGAGGAAGACGGTACAAAGGAGCGACTCCCTGACGTCGGCTGACTGGTTACGCAGGCCCCCATCAGCCCGGACGCTACGTAGACCGGCTGCTTGAAGAGAGCTGCCTTTTGAGCGCGTTCGACCTTATCCTGGGTCAGATTGGTTCCGATATAGACGCCGCGATTTTTGTTCCACACGAACAGCTTCTGCAGTTCTTCCTCCAAATGTTGATGAACAGACTCCGGCACTGCAATCTCGCTGCCGGAGCTTCCCTCCTGATACCTCGCCGCCTCCTCGACCGCGTCAGCGATACAAATTCGGTCGCGATGGCCACGGGTCCCGAGTTTCGAGACCAGTGTGGTCCCAATCGAAACGCCCACGGCCATACCCAGTTCCTTCGCCTCCGGAAGCAGTTTCTTGATGACGAGCTCCATCGCCGATTGAAGTGCGATCGCTGTATCGACCGCCCGAACCGCGATGCGCTTCTCATCGCCTTTCGGCATGTGAAAGATGGCCTGAACGCGGTCACCTTGAAACTGGACTCGAATGCCGGAGAAGTCGTGCCTCACGATGGCAGACATCTCCTTGCGGATGGCATGCAGCACTCGCAGTGCGGACTTTCCATCGTCCTCGCCCACTGTCCGGTCGATGTATTGCGTAAAGCCAGATACGTCTCCGAAGACAGAAGCTGCCAGCACACGCTTGTTGTTTGTGATCCCGAGCGCATCGATGTCGATCTGTACATCCGCGTCGCTATACTCAATGCGATTCAGCGGGTAAATTAGCTTGTCGTCCTTCAAGCGCTGGAGGCTCGCTGCTCTATCCCAGTCGATGTCGTGCTCAGCGAGCAACTGATCCATCTCCTCGGTCGAGACGCTGTCAATCTCGTAGACAATCACGTCGAGGCGATCGTCCTCTACAGCGGTGAAATATCCCTGAAGCGTCTCGGGCAGAGCCTCGTAGACCGCAGCTGTTACGCGAAGAGAATCGATTCCGGTAAGGATCTTGGCGGCATAGTTCGCCGGCGCTCCCAGGAAGAGGAGTTCGCGATCTCCCTTGTGTCCGTTCTTCGTCCCGATCGCGGATCCGAGATCTGCGCCACCGCAGACAGACAAATTCGGCAACTTCGGGAACTCCGGATTGAAGACACAGCAGACGAAGTGCCGCAGCACCATCTGAAGCAGGACGGCGCGCGTAGCAATTTCCTCTGCATCGTCGATCGGGCGGAAAAAGAGAGCGTGCAGTTTCGAACCCTGAAAGTGGATCCGGACGCCGTCGAAGACGTCATCGCCTTCGACGATTCTGGCGACTTCCCGCTCGTATAGATGCAGCGCCTGAATGACTCGCCGGTAATCTTCGCCTTCTGCCGTCAGCGTCGCCAGGTCGGCAAAGTTGGGCACGTCCACGTAGACATGAGCGCCGAAGATATCGCGACAGTTTGTTTCCGAGAGCAAGCTGTTCAGGTCTGCGTCGCGGACCAGCTTCTCGACCTCAATCTCGCCCATTTTATCCAGATGGTTTTCAACCCGATTAAGGCTTGTGTTGTAGTTCCAGCTCATTGTGGTCTCCTCCCGGTAGCGGCGCTGCTGTTGTTTCCGAGTTTCTTATGCTGTAAAGACAAACATCTCCTACGCCCTTGATTGAGACCGCGGGATGGAGCACCAACTCAGATCTCTCGGCGTCGAGCAGACGGTTGTATACCGCCTCAGAGAGGACGATCGACGCTCTGAGATCCTTGCATGCGCTCTCGCAACGAGCTGCAAGATTGACCTCGTGCCCAAGCACCGTAAACTGTCGTTTCAAGTCACTGCCGACGTTCCCGCAGAAGATGGTTCCGGCGCTAAGTCCCACCCCAATCTCCACTGAGGCTCCATTGATCGTCTTCTCTCGAGCCTTCTCCACCATCTTCTTTGCGCAGGCAAGAGCCCCGGATACCTGGTGGCTCTCGTTAAACGGAAATCCCCACACGCCCATCACGGCGTCGCCGATAAACTTGTCGACGTATGCATGGTGTTCCAGCAGAATCTTGACCATCTCATCTAGATAAGCTCCCAACTCGCTCGCGAGTTGATCCGGTGGCATCGTCATACTGGTCGTTGTGAATCCGCGAATATCCGCAAAGAGCACGACACCATCGATCAGCCGCGGTTTCCCGTATTCCTCCCCTGAACTTAAAAGGCGTGCAGTGATATCTGGAGAGAGGTGCGAGTCAAAGGCCGCGATCAACCAATGTTCGTTTCGGTACCGGAATGCACGATCCGATGTGGCATCGGCCAACGTCGCCGACACGATCCCGAGGAGATTGCGGGTGAACTGGAGGTTTGTGGCCAGAAGCCTTCTGATCACTGCCTCAGGAATCCGAAGGACCTCTACCGTTCCCCGAGCGAACGCATCAGCAGTCCTGCACGAAGCCGCCGAAAGAAATCCCTGCTCTCCGATAACGTCGGGAGCACGGCGGGTGACCATCGACATGTCCTTGGACAGGACCTGTATCTCTCCCCGCAGGATGACGACCATGCTGTCCGCAGGTTCGCCCTGGGTGCAGACCATCTGACCATCGCGGTAATATAAAATCCAATTCCTTACATCGCCAAGGGCAGCGTCTTCTATCCCTCGAAAGAGGGGAATCACTGTCAGATCGATCTTTTCGCCATCCAGCCGCACTATGCAGACCTCCCGTTCAGTCCCTCAAAGCACCTGCTCCGATCTTGACCGGGCGGGTATCGGCCACCTCTCGCGTGTGGCTATCTTGAATGTTCACGTACCGTACCACTACGGGTTGTGGGTATTATGTCCATAGATTACCGATTCTTGACATGAGTGTCAAGTATGACTAACGTGTCGAAAGAACCAGAAGGGCAGAAATCAAATGATTCCTTCTTTTCAGCCGGATGGGCTTTTGCCGCCGGGCGACTATGAAGTCTCGTTCGACCAGCTTCGAAGATCGATCCTGACGGTGGGACTTGAAGTCACGGCGGTGACTAACTCCTGGGATGCCTCCTGGCGAGAGCGACTCGTAGACAACTTCGAGGTACTCGTACAGCAACTCTGGTTAGTTGGCGTTCGCGACATCTACGCGGATGGACGTTTGTGGAAGATAAAGACCATCCCAACGACATCGACGGATACTTTGTATGCGGCCTAACAGAGCTGGCAACGGGTACTCTGACCCAACAGTTGAACTTGCTCGATCCATACAAGGTCTGGACGTGGGATCCACTCTCACGCAAACCTTATCGGGGCTACCCCAAGAAGCAGCTTCCCATGTGGCATCGGTATCGGGTGGAACTCTACCCGCATGTGCCAGGCTTCGGCATAGGCAGCGGGATCACTGACAGGTATGGGCACGAGCTTGAATTTCCGTCGGTTTTCCGTCAATCTCGGCGTGATGGGGCGCCCAGGGGGATTATCAAGATCAAATATGGAGGTTCATCATGATTCGCAATGAAGCTGAATACCAGATAGCTTCTGGTCGCCTGATTGAGGAGCGCAATCGGCTTGCCGAACATCGCGCTAGGCTGAAGAGCACGAATATGTCAGACGAGGAGATCAAGCGCGTTGTTGATCCAATTGACTCTTTTCATCTCCAACTCAAAGAGGAGGTCGAGAGCTACGAACGGCTCAAGCGAGGGGAGTTCGACGAGCTCGAAAATCTACGTGGCCTTGGACATCTGCTGATCTCTGTTCGCATCGTGCAGGGAATCTCCCAACGTGACTTGGCTCGACGATTGGATGTGCACGAATCCCAAGTCTCTCGCGACGAACGCAACGAGTATTTTGGAGTCACTTTGGAGAGAGCGATCAAAATTCTTGATGCGCTGAATGTCCGCCTTCATACGAAAATCGAGGTAGAACCGGAACGACTGATGGCAATGGCGTAAGGAATTACCCAGAAGTAACGGGCGACCGCCCTATCGCAGCTGCTTATTTGACTGTTCAACCCACCTTGCGTGCGGTGATACCGTGTCGTCATTTATACGTTTACGGAAGGCGAACCCTCGCGTAACCCGGAAGTGGTACTCGGTATGAAATCTGGTGATCTTACAAAGGCGATCACGTCAGTTGTTGCCGGGTCGTGAGAGATTAGGAAACGGCGCCAGATGTACGGTCGGGAAGTCGCTAGCGCACATTTCTTATGTTTGTAGTGCTCCTGCAGGTTTGGCGCCACGATCATTTTCCCCTGTATGTAGCCTCTCCTTGACGGAATAGGCCGATCTCCGGCGCCCTCGCGAACTCTCTTTACCTTCTCCCAAACTCTATCAAGCCGACGGCCAGCTTTCATGCTGGCCCTTTCCTTTGCTCATTCGCTCATTCAGGAGATTTAACCGTGGAAACATACTTCGACTACTTGAGGGCAATGGCCCCGGCGTTGGGCCAGCGCATCGTTCAAACCTACCCTGCGCTGCAGTCGCCGAAGGACGCGCCTGCCCCGGCTCTGCAGACTCTTCTTCGCACTCCATTGCCGGCGCAGGCTCTCGCCATTACCGGCCTTGCAAAATACTTGAAGACGGCGCGGGCTGCACGGATTGTTGCTGAATGCGGAGCGGGAAAGACCTTCATGTCGCTGGGCACAATGCATGTCCACGCCGGCGCTAAGCCCTACACCGCTCTGGTGATGTGCCCTCCGCACATTGTGCACAAATGGGCGCGCGAGGCACTACTGACGGTCCCAAATGCCCGCGCCTTCATCGTCGAAGACCTGCGGAACGGTGGCGATCCGAAGAACACTCACGGAATCGTTGAAGTAAAGCTTGAAAAAGGATCCACGGTGGTGAAAGGAATTACGACAACACTCCCAAAGCTTCGCAGTATGGGGCGCAACGGGTGGCGGAAGCACTGCCCAGAGCCTGCCTTCTTCGTCATGGGCAAGGAAAAGGGTAAGCTCGGCTATTTCTGGAAGCACGCCTTTACGGTTGCAAAGAGCGGCCGGGAGCTCGGAGGCCTGATCAATCCGGACACCGGTCATGCGGTGGCCGCGGCAGATGGTGGTTTCATCAGCCGCATGGATCTGCGCGAGGCGAAGTACAGCGAGACGTTCCAGGCTGGTAAGGAGGGAACGATTCGCTTCTCGCCGCTGTGGCAAGCGGATCGCGCGAAGATCCAGCGCATGGCGCCGCTCGACTTCATCGGCCGCTACATGAAGGGTTGGTGGGACTATGCGATCGCAGACGAGCTGCATCAGCTTGCCGGCGACACGGCCCAGGGTAATGGCCTGGGTGTGCTGGCTAGATCCGCGGACAAGCTGATCGCTCTCACTGGAACGCTGATGGGAGGCTATGCCGACGACCTGTTCAACATTTTTTACCGGATGGAGCCGCAGCAGATGGTGGCGGCGGGCTACGAGGCAGGCAGCCAGGGACGGCGCGACTTTCAGGAACAGTATGGCGTTCTGGAGACGGTCGAGAAGGTTCGAAACTCTGACAATGCTTGCTCGAAGGCCCAGAAGCGTACGGTGCAGATCCTCCGTAAACCCGGCGCTTCCCCGCTGCTCTTCGGCAAGTATCTGATGGAATCGACCGCGTTCATCACGCTTGAAGACATCTCCGATCAACTTCCCTCGTATGAAGAGACGGTACTGTCAGTCGATATGGACCCGGCTCTGTCGGAGGCCTACGAGGTTCTCGAAGAGGAGATCACGGATGCGATGAAAGCGAACCGCGGCAACAAGAGCTTGATGAGCGTCATGCTCAACACGCTCTTGCTCTACCCGGACCATCCTTATGGGATTGGCGCCATCTGGGGTAAGCAGTACGATCCACAGCAGGGCTGCATGGTTCCGTTCTTTGTCACGGAGCCCGAGGACCTGCCCGAGACGGATACCTATGCCAAGGAGCAACGGCTCATCGGAGACATCCGGGAGGAGTTATGTCAGGGCAGACGGTGCCAAGTCTACGCTACGTTCACGGGAAAGCACGACGTGACGGCGCGGCTGGAACGGGTACTCCAAAAGGCCGGCTTTCAAGTCGCTGTCCTTCGTTCCACCGTCGCAACCGATAAGCGCGAGGCGTGGTACGAGCGGCAGCTGCGGGCGGGTGTCGAGGTCGTGATTTGCCATCCCAAGCTGGTGGAGACAGGACTCGATCTGCTCGCCTTTCCGACCCTCTATTTCTACGAAACCGGCTACTCGCTGCATACCCTCCGGCAGGCAAGCCGGCGATCGTGGCGGATCGGGCAGGTGCACCCGGTTCGCGTGAAGTTTTTGGCGTATCGGGGCACGATGCAGGAGACCTGCATCCGTCACATGGGCAAGAAGATGCTGGTCGCCCTGATGATGGAAGGAAAGTTCTCCGGCGAAGGGCTGCAGTCGCTGGACGCCAACGAGGACCTGCTGACTGCCATGGCTCGTGAATTGGTCGAGAAGGGCGGGGTCGGCGAGTCAGCCGACGCCGTGTGGAGGGACCTCGAACGCGAACGGGATCTTTATGCTCCGGAGCAGCCAAGGTCATCGGAACTGTCGGATTCTGTTGACGTTCCAGTACCCTTGCCAGCGGCGACCCCTGCTGCGATTCCGGCCGAGGTTGCTGTAAGCTCGGTTCCGCAGCTGATCCACTCCGCTCAACTACGTCTAAAACGGAAACAGACTCCGCTTTGGCCTATCGGACATCTTGCAGGCGAACAGATGAGGCTCTTTGGCTAAATCGCAGTAATCCGAGTCGTTCTTTCAAAAGGAAAGGGGCGGTGATGAACCTCCCCTTTTCTCGTGTATTTCGGTCCCGAGGAGGATTATTCTATGATTCAGTTAGCTTTTCTTGGAGGAAGCCATGGCCACCACTGTTCCTGACGTCCACGCCTCTGCCCTTGCACCCGTCTCCTCTGGCTACATAGAGCGGCTGGAAGAGCTTGCCCAGAAGCATGGCTGGACTATTGATCAGGCCATGAGCCGGGCACTCGATCTTGCAGAGATCGTGCTCGAGGCCAAAGACAAGGATCCTGCCTCAAAGGTTTACCTCTACCAAGGCGGAAAGCGCTACGCTGTCCAAATCAAAGACTAGGCATTGTTCTTTCTGATTCCAAGGCTCCCGCGTGGGAGCCTTTTCAGTGTCCACCTTCCTGTGAAAGGTTCCTATGTCAACACAATCCAACCTTCCTGATGTTCCTTCAACAAAGAAGTCGGTCATCGTCCAATACGATCCCGAGCCGCGACGCGACTCGGTTCGAGCTGCCATCGCGCTCGGGCTGATCGGAGCGCTTTTTGTCATCATCTGCTTCGCCCTTTACTCCACCCATGGCGATTACGAAAAGACAAAGGATCTCTTGGACAAACTGCTTCCTGCTCTAACGGGTCTGATCGGTTCTGCTCTGGGTTTCTACTTTGGGTCGAAGAACAACCAGAGCTGACACAAGCCAAAGCCCTGTCTACTTCACAGCCTGTCCCCTTGGACAGGCTTTCTCGTTCAGAAGCCCGGCTTCGTCCCAGGCTTCGGTCTTGTCGCTAAAGGAAGGGAGTTCTACATGGCCACATCTGCGTTCATTCAAGCTCCGGTGCTGCCGTTCGCGCCATCACAGGAAAAGAAGGCTGTCTCGGAGTCTATCGCCGTCGATCACTCGCTACTTGAGATCGATCGGGAGCTCGATCTCCTCTTCGACGAAATGCAGGAAGAACTCGACGAGAGCGGGCTAGCGCGCCCGGAAAGCATCGAACGCTTTCAAGCCTTCTGTGACGCTTATGGGGAAAAAGTCGATCGCATCGGGCGCTTCATCCGGGTGATGGAAGCTCGTACCGCCTACTGCAAGGCAGAAGCGGCCAGGCTCACCGCCAGAGGGAAGAGTGCCGAAAACAAGGTCGAACAGACCAAAGCGCTCGTCCTCTATTACCTGCAAAGCCGTGAGATCACCAAGATGGAAGGCAAGCAGTTCACCCTGCGCTGCCAAAAGAACTCGCAGGACTCGGTGAGGATCAGCGACCCCGCGCTCATTCCGCTGCGGCTCAAGCGGGTGGAAGCGCGGTTTGACGGAGAAACGTGGGAGAGGATCGTCGCTGCTGTACCGGACGAACTGAGATCCGTTCTCGCCGCCGGCATCCATGACCTTTCTCCCATGAACGAGGCGATCAAGCAGGCGGTCGCTCAGCGGGAGACAGTCGAAGGCGCCACTGTCAGCCGCGGCCACCATGTCCGCGTGGTCTAAGTCAGGTGATCGCAGCAACTAGATACGGTCCCGCTCATTGTCGAGTAAAAGCCGTTGACCGCTCACCAAATCTACTCATTGAGTCCCAGAGCAGGAAGCAGCAGCGATGCGGATTCCTGCTCTGCAGAGGAGCACTTGTGCCGGCCCGTTTACCGCAGAAGAATTCATCGCCACTCAGTGGAACGCCGCAGAGAACAAAGCAGAGTTCGGAAACCATCTCCTCCGCTTTATCGAAGCGAGATTCCCAGAGAACCTGTTCACAAAGACGCTCTATAACCGGGTTAGCATGTGCTTCCAGCACATAGCTCATTATGTGGAGGGCGGGATTATGCAAAGTGCTTTTGCTGAGAATGGTCAGCCTGCTTCTGGATGGCCCAACTTACTCCGCATATTATCCGGCGCTGATCACGAACAAAGACGCTCAGTCCTTCTGCTAGCTTCAAAGGGTGAATAGAAGCCTTCGCAGAGTAGTAATTTTTGTCGCTTTGCTGAATCTGGCTTACTTCGGGTTCGAGTTCGCTACCGCAAGAGCGATTGGTTCCGTTTCGCTGTTCGCCGATAGCGTCGATTTCCTGGAAGACGCTTCGCTCAATCTCCTCATCGCCATCGCACTTGGCTGGGGTGCAGGCAATCGAGCGCGGCTTGGCATGGTCCTTGCCGGGATCCTGCTCATCCCCGGCATCGCAACACTATGGACGGCATGGGAGAAGATCCATACTCTGCTAGCTCCCTCGCCACTCCAGCTTTCCATGACTGCGGCCGGAGCTTTGGTTGTCAACCTGTGCTGCGGGTTGTTGCTGGCGAGATTCCGCAAGCACAGTGGTAGCCTCACGCGAGCCGCGTTCCTGTCGTCTCGCAACGATGTTCTGGCAAACGTTGCAATGATTGCGACGGCTCTCGTCACGGCCTACACCCGTTCAGGATGGGCTGATTTGGTTGTGGGCCTTCGGATCGCAGCTTTGAACGCCGATGCCGCGCGCGAGGTGTGGACCGCCGCCCGTAAGGAAGGGCGGTTAGCCGAAAATTGATACGCCGTTACTCATCGAGAGATCGTGCCTCAAATATTCCAAAGCGCAACGCGAGCGTGGGCAGGACGAGCGGATTCAGTGCTGTCGATGTGACCAGACCACCGAGGATGACGATAGCCAGGGGACTCTTCGATCTCAGATGGGTGGCGTTCGCAATCCGATAACCGCGCTTCCCGGCGGTCTCAATGGGCAGAGAAAAGTCGAACGCCGCGATGGGCTGGGCGCCGCTTGACCCCTGATACCCCGGCCCAACACTTACTGAAGGGTTTGGTTTCATGGCAGCGGTCGTGATCGCCGCGTCTGAAGCAGCGGCATTCGCGCGCAATGTCGAGGTCGGGATTGAAGTAATACGCGGCCAGAACGAGCGATTGAATGCCCCAAGCCTGCAAAGGCCATGCAGGAGCCTCAAAACCGCCATGCTGCTTCATCCATCGTTCCAGCTCTGGGTCATCGAGGCTACGGCTATACAGGGCCGCTGCCGTTGCATCGGGAGAGATCGGCGCGGCGTGATACTGTTGCGGAGCACAGCCGGTGAGCAAAGCTGCAAGAAGCAGCGCCCCAATTGCATGGGTTTTCATGGAAACTTCGAAAGCCAGGGGTTCGAGAAGCAAACGCAGGCAGGCAAGCAGCCGCGAAGGAACCGGAGCCAGGAGCTCTTACTAGATTCGGAGGGAGAGGATAGCTAAAGGCGGAGAGAACAAAAGTCGTTCAATCTCAAATGCGTGACCCGGCCTTTGCAGATTGAGGAGGGCGCTCAGAAACGAGCGTGACAACACCTTCGACAGTGCTAACGATGAGCCCAGAAGGCGCGCAATCAGGACCACTGTACCGATACAAAACAGCAGCATCGATCCCAACATGAAGAGGGGAAGCTCGGGATCGACACCAAAAGGCTGTGTATCGTGAATGTCAAAAGCTTCGTAGAGCAGGACAGCCACCATCGCCAGCATGAGACTGGTGACAATCAAAGCGAGGATGCGTTTCCGAGGCACTATTTAGAGTGTACAAAGGCCAGTACCTAAAGGAAGAGCGTTACTGCGCGCTAGAGGGCATCTTCGATCCGGTGTACCTGAAATCCCGCCGTTTCCCCGCTGAAGTAATGCCGTCGCATCCAGAAGGCGACATTGTTCAAGCCAATCAGGGCTGGCACTTCGATGAGTGGACCGACGACGACGGCGAAGGCCTCCCCCGAGTTTAGGCCGAAGGCTGCGACTGCGACGGCGAGCTCGAAGTTGTTGCCGGCAGCCGTGAAGGATAGGGTTGCGGACTGAGCGTAGTCGGCCCCAAGCTATGTCGCGATCTATAGTCTGCGAGCGGCCGAGGCGCAACGGTCTGCGGAGTTGGGCCTTCTCGAACGGCTCGAATCCAAGTCCCGTCAGCGACTCTTCGCTGGATCAGACCGTCCCGCGATCGAGTCTGTAAATTCCGCGCCCCCACCCGCAATGCCTAACGAAAGAGTCGTTGCGGTTCAACAATCACTCTTCTGAAACATGATCTTGGCCGCTCTCGCACCGGATTTGACTGAGTTTCCGATCTGCATTACAACCTAGCACGCAGGGGTGGCAACCAGCCGCCTCATTCAATCAAGGAGGCCCGAGATGGCCACTCAAACCGTAGCGCATGCGGGACTCACCATTGATCGAGTTCTGACTGATGAGGGTATTCAGCCGTTTGATACCGTGGTCTGGGAGAAACGCGAGGCGCGCATTGACGATGCCAAGGGCAATACCGTCTTCCAGCAGAGGGACGTACGCGTCCCGGCCGGTTGGTCGCAGACCGCGTTAAATATCGTGGCCTCGAAATTGTCATCGTCAACTGAAAATTCCCCACTTTGGGGCGTTTGAATATTCCCCAGTCTGAGGCGGGTTGCGGTGATGCGGGAGGATGCGGCGGAGGGCGGAGCCCGGAGCCGCATGCTCTCGCGCG
>JAABUY010003259.1_pt1 | contig 18199 bp, 19 predicted proteins | sample 5560271 | NCBI WGS metagenome assembly JAABUY01 (sample SAMN10711886, study PRJNA513374) | rock metagenome | isolation source: Antarctica rocks | place: Antarctica: Victoria Land, University Valley
GCAGTCCTCGATCTCGATGCCCGGCAGGACCTCGCCCGAGGGCGAGCGGACCGGTACCAGGAAGGCGTGTACGCCCTGCGCCTCGCCTGCCACGTCGAGCTGTGCGAACACAGCGGCCAGGCGTGCATGCCGGGCCGCGTTGCCGATCCAGTCCTTGCGCGCGGTCTCGTCCGGCGTGTGGATGACGAACTCCTGCGCGTCGGCGTCGTACCGGGCCTGGGTCCGAATGCTGCGCACGTCCGACCCGTGACCGCTCTCGCTCATGGCGAAGCAGCCGGGTAGCTCCAGCGAGGCGATGTCGCGCAGGTAGCGCTCGTGGTGGCGCGCTGTCCCGAGCCGGTTGACCGACCCGCCGAACAGACCGAACTGCACGCCCACCTTGACCAGCAGCGACAAGTCGCCGAAGGCGAGGGTCTGGAAGCCGGCGATCGCTGCGCCGGGGTCGTCCTGACCGCCGTACGCGACCGGGAAGGACCGGGCGCCGACGCCGGCCCGGGCCAGCTCGCGGCACCACTGCAGGACCAGGTCGCGGTAGGCCTCGCGGTCCAGCCCGTCGGCCTTCTCGAGCCCGAGGTCCACGAGCAGGCGGCGGGTCTGCTGGCGTACCTCGGCGTAGGGGCCGTCGAGCAGGGCCTGCAGCTGGGCGGCGACCTCGGTGTTCATGACCGGACCGTACCCAGGGCGTTGGTAACGCGGGCGTGCCACGACTACAGGTCCAAGACCAAAGTCAGTGCCTCGTCCACCAGCTGCCTGCTCGTGGCCTCTCCCTCGGGCCGGCAGTCGGTAGACCTCACCCCGCATGCAGGCTCGAGACGTACGGGCTGGGCAGGCCGTCGACGGATGCAGAGCGCCTTCGCGGCCGCGGCGACGGTCCTGGGCTCAGCCCGGACAGACGACCGCAGCGGCAAGGGCGGCGGAGCTGTCCCGCAGGCGGATGTCCGCCAGCCTGCCGAGGCGGTTGACGAGCACCGCGACCACCCCGCGCCGATCAAGGCGACATGTCCATGATCGTCACGGTGATCATGGGGGTAGCGCAGTGATCGGCGGCCGAATTGGGGTGGCGGCCGAAGTGGGGTGGCGGCCCCAGGGGGTGGCGGCGAAGGCAGTGTCGGGCGCGGACTGGGCAAGAGATGGGCTTCATCCTGAGCAGGCTGGCCTCAACGCAGCATGAGCGGCACCAGGACCGCCGCCAGTGGGCTGACGGCGACTGAGGCGGCAAGCAGAGCGATGGCGCCGGACGAGCGGGCCGGCAGCGGCCTGGGCGGCGCGAGCAGCCGGCGGGCACGCAGCAGCGTGTCGCCGCCACCGGCGCCGAGGGCTCCGGTCGGTATCGCCGCTGTGCCGATCTTCCACAGCGCGCGGGCCAGGATCGCCCGGTCGTGCCGTCGCGCGGCCGAGTCGTCGGCGAGCACCTCGACAAGCAGCCCGACCGCGCCGCGCGCCGTACGTACCGCCGCGAGCGACGGGAACGTAGCCCCGAGCGCGACGAACGGCAGGACCACCAGGTCGTGCCGTTGCGTCAGGTGTGCCTGCTCGTGAGCCAGCACGGCGTTGATCTCCTCGTAGGACAGCAGCGCCAGCACCCCCTTGGACAGCACGACCCGCGGTCGCAGGCCGGGCAGGCAGTAAGCCACCGGGACGTCATGGTCGACCACCTGGGTCCCGAGCAGGAGCAGGTTGCGGCTGGCAACGAGGTCCACCAGGACCCGGTTGCGGCGCCGGGCACGCACGGTCCCCGCCGTGGAGGCGGCCAGGACCGACAGCAAGCGCAGCAGCACGGCTACCCCGAGCGCGGCGGCGAGCCAGGACCACCAGGGCAGGTGCCCGTGCGGGACCTGGCGCAGAGCTGCCGCGTCGTCGTTCCCGAGGGGTGACAGGGCCACGGTCGCGGCCAGCTCGAGCAGCAGCAGGCCGCCGGCCAGACCGGCTGCCTGCCAGAGCACCAGCGCGAGCCCAGGTGCCCGCAGAGGCCAGGCTGCGGCCGCGAGTCGGGAGGGAAGCACGATGACGAGCAGCAGCAGGGCGGCTGCCAGCACTGCGGCCGCCGCGAGCACGGTCAGCCCAGACCGTCGAGTGCCCGGCGCAGGGCCTCCGCCTCGGCCGGGCTGACCGAGCGGGCGAAGTGCTGCAGGGCGGCCGCGCGGTCGTCGGCCTGGCCCAGCGCCTGCTGCATGAGCACGGCCACGTGGTCCTCGCGGGAGCCCACCGCGGTGTACACGTGCGCGCGGGCCCCGCTGTCGCGGGCCAGCAGACCCTTTCGCTCCAGCCGGCCGAGCACCGTGAGCACCGTGGTGTAGGCCAGGCCGCGGCCGGCGAGCGCGTCGGCTACCTGGCGGGCCGTGACCGGCAGGTCCTGGGCCCAGACGCACTCCATCGCCGCGCGCTCCAGTTCACCCAGCCGTGTCATGCACGTCATGCTACGTCCGGTAGAACTTCTACGCTTGGTAGTACATGATGGCCTGGTCCCGCTGTCGCACCTGGAGGTCGCTGTGCCCGACGTCCTTGGTACCGCCGTCCCCCCGGGTGCCCAGACGTGGCGCTGGGACTGGCAGGAGAGCGCCCGCTGCCGTGGCCAGGACGAGCTGTTCTTCCACCCCACAGGCGAGCGGGAACCGGCCCGGAGCCTGCGCGAGGGCGCCGCGCGTCAGGTCTGCCGTTCCTGCCCCGTACGGCGTGAGTGCGCCGCGCACGCCCTCACTATGCGCGAGCCGTACGGCGTGTGGGGTGGCTTGTCCGAGGACGAGCGGGCCGAGCAGATCTTCGGCCCGCGCCCGGTCCGCAAGCGCTGACGGGTCGGCCGGTGGTGCTGCCGCAGGTGCATGGGTAGGGCAGGCTCACCTGACCTGCACGAAGGAGCCGCATGGCCATCGCGACCATCAACCCGACCACCGGCGAGACGCTGAAGACGTTCGACCCGCTGACCGCACCTGAGCTCGAGGACAAGCTGGGCAGGGCCGCGACGGCCTTCGCCGGGTACCGGCTGACGTCCTACGCCGACCGGGCCGGCTGGCTGCGCGCCGCCGCCGACATCCTGGACGCCGAGAGCGAGAGCATTGCGGCGTTGATGACGACCGAGATGGGCAAGACCGTGCCGGCCGCGAAGGCCGAGATCGGCAAGTGCGCCGCCGGCTGCCGGTACTACGCCCAGCACGGCGAGGCCCTGCTCGCCGACGAGCCGGCCGACGCGGGCGCCGTCAAGGCGGTCCGGGCCTACGCCCGCTACCAGCCGATCGGTCCCGTCCTGGCAATCATGCCGTGGAACTTCCCGCTGTGGCAGGCGATGCGCTTCGCCGCACCAGCGCTCATGGCGGGCAACGTCGGGCTGCTCAAGCACGCGTCCAACGTGCCGCAGACGGCGCTGTTCCTGGAGGAGCTGTTCCGGCGGGCGGGCTTCCCCGCCGACGTCTTCCAGACGCTGCTGATCGACAGCGGGCAGGTGGAGGCCGTGCTGCGCGACAAGCGGGTCGTGGCAGCGACGCTCACCGGCAGCGGGCCTGCGGGCAGCGCGGTGGCGGCGATCTGCGGCGACGAGGTCAAGAAGACCGTGCTCGAGCTCGGCGGCAGCGACCCGTTCGTGGTGATGCCGTCGGCGGATCTGCAGCGCGCCGCCGAGGTCGCGACGACGGCCCGGTGCCAGAACAACGGCCAGTCCTGCATCGCAGCCAAGCGCTTCATCGTGCACACCGACGTACACGAGGAGTTCACGCGGCTGTTCGCGAAGGCGCTGTCGGCCCAGCAGCTCGGCGACCCGACCCGTGACGGCACCGACATCGGGCCTCTGGCCACCGAGCAGGGCCGCAAGGACGTCCAGGAGCTCGTGGCCGACGCTGTCGAGAAAGGTGCGGAGGTCGTCGTCGGCGGTACGGCGCCCGCCGGGCCCGGCTGGTTCTACCCGGCGACGCTGCTGACGGGGATCACCAAGGACATGCGGATGTACTACGAGGAGGTGTTCGGCCCCGTCGCCCAGCTGCACCGGGTGGCCGACCTCGAACAGGCGCTCGAGCTGGCCAACGACAGCGACTTCGGGCTGGGATCCAACGTGTGGACGTCGGACCCGCAGGAGCAGGAGCGCTTCGCCCGCGACCTCGAGGCCGGCATGGTGTTCATCAACGGGATGACGACGTCCTACCCCGAGCTGCCCTTCGGCGGCGTCAAGACCTCCGGGTACGGCCGCGAGCTGGCCGGGCACGGCATCAAGGAGTTCTGCAACATCAAGACCGTCTGGGTCGGCGAGGGGTCTGCCGGCGCTCGGCCGGCCACTGCCTCGGAGTAGCGGCCGACCTGGCGTCACTGGCAGCGACGAGCTTGGACGGACCCCTGCCTGACTCAGGAATGGGAACGGTTGTCATTGCGGTACGGTCGTTACGTGGCCGTCCTCCTTGCCCTCGGCACGTTCCTGTCCACCGGGCTGGGTGGGCTGTTCGCCCTGCGGAACTCGGGCCGGCTGCACCTGGTGCTCGGCTTCACCGCAGGGGTGATCCTCGGGGTGGTCTGCTTCGACGTCCTACCCGAGATCGCCGACCTGGCCGCCTCGACGCACACCGCCTTCCGGGTGCCGATGATCGCGCTGGTTGTCGGCTTCCTGGCCTTCCACGTGGTCGAGAAGTCGCTGCTCATGCACAGTGCGCACGAGGGCGACTACGCCGGGCACCACCACCCGACGGTCGGGGTGGCCTCTGCCCTGGCCCTGGCCGGCCACAGCCTCACTGACGGCGTGGCAATCGGTTTGGCGTTCCAGGTCGGCAACGGCGTGGGACTCGCGGTGGCGATTGCCGTCATCGGGCACGACTTCGCCGACGGGCTCAACACCGTGGCGTTGATGCTCACGCATGGCAACAGTCCAAGGAAGGCCAGGCTGCTCCTGCTGCTGGACGCCGTAACTCCCGTACTGGGAGCCGGGCTGACGCTGCTGTTCACCGTGCCCGACACCGGGCTGCTGCTCTACCTCGGCGCCTTCGCCGGTTTCCTGCTCTACATCGGCGCGAGCGACATCTTGCCGGAGGCGCACGCGGGGCGCCCGTCCCGCGTCACCCTGGTCATGACGATCAGCGGCGCCGCCCTGATGTACGTCGTCATCGGGGTGCTCGGGTGACCCGCGCCCAGCAGGCCGTGCTCACCGTGCTGCAGGGCGCGGACGGCTTCCTGTCGGCGCAGGACCTGCACGCCCGGCTGCGGGCGGCGGGCGGACCGGTCGGCCCGGTCGGGCTGACGAGTGTGTACCGGGCCGTCCAGTCGCTGGCAGAAGCCGGCGAGGTCGACGAGGCTCGCACGAGCACGGGCGAGGCGGGTTACCGCGTCTGCGCCACCCGGGGCCATCACCACCACCTGTCCTGCAGCACCTGCGGCGCCACCGTCGAGGTCGCGTCGCCAAAGCTGGAGATATGGGTGGCGGAGGAGGCCGGACGGCACGGGTACGCCGCACTCGACCACACGCTGGAGATCACCGGCACCTGCTCGGCCTGCCACGAGGCCCAGCGGTAACCTCGCCCGGATGAGTGCTCCCCGGCTGCGCGGCCTGCTCGACGACATGCCCGGCTACCGTCCGGGACGTCGCCCGGCCGCCGGTCAGGACCTCGTCCGGCTGGCCAGCAACGAGACGCCGTACCCGCCCCTGCCGTCCGTGGTCGAGGCCGTGGTCCGCGCGCTAGCCGAAGGAAACCGCTACCCCGACCCGGCTGCCACCCGGTTGACCGCCGCCCTGGCCGACAGGCACGGGGTGGACATCTCCCAGGTGGCGGTGGGCTGCGGCTCGGTGGCCCTGGTGCAGGAGCTGGTGCAGATCGCTTGCGACGAGGGCGATGAGGTGATGTACGGCTGGCGGTCCTTCGAGGCCTATCCGACCTTTGTGGCAGTGGCCGGCGCCCGGGAGGTCGCGGTGCCGCTAGTGAACGCCGAACTGGACCTGGTGGCGATGGCCGCCGCCGTCACCGACCGAACCCGGCTGGTACTGCTCTGCTCGCCCAACAACCCCACCGGTTCGGCGCTGTCGGCAGCGGGCGTGCAGGCGTTCCTGGACCGGCTCCCCCCTGAGGTTCTGGTCGTGCTGGACGAGGCCTACATCGAGTTCGTCGACGACCCCGACGTCGTCGACGGGACTCGCCTGCTGTCGACGCATCCGAACCTGGTCGTGCTCCGGACCTTTTCCAAGGCGTACGGCCTGGCGGGCTTGCGCGTCGGCTACGCGCTCGGCTCGGCCGGGGTCATCGGGGCACTGCGGCAGGTACATGTGCCGTTCGCCGTCTCGCTGCCGGCCCAAGCAGCGGCGCTCGCCTCGCTGGAGGCCGAACCCGAGCTGCTCGATCGCGTCGCCCTTGTCGTCGCCGAGCGCGAGCCGCTGCGCCAGGCGCTGCGCCAGCTCGGTCACCAGGTTCCGGTGTCGCAGGGCAACTTCCTGTGGCTGCCGGCGGGGGACGGCAGCGAGCAGCTGTCCGCGAGGTTCGAGGAGCACGGCGTACTCGTCCGGTGCTTCGCCAGCGAGGGACTGCGGGTGACCGTGACGACCGCCGAGGACAGCCAGCGCGTGCTGGCCGCCGTCACAGCCTGACCGTCGATCAGGTCCAGGGCTGTACGACGAGGCGGACGGGGTTGCCGGCCTTGGTGGCCAACTGCTCGACGCCAGCGGCGATCTCCTCCAACGGCAGGACGGCACTGACCGACCTGGACAGGTCGAACCGTCCCGCTGCCACGAGAGCGACCAGCTCGTCGAGATGCTTCTTGCGGTAGCCGAGATGACCCAGCAGGGAGTGCGAGAGCAACCCGAAGAACACGCCCGGCCCGAGCTCGACCGGGTCCAGCGAGAGCCCCACCATCAACAGGCGCCCGAAGCGGCCCAGGCAGGCGTCGCCCTGCGCCAGCACGGCGTTGGCGCCGACCAGGTCCACGGCCAGATCCAGCCCCTTGCCGCCGGTGAGGCGCAGGACCTCGGCGGGCACGTCCTGCGTCGTCGGGTCGAGAGCGACATCGGCGCCGGCGAGCAGCGCCCGTTCGCGCGCTGCAGGCAGCGGGTCGACCGCGACGACCAGCGCGGCGCCGACCATCGGGCGACCTGCACCGCGTGCACCCCCAGACCACCGATGCCCCAGAGTCCGACTGCTTCGCCGGGCTTGAGCGCCGCCCGGTCGACGAGCCCGGCGTACGGGGTGCTGACCGCGTCGGCGAGCACAGCGGCCTGCTCCAGCGCGATGCCATCCGGCAGCAGCGTCAGCGTGAAGTACGGCACGACGACGTACTGCGCCCACGCCCCGTCGTAGTTGAAGCCCATGATCTCAAAGGCCTGACAGGTCTCCAGCTGGCCGCGCACGCAGCTCTCGCAGCTACCGCACGGCCGGCCGCCGGCGAGCACGACACGAGTGCCCGGCTGCCACCCGGGCACCTGGTCGCCGACCGCCTCGACGATGCCCGCGGCCTCGTGGCCCGGTGTGACGACGGGCAGCGGCCCGGGCAACGTCCCGTCCAGCAGGTGTACGTCGGACAGGCAGATGCCGCAGGCCTCGACGCGGACGAGTACCTCCGAGGGGGCGGGCCGCGGTACGGGCACCGTCTGCACGGACAGCTCGCGGGTCGCCGCGTCGAAGCGGGCGGCCCGCATGGTGGCGGGTGTGGTCATGGTGGCGGGTGTGGTCACGGTGCCTCCGGGTGCTGGGCGAGTCTCTGCAGCCGCACTGTCCCGCACCCGGCACCCGCACCGCCCCACCCGCCGCACCGCGGCCGCGAAGGTTCTGGCGTGCTGTGTCTGGACATGATCGCGGCGTGATGACGAAACCGCGGCTCGACCCCGATGCCCAAGGGGGGCTGCGGCTGACTCTCGCCGCCGCGGCCGGGATCGTCCTCGCGGTGCCGTTCGGGCTGCTCCTGCTGCTGGTCGCCGAGCGCTGGGGGCCGCTGACCCGCCTCGATCAGCGGGTGGCGGACGGGTTGCACGCCCTCGCCGTGCCCCACCGGTCCTACATCGGCTTCCTGCAGGCCATCTCGCTCGTGTTCAGCCCGACTGTCTTCGAGGTGCTGGGCGTGGTCGTGGCGTTCGTGCTGCTCCTGCGCCACCAGCCACGGCTCGCCGCGTGGCTGATCGTGACGGTGATCGGCAGTGGAGTTCTCGACACCGCGGTGAAAGACCTGGTCGGGCGCCGCCGGCCGGTGTTCGCCCACCCGGTCGCGCAGGCGAGCAGCACGAGCTTCCCGTCGGGGCACGCGGTGGGCGTGGTCGTCGGGGTCGGCGCACTACTGCTCGTCGGGCTGCCCCACGCCGCAGCAGCGGTGCGCCGCCCGGCACTGGTGGTGGGCCTGCTCCTGGTCCTGCTGGTGGGCTTCTCCCGGCTCGGGCTCGGGGTGCACTTCTTGACCGACGTGCTCGGCGGCTACATCCTCGGCGCCGCCTGGCTGGCCCTGACCACAGCGGCCTTCATGGCCTGGCGACGGGACCGCGGACGTCGTGCCCGACCCCTGGACGCGGGCCTCGAGCCCGCCCAACCGGAACAGGCCTGACATGACCCGGACCGCGCCCGCCCGTCGCCGCACCACCGCCCGCACCGCATCACCCAGAAGCGTCCTGGTCACCGGGGCCAAGGTGGTGGTGGCCGGGGTGGCGGTGCTCGGTGTCACCCTGCTCATCGGCCTGCTGCTCGTCCACGTGCTCACGTACGGCTCGGTCGGCCACCTCGACGACGCCATCGAGCGATCCCTGGCCGGGCACCGCACCTCGACCTTGAACACCCTGACGTACGCCGGGACGCAGCTGGCCCAGCCGCACACCGTCGAGGTGGCCCTGGCGGCGCTCGTCGTTGTCCTTGCGCTGGTCACCCGCCGGATACGACCGCCGCTGTTCCTGGCCGTCACGGTCATTGGCGAGAGCGCGATCTACTTCGCGGCCAGCACGCTGGTCCCGCGGGACCGCCCACACGTCCCGCGTCTGGGGATAGGTGATCCGCACGCCAGCTTCCCGTCGGGGCACGTGGCTGCAGCGATCGCCTTCTACGGCGGCTGCGCGGTGCTCGCCGCGCACACCGCCAGCCCTCGGCTGCTTCGCGCGATCACGGTGGTGATCGCGGTCGTCGTACCGCCCCTGGTCGGCTTCTGCCGCATGTACCGCGGCTTCCACCACCTGTCCGACATCCTGGTCGGGGCACTGCTCGGCGGGACCTGGCTGCTGATCACGACCCGGCTGCTGCTGCTGCGCCAGGTGGACCGGCCGTGACCGGACCCGTCGTCCTGGTGGTCAACCCGACGAAGGTGGACGACTTCGCGCAGCTGCAGGCCACCGTCAGCGAGCAGTGCGCGCGGCGCGGTCTGCCCGAGCCGGTCGTGCTCGAGACGACCGAGTCGGACACGGGCGCGGGCGCGGCCCACGACGCCGTACGGCGGGGCGCGCAGCTCGTCCTGGTCGCCGGCGGCGACGGCACGGTGCAGGCCGTCTGCGGGGGGCTGGCCGGCAGCGGCGTCGTGCTGGGGATCCTGCCACTGGGGACCGGGAACCTGCTGGCCCGGAACCTGGATCTGCCGCTCGAACTCGATCCGGCGCTGGCGGTCGCCCTCGGTGGACGGGAGCGCCGGCTGGACCTGGCCACGGCCAGCATCGGCGACCGCGACCCGGTGCACTTCGCGGTCATGGCCGGGGTCGGCTTCGACGCCGAGATGATGGTTGACGCACCCGCCGGGCTGAAGGCGCTGGTGGGCTGGCCGGCGTACGTCGTGTCGGGTCTGCAGCACCTGCGGGACCGGCCATCGCAGCTGACCATCGCCTTCGATGGCCGGTCCCCGAAGCCGTTCACGGCTCGCGGCGTCGTCATCGGCAACGTGGGGGAGCTGCAGGCGGGCGTCGGGCTGCTACCCGACGCCGTACCCGATGACGGCGTGCTGGACGTCGTCGTGCTCGCGCCGCGGCACCTGCTCGACTGGGGCCGGCTGCTGGCCCGGCTGGTCGGGAGGTCCCGCACCGACGACGGCAACCTGCACCGGCACAGCGCGCGCCGCATCGAGGTGCGCGCCGACAGCCCGCTCCAGGCTCAGCTCGACGGCGAGCCGGTGGGTCAGACGACGTCGCTCACGGTCGAGGTCGCGCCGGGTGCGCTGCACATCCGCGTTCCCCGGTGAGCCGTCAGGTCTCGCTTGCTACGCGGCCAGCGCCACCCACGTCGCCCGGTCCACGACGGTGGTCAGCGGCAGGTGGTGGGCGCGCTTGAAGGCGAGCAGCGCGCTCAGGGTCGGCGGGCCGTACCAGCCGTCCGGGCGGACGTGCAGGTACTTCTGCAGTGCCGCGACAGCAGGGCCAGAGGTGCCCAGCCGCAGGACGACCCCGGCGTAGCGGGGCGCGGGCGGCGCGGGCGGTGCTGGCGGCGCGGGCGGAGCCGGCGGTGGAACGACGGGGGACGGTGTCAGCGTCGCCGTGCCACCACTGACGTAGTCGATCAGGCTGCTGCGGGTGGCCACGTTCACGATGCCGGTGGCAGGAAGGCCGCGGCGCTCCTGGAAGGTCGTGACCAGGTCGCTGGTGGCCGGCCCGAAGTCGCTATCCGGTGTCGTGCCGCCGAGGGCGCGCTGGACGGCGGCGACAGCGGTGCCGGTGGTGCCGGGGGCGAGGACGGTCGAGGGGGACGTCTGCAACCCGGTGACCACCGGACTGGTCGCCGCCACGTACGTGCGCGCTGGGCAGGGGGCGGCGCGGGCCACGGCGACCGGCAGCGCGAACATCTGCCCGGGCCCGGTGCACGGGCCGTAGTCGGTCGGGGCCACGTGGCCGGACCAGTACGACGTGGCGGCGCGAGCACCGGCCCAGGTGAAGGAGAAGTGGACGTGATCCTGGTGGCAGGCGGTCACACCGGAGCAGGAGTACGGGCGCCAGCCGTCGCCCGGCCGGTACAGGCCGAAGATCTGCTTGTTCCAAATGATGTACATCACGCCGGTCCGGCGGGCGTTGGCAGCAGGGCGCCCCTGGGCGTCCGGGGCGAGCAGCCAGGTGAACAGCGCCTGTACCTGCGCGACCTGCGCCGGGGAGCTGACCGACACCTTCCAGTCCCACGCGCGGCCCTGCGTGTGCTCGCTGATACCGCCCTCGCTCGCGCACGAGCTGCTGATGCCGTAGGAGCCGGTGCCTGCGTAGGTGCTCTGGATCAACAAGGCGAAGCGCAGCACGCCGGGCTTGGCGCTGCTGTCGCACGAGTTCGCCGGCACGTACCCCGGGAGCTGCTCGAGGTCCGCGGTGATGCCCACCGGAGTGGGCGGGACCGGCTGGGTGGCAGCGGATGCGGGTGCGGCGTGCCCGAGTGCGAGCACCGGTGCGACCGACAAGACGACGGCGAGCAGGCGGCGGTAGGACCTGGTGTGCACGCGGATCTCCTTGCGTCAGTGAACTGCTCTGGCAGAACAGACCTCGACCGTGCGGCGTGTCGTCTTGACTCCTGAAGGAGAATTTGTCCGGACCCGCTTTCCGGGACAGCGCCGGGCGGTTTGCCGGACGTTGGTGTTTGGCACCCTGGGCCGACCGGCCATACCCCGGAGCGAGGGACCAGCCCTGGTCCCTGGCCGAGGAGTCGTTGTGCGCGCACTGACCGTCAAGCCCGGCGAGAAGGATTCCCTGTCCCTGCAGGAGGTGCCCGAGCCGCCGGCCGACCAGGGCGCCGTGCTGGTCCAGGGACTTGCCGTCGGCCTGTGCGGCACCGATGCTGAGATCGTCTCCGGGGCCTACGGCGAAGCGCCGCCCGGTGCGGACCGGCTCGTGCTCGGCCACGAGAACCTCGGCCGGGTACAGGAAGCGCCGGCCGGGGCGGACGTAGCGGCAGGCGACCTCGTGGTCGGCATCGTGCGCCGGCCAGACCCGGTCCCGTGCCCCGCCTGCGCAGCCGGCGAATGGGACATGTGCCGCAACGGCCGGTACACCGAGCACGGCATCAAGGGCCGGGACGGGTTCGCCCGCGAGCGCTGGCGGGCGGAGCCGGACGCCGTCGTACGGCTGGACCCCTCGCTGGAAGCGCTCGGCGTGCTGCTCGAGCCAACGACCATCGTAGCCAAGGCCTGGGAGCAGATCGACCGGATCGGCGCCCGGGCGTACTACGACCCACACGTCGCGGTCGTCACCGGCGCTGGGCCGGTCGGCCTGCTGGCGGCGCTGCTTGGGGTCCAGCGCGGCCTGGAGGTGCACGTCTACGACCAGGTCACGAGCGGTCCCAAGCCCCAGCTCGTGCGCGACCTGGGGGCGAGCTACCACTCGGATTCGCTGCCGGACTCCGACGTACGGGGGGATGTGCTCGTGGAGTGCACGGGCGTGCCCTCCGTGGTGCTGGACACCATGACCTGCGGCGCCGTCGACGCCGTCACCTGCCTGACCGGGGTGTCCAACCCGGGCAAGCCGACGCCGGTCGACATCGGCGGCCTTAACCGCAATGCCGTGCTGGGCAACGACGTGTTTTTCGGTAGCGTCAATGCCAACCGCCGGCACTACGCCACCGCCGCCGAGGCGCTCGCCAGGGCGGACGCGGGCTGGCTCGGCCGCCTCATCACCCGTCGGGTGCCGCTCGCGCAGTACGCAGACGGCTTTGCCCGGCAGCCCGACGACGTCAAGGTCGTCCTGGACCTGCAGGCCCGCTGAGGGTGTCTCGCATCGAGGACTACGCCGTCATCGGCGACCTGCACACTGCCGCACTGGTCGGCCGGGACGGTTCGATCGATTGGCTGTGCCTGCCGCACTTCGACTCCCCGGCCTGCTTCGCCGCCTTGTTGGACAGCCCCGACGCCGGGCGGTGGCGGTTGGCGCCGGCGGGTGCCGCGCAGTGCACCAGCCGGCGCTACCGCCCGGACACCCTGGTGCTCGAGACCGAGTGGCGCACCCCCGAAGGCGCGGTCCGCGTGCTGGACCTGATGCCGCCGCGCGGCGAAGCCGCGGACGTCGTACGCATCGTGGAGGGCCTGTCCGGCGCTGTCCCGATGGTCGGCGAGCTGCGCCTGCGCTTCGACTACGGCCAGGTCGTCCCTTGGGTGCGCCGGGACGAGCGCGGCGTCACCGCCGTCGCGGGCCCGGACGCGGCGTACCTGGACACACCGGCACCGGTCCGGGGACAGGACCTCGCCACCTTCAGCGAGTTCACCATCCGGCCGGGGGAGCGGGTGCCGTTCGTGCTCACCTGGGCCCCGAGCTGGCACCGCCGGCCCGGCCGGGTCGACGCCGAGCATGCGCTGGTCCAGACCGACGGCTTCTGGCGCGAGTGGTCCGGTCGCAGCCGGATCACCGGCCCGTACCGGGATCCGGTGCAGCGCTCGCTGATCACGTTGAAGGCGTTGAGCTTCGCGCCGACCGGAGGCATCGTCGCGGCGGCCACGACGTCGCTACCCGAGCAGATCGGCGGCCCGCGCAACTGGGACTACCGGTACTGCTGGCTGCGCGACGCCACCTTGACGCTGCAGTCCCTGCTCGCCGCCGGCTACACGGGGGAGGCCACGGCGTGGCGGGACTGGCTGCTGCGGGCGGTCGCCGGCGATCCGGCGAAGCTGCAGATCATGTACGGCCTGGACGGCGCCCGCCGCCTCCCGGAGCAGGAGCTGCCCTGGCTCGCCGGCTACGAGGGCTCCGCACCGGTACGGGTCGGCAACGCCGCCGCCGATCAGCTGCAGCTCGACGTCTGGGGTGAGGTCCTGGACGGGCTGTCGCTGACCCGCAAGGCGCGGATGCACGACGTCGACGACTCCTGGGACGTCCAGGTCGCGTTGATGGAGCACCTGGAGGGCGCCTGGCAGGAGCCCGACAACGGCCTGTGGGAGATGCGCGGGCCGCGCAGGCACTTCACGCACTCCAAGGTGATGGCCTGGGTGGCCGCGGACCGCATGGTCGACGGGGTCCGCAACTCAGGACTGCCAGGCCCGCTCGAGCGGTGGACCGCGTTGCGCGAGACGATCCACGCCGACGTACTCGCCCGGGGCTACGACACCGAGCAGAGCAGCTTCGTCCAGGCGTACGGCGGCACCGACCTCGACGCGAGCCTGCTGCTCATCGGTCGGGTCGGCTTCCTGCCACCGAATGACCCGCGGGTCGTCGGGACCGTCCGGGCGATCGAGCAGCGCTTGACCCAGGACGGCCTGGTGCTGCGCTACCGCACCGATGCTGGTGACGACGGCCTGCCGCCGGGTGAGGGCGTCTTCCTGGCCTGCTCGTTCTGGTTGGTCGACGCCCTGCACGGTGCTGGACGTCGCGGCGACGCGGTCGCCCTGTTCGAGCGGCTGCTGTCGCTGCGCAACGACGTCGGGCTGCTCAGTGAGGAGTGGGACACCGCTGCCCAGCGCCAGCTCGGCAACACCCCGCAAGCGTTCAGCCACTTCCCGCTGATCATGAGCGCGTTGCAACTGCAGTCCGACCGGCCGCGCCGCAGCGACACGCCTCTGGCCCAGTCGCCCGACCACCCGCATAAGGAGCTGCCATGACCGCGCCCGCTGCCACCGGAGCAAACGACGCCGCATCGGCGGACGCCGGATCGGAGTGCGCCCCGCGGGTCGTGGTCGTCGGCGGTGGCTTCGGCGGTCTGTACGCGGCCCGACGCCTGTCCCGCGGGCCGGTCGAGGTCACCGTGCTCGACAGCACCGGGGTGCACCTGTTCCAGCCGCTGCTCTACCAGTGCGCCACCGGAATGCTCTCCGAGGGCCAGATCACCGCCCCGCTGCGAGCCCTGTTCAAGCGGCACCGCAACGTCACCACGGTGCTCGCCAAAGCCGTTGACGTGGACGTGCAGGCCCGCATCGTGCACGCCCTGCGCTCCGACGGGACGGCCCTGCAGGTGCCCTACGACCATCTGGTCGTTGCTGCGGGCGTTCAGCAGTCCTACTTCGGCCACGAGGAGTACGCCCCCCACGCGCCCGGCATGAAGAGCATCGACGACGCCCTCACCGTCCGGCGGCGGGTCCTGGCCGCATTCGAGATGGCCGAGTCGTTGCCGACCGCCGAGCAGCGCAGGCCGTGGCTGACCTTCGCGCTCGTCGGCGCCGGCCCCACCGGCGTGGAGCTCGCCGGGCAGATCCGGGAGCTGGCCGGTCACACGCTGCGGGAGCAGTTCCGGACCATCGACCCGGAGGAGGCCCACGTCCTGCTGTACGACGGGGGCGACGCCCCCTTGGCCAGCTTTGGACCCGAGCTGTCCCGACGGGCGGCCTGCACGCTGGAGGGGCTCGGGGTCGAGCTGCACCTGAAGACCAAGGTCACCGGCGTCGATGCGACCGGGCTGGAGGTCGAGCACGAGGACGGCTCGACCAGCCGCGTCCAGGCGCGCACCGTGCTGTGGACCGCAGGGGTCGCCGCAGCCCCGCTCGCCGCGGCGTTGGCCAGATCGACGGGCGCGGAGCAGGAGCGCGACGGCCGGCTCCGGGTCCAGCCCGACCTGAGCCTGGCCGGGCATCCCGAGATCCACGTGGTGGGAGATCTGATGAGCCTGTCGGGTCTGCCCGGTGTGGCCGAGGTGGCCATGCAGGGCGGCTGGTACGCCGGCGGCGAGGTCCTGCACGCGGTGGCCGGCCGGTCCACCGGGAAACCGTTTCGCTACCGCGATCTCGGCAGCGCTGCCTATGTCAGCCGAGGGCACGCGATCGTGTCGGCCGGCCCGCTGAAGCTCTCCGGGCGCCTCGGCTGGTGGGGCTGGGGTCTGATCCACATCGCGTTTTTGACCGGCTACCGCAACCGGGCCGGCGCGCTGCTGACCTGGTTGAGCACCCTCGCTTCGGGGACCCGGCGCGAGCTCGTCTTCCCCGCACACGATGTCGACACCGGTCGGGCCGCCTTCACCGGGTCCGCGTCCACGCGCTGAGGAAGCGTCGCCGTCCGTCGGCCGTTGCGGTTCAGGTGGACGCGTCCCAGCAGCTGGACGAAAGCGTGGCTGACAACGCAAAGCACATCGAGCGTCTCGAGCTCGAACTGGCCCAGATGCTCGAAGCGTCCGAGTCCTCCAACGCCGATGACGAGCACGACCCCGAGGGCGCAACCATCGCCTTCGAACGTCAGCAGCTCGTCTCGCTGCTGGCGCAGGCCCGGCGGTCCGGTCGTGACCTGGAGCGGGCCCTCGAACGGCTCCACGACGGCACGTACGGCGTATGCGTGGCCTGTGGTCGCTCCATCGGCATCGACCGATTGGAGGCCCGGCCCGCCTCGACGACCTGCATCGCCTGCGCCCGGCAGAGCGGCCGGCCCAGCTGACCCTGCCTGCCCAGGCGCTGAGATAGGCCGTTGAACCGCCCTTCCCAGTGATCATCAGAAGCATCGATGGGCTCGGCGCGGCCCAGGGGGCTGGTGGATCATCGATGCTGCTGACGATCAACGCACTACACCTCGAGCAGTGCGCCTCGAGCATTGCGCGGGGCCCGACAACACAGCGGTGTCCGGACCGGCGCCCTCGTGCCGTGCAGGACGAGGGTCGTAAGCCCGTCGAGCTGATTCAGCTGGGATTTCGCGGTCGGCCGTTGTCGCGTGGATGAGAGCGAGGGCGCACTGCTCATACCAGCTGCGTATCCTGCTCCAGGCGGCGGGAGGCGGCTGTCGGAGATTTGGGTCGGCGGCAAGGCGCGGGTTGAGCGAGTCGCCCCTATGAACAGTTCGAAGTTATGATTGCGCGGATGCGGCTTTCCTTGGGTGAACGCGCGGGCGCGTCCACTCGGCGGGCCGCTGCCCTGGCCGCCGTACTGGTGGTGGGGGCGTGCACGGGTACCCGCCCAGGGAGCCCGATGGGCGGGCCATCACCAGCTCGTACGTCAGTGGGCGCCACGCCGGCCGCCTCAGCCTCGCCAACCCCGACAGTGGCGGTGGGACTCGACGATTGCGTGCCGAACGCGTGGCGGACGCTGCAGTTGCGCAGCCGCGACGGCGTCCGGCTGGCCGCGGCGCAGACCGGCCATGGCCAGACGGGTGTGGTGTTCGCTCACGAGTCGGACGGCACGTTGTGCAACTGGGTGCCCTACGCCGCCAGCCTGGCCCGGCGGGGCGTGCAGGTGCTGGTCCTGGACGGACGCGGCCACGGCTCGTCGGCGGACGCCCCGGCACCCCGCTCGGCGGCGTGGGACCTCGACGTCGAGGCCGCCGCCGTCGCGCTGCGGCGCAGCGGGGTCACCCGGATCGCGTTGGTCGGTGCGTCTGCGGGTGGCACCGCCGCGCTCGTGGCCGCAGTTCGGGTCCCCAGTATCACAGCGGTGGCCAGCCTTTCCGGGCCGGCGGAGTTCGCGGCGATGGACGCAGCGCGGGCGGCGACCCAGCTGCAGACACCGGCGCTGTACCTCGTCGGCGCGTTGGACAGCGGCTTTGTACCGGATGCCCGGCGACTCGCAGACCGCACTCGCGGACCCCACCAGCTCACAATCGTCCCGGACGACGGCTGGCACGGCACCGCGCTGCTCGACGACCCCATCCGCGGCACGAAGCTAGCGGCCCTGTTGACCGACTTCCTGCTGCACGCGCTGCGGCCCACCGGGTAGGAAGCGCAGACCCGCAGCTGCCTGAAGCCTTGCGGCTGCATCGGCTGCCTGTGGTCACATTCCGGCCCCGTTGTCGGAGGTAGGTGAGACGCTGCTGCCATGTGGAGCGGCGAACACAAGATGACAGCTTCAGTCGCGCCGGAGGCCGTCTGGGAGCGGTGGACACGGCTCGAGTTGTGGGGCCAGGACGACCCGGACACCTCCTGGGCCAGACTTGACGAGCCCCTGGCTGTCGGGGCGACCGGCCGGGTGAAGCCGCGCCGGGGACCCGCGTCCCGCGTCACCGTGACCGTGATCGAGCAGCCGACACGGTTCGACTGCCAGAGCCGCCTGCCCGGCGCTGTCATGCGCTTCGAACACGAGCTCACCCCGACCTTGTCCGGGACCGAGTTCACGCACCGACTTGTGCTGACCGGACCAGCTAGCCCGCTGTTCGCGCTGCTGCTGGGACGCAAGATCGTCGCTGGGTTCCCCACCGTCATGGCCCGTCTCGCCCAGGCCGCCGGCCGGTAGGCGCGCCTGTCAGGGACGCGCCCTCGGACCCGTTCTGCCAGGCTCCAGCAACCGGGCCCGTGAGGAGATGAGGTGTCATGCCGCTGCCGTGGTCTGAAGCGCTGGCCGGACGGCTGGACCGGCATGTGGTGGCCTTCGACGCCCTGCGCGGGAACCCGCTCGGCGACCCGGTGGAGCGGCCGCTGAACGTCTACGTGCCGCCGGGCTATGACGACAATCCTGACCAGCGCTACCCGAGTGTGTACGTCCTTCAGGGCTACAC
>JAABUY010003260.1_pt1 | contig 18197 bp, 25 predicted proteins | sample 5560271 | NCBI WGS metagenome assembly JAABUY01 (sample SAMN10711886, study PRJNA513374) | rock metagenome | isolation source: Antarctica rocks | place: Antarctica: Victoria Land, University Valley
ACCCAGTGCACGGGACACGCTGCACAGCGGGGTGCCAGCCGCTGGCGTACTCTGTGCAGCTTGACCGGGTCTTCGTGTCAAACTGATATGTCACACCATCCCTATTCCGTGCAACGGCTGCCGTTGGAAAATAAATTCGAGACAGCGAGTGAGGAAGGGCGCAAAGGGCCATTGCGCAAAGCCCGGACGGCTCAGGCCGCCCGGCCCGCACCGCAAAGCTCTGGAAGGCGAAGAAGGTGCCGTAGTACAGCGCGGCCATCGCCGCCAGGATGAGCGCAGCCTTCACGTAGAAGGACACCGAGCTGCGCGGGTCGATCTGCGCGCCCCAGGCATGGAGCGTACGCTGCTGGTGTGACCAGGGACCCAATGCTGATGGGGAAAGGCGATATTGCCCCAGCCGGCCACAGCACGGCAGCACGACACGCGTCCAGCGACCTAGGGACGGCGCCTGGCGCGCTCCAGCGCTGGCGGTGAGCGGCACGCATTCAGCGACCGGGTATCGCATGCGAGGCAGGCTGCCAAAGGCGCCGGGAGGCAGGCCGCGCGGGCGCGGCTGGGTGGCGCCGCGCGCGCGCGCGCCTGGTTGCCGCGGAAGTACTTCTCGACGCGCTTCTTCAGCACCGCAAAGAACTGGCCGTCCTCCAGGTCCTCCTCGTACGCCACCACGCGCTCGCCCGCCTCCAGGCTGCCGACGCACAGCTTGTCCAGCACGCGCCTGCGCGACAGGGCGGTGCGCACAAGTTCAGGTGCAGGAGCCACAGCTGGCAGCAGCGCTCGAGACTCGCAGGCTACCTGCCACGGGTCGCCGCTGCTGCCTGACCAGGCTGTGTGCTGGTGGGCTGGTGCAGCCATTGGCGCTCGCCCAAAAGAGCTACAAGCGTGTGCACGCCCCCTTTTGTGTGCCCATCGCTGTACCGCAGGTCTGCGATGCTCGGGTGCAGAAGGGGGTCCGCACGAGCTCCCACCGGCCCCCCTCTCCGATCCCGCTACCCGCTTGGCGCGCAGGCGCCACCGCAGACCTCCCAAGAGCCAGAAGCGAGCCTCCGCGCGGCGCGTCACTCTGCAAGTACCTGTGTGTCCCTCCGGGGCCGGTGCCCCAACACTGCACCAGCGCCGTGCGCTGGCCTGACTGTCGAGCGCTGAACCACATTGACCGGACGCAGCAGGCCGGGGGGCGAGAGCGTCGAGGGGAGCACGCTCGGGTTGAGGTCCGCGCCTGGCACTGAGCGGGTGGTATGAGTCAAACAGCTGCGTGCACTCGCCGCCCGCCTTGACGAAAATCAGCGCCCCGCCCGGGTGCTGCGCAGCCCAGCCAGTGACGTCGTACACTTTGCCGCGCACGATAAGCCAGCAGTCATCGGGCGTGGCGTGCTGTGCAACGCTTGCCAGCGTATGCCGCTTCTGATGCACGGCCGCCGCCCGAGGGGTGGGCACCACCGGAGCACACATCCTCGCTGCGCAACGGTGGCTGCCGGACCCTTCAAGGCGCGTGTTGTGCAGGCGGGCCCCTCGAAAGGTGAAGACAAGGAGGTTTATACAGAGACCTAGCCTGACCAGCTTGCTGTCGAGGCAGAGCTCTCGGAGTGTCAAGGGCAGGCCACCCGCTGTGTGGTTGCACCGAACACATAAGGGTAGCCACACCCACGGCGTGGATTGGTGCAGCAAGCGCGCTGATGGGCGGGATCTGCGGGGGCTGCTGCGCGCTGTAGGTGGCTGCTGCTGAGCGCAGCGCGGTGGTGCCCCGGCGGGCGCCGGGTCTGATGGTGCTGCGGCTGCCCCTGCTGCTGCTCGGGGCGGCTGGCCTGCTGCTGGCGCTCGCGGTGCCGGCGCGCGGGGATGGCAGCGACCACCGGTATAAGCTGCATGAGGAGATTCCGCTGGCCGCGAACAAGGCCGGCCCCTTCAACAACCCCAGGCGCGTGCGAGCCATCCAATGCGCACTTCCGCGCTTGCTTGGACCGGCACCCGATGTGCCAATGTGTTGCAGGGCAGCGACAGGCAGGAGTGTCAGCGGATGTCAGACTGTCCTGTTCCTCTGCTGTGCGGAGGAATTCACGGCCTCCTCCATCATGCTGGGCATTTTTGCTGCATACAAAGCCACAGCCAGCTGCCTGCTGTATCAAGCACCGTGCTTACCTGTACCACCTGCATAGAGGCACGGAAAGCAGCTTGCATTTCTGCGCTCTAGGTCCACTTCTTACCAAGTGCGGCAGGCTGGGGGTTGGCAATGCGCGGAGGACAGGCCAGCGCCCAGCAGCAGTGCATGCTTATTACAGGCCTCCAGCAGCTCCGCCTTGCTGGCACCACCTCACGCAACCCTCCTGTCGTCTAGAAAGGCAGCTGCTCGGGCCGCGCGTGCAAGCTGCCCCGCGCCACGGCTCACTTGTCGTGCAGCCAGCCCTACGGCAGGCTCAGAGCAAAACTGGGGACCCTCCTTGCATGCTTATTACAGGCCTCCAGCAGCTCCGCCTTGCTGGCACCACCTCATGCAACCCTCCTGTTCTCTAGAAAGGCAGCTGCTCGGGCCGCGCGTGCGAGCTGCCCCGCGCCACGGCCCACTTGTCGTGCAGCCAGCCCTACGGCAGGCTCAGAGCAAAACTGGGGACCCTCCTTGCGGCGGCGCGCGGGTCCGCTCTCCCAGGCGGCCCAGAACGGAGCAGCGCTGGAGGTGGAGGTGGAGATTCTTCGTGTGGCCTTGAGAGTGGGCAGCCCTAACCCTAACGCGCCCAGCTATCCCTTCTGAGCGCCGCGCGGCTGTCCTGCGCCCGCGGCGGCGCGGCGACCGGCGGGCCGCCGGCGCGGGGGCCGGCAGCGTGACGTACCAGTACCTCAGCCTGCCCCTCTGCACGCCCAAGGCGAAGCAGCACAAGGCGGCGCTGACAGCCGCGGCGCGGGGGCGCGGCGCAGCGTGACGTACCAGTACTTCACGCTGCCCTTCTGCACGCCCAAGGAGAAGCAGTACAAGGTGGAGGGCCTGGGCGAGGTGCTGGAGGGCGACCGCCTGGTCAACACGCCCTACGCCATCCGCTTCCGCGTGGACAAGGAGGCCGACGTGCTGTGCAGCATCGAGCTGCACCCCAAGGACCTGCAGAAGTTCCGCACCGCCGTCAAGAACGACTACTACTTCCAGGCGCGCTCCCATGGAGCAAGCGATAGTTTGGATAGATACGTCCATGACAAGAGACAGTAGACACGTCCATGACAAGATAGAGACTGTTTCTGGGCTGTTGGCCAGTCTAACTCCTCATAGCATGCGAGCAGTTGCTGCCCAGGTTCAAAGCCCGCGCCCCGGCAGCTGCAGGAGCCGCGCGCCGCGGGCGGGTCGCGTTCGGCAGCGCAGGACAGCCCGCGCATGAGAGGGCCGCACGGGCGCGCGCGCCCCGCGTGCGCCACGCGGGAGCGGGCGCAGCGGGCGATGCATGACCAAGGAATCGCCAGAGCATGAACAAGGCGCCGCCGCAGGCGCCGCCGGCCGCGGGTGTGACAGCGCGGGCGGGCGGCGCGCAGATGTTCTTCGACGACCTGCCCATCTGGGGCTTCATCGGCAAGGTGGAGAAGCTGCTGCGGCCCGGCGAGAAGCCCGAGCTGCGCTTCTACCTCTTCACGCACATCCACTTCGACATCCACTACAATGAGGACCGCGTGATCGAGGCGCGCGGCGCGCCCGGCGGCCCCGGGGCCGTGTGCTCTCCAAATGCAGAGGCGCCGCGCATCGAATCAGTCGGCACCGGTCGTGTCAGCCCGCACGCGGTTTCCGCCCCAGGACGCCGAAGGCGTGTTGTGCTGCCTGCGCTGCGGGGCCGGCGCATGGCGCGCGGGCGCCTCTTGCCAGTGCAGGGGGAGGCAGCGGCGCCAAGCGGCCCAGTGAGGATGGGGTGGTTGGCAGTAGCATGTAGGTAGTCCCAGCTCATGCCCTCGGACGAGGAGCGCGCAAACCTGGCGCCGGCTCCTCACCCGGACGAGGAGCGCGCGCACACGCTCTGCTGTGGCCGCTTAGGTGAACGTGTCCACCGACCCGGCGCGCACGGTGGACATCACGGAGGGCGAGAGTGTGATCGTGGACTTCACGTATGCGGTCAAGTGGCGCGAGACGGCCGTGCCCTTCGAGCGCCGCATGGACAAGTACTCGCGCTACTCCTTCCTGCCGCAGCACCTGGAGGCGCGCCCCTTCCCTGTGTTACTGGTAGCCTCAGCTGCATGCGGCAGCTCGGCCGCGGCGCCTACCGGCGGCGCAGGCGGGCGCCAGCGCGCGGGTCATGGTGGGCCGATGCGCCTGTGCAGCCGCCCGGGGTGTCCTCGCTGCCGGCGCGCGGCTGTGGCCGCTCGCCAGGCCCGCAGGCAGCTCGAGCGCATGTCACGCGTGCCCGCATGCTGACTGTGCCGGCGGGCAAGGCGCCTGCCGGCAGGGCTCGGCGCTCCAGCCTGAGCAGGGACAGCAGCGGGGCGCGTTTTGGAAGATAGCGCGATTTCCAGGAATAGTGCGCAGAGAGCGCGCTTTCGGCCTGAGCTGAAACGCACCACAAGCGCAGTGCGGTCGCAGCGCCTGCACTGCTGCCCGGGCAACAGCGTGGGCAACAGCGTGGGGGCGTCAAATCGAGCCGGAAACCACCAAAGCAGCGCGGCGCGCGGGCGCGGCGCTCCCTGGCCCGGCGTCACCGCCGCGCGGCGCGCGCGCGCGCAGATCCACTGGTTCTCCATCATCAACAGCTGCGTGACGGTGCTGCTGCTGACTGGGTTCCTGGCCACCATCCTCATGCGCGTGCTCAAGAACGACTTTGTGCGCTTTGGCAGCGACGAGGAGGCCGGTGCGCGGCGCCCCCTTCCCTTCTCATCCCGGCGTGCTTATCTCTACAGCATTGGCCTGCCTGCCCGACTTTGTGCAACCGGGTGCCGCGTGTGAGCGGGCCAGCAACTGCCAGCCCCGCGCTCTGCCAGCCGCGCGCCCGGCCATATTAGCATCAAGAGGGTGGCTGGCGCCCGGCGAGCCGCCGCGCCGCGCGCGCGCAGCGGAGGAGGCGGAGGAGACCGGCTGGAAGTACATCCACGGGGACGTGTTCCGGCCGCCGCGGCACCTGTCGCTGTTCTGCGCATGCGTGGGCACCGGCACGCAGATGCTGGCCATGGCCGCGTGCATCTGCGCGCTCGCGCTCGCTGGCGTCTTCTTCCCGTACAACCGCGGCGCGCTGCTCACCGCGTGCGTGGTGCGCGGCGCGCCGCGACGCGCTCCGCCGCCCCGTGCCCGCCCGAGCGCCTGCGCGCCTGCCTTGCGCCAACATGCGGCTGCCGGCCCTCGCGGCCTGCCCACATCTTCCCCCTCTGGCGTCCTCCTCCCCTGTAGCCAGGGCCGGCCGGCGCGGCCATGCGCGAGGCTCACATAGCACGCGACGCGCCCGCGGCATCCGTGGGCCGGCTGGCGCTCTGCAGCCCGCGCGTGAGCGCGCGCCGGCGCCGCGCCGCGCGCCAGGTGCTGTACGCGCTGACGGCGGGCGTGGCCGGGTACGTGTCGGCGGTGAGCTATAAGATGCTGGGCGGCGACTCCTGGGTGCGCAACGTGCTGCTGACGACGGCGCTGTTCTGCGGGCCGCTGCTGGCCACGTTTTCGTTCCTGAACACGGTCGCGATCGTGTACCGCACGACGACCGCGCTGCCGTTCGGCACGATCGTCGTCATCCTGGTCATCTGGGCGCTCATCACGTTCCCGCTCACCGTGCTGGGCGGCATCGCCGGCAAGAACTCCAAGGCGCGGCCGCGGTCGTTGTGTTGGCAACGGCGCGGGGTCACTGATGCGTCGTGTCGCAAACCCCCGAAGTGTAGAGCGTGGCTCGCCTGATGGTTCTAAAGAGCGTGGCTTACTCCCTTGACTCTATTTGCACATAGAAGGGAGCATGCTGGCAGCGCTGGCGGCGTGCCCAGAGGCTGCCCCAGGCGGGTGGGCAGACGCCGGCAAGGCGTGCGAGAGCGCGGGGGGCGCGCGCGGCCGCGCGCAGACGGAGTTCAACGCGCCGTGCCGGACGACCAAGTACCCGCGCGAGGTGCCGCCGCTGCCCTGGTTCCGCCAGGCGCTGCCGCAGATGGCCATGGCGGGTGCGCGCGCGCGCCGGCCGGCCGCGCCGCTGCCGCTGCGGCAGAAGCCACTTGATGTTCCCATCAGGTGGCTGTCGAGCCCGGCACGTACCGCCTCCTGGCATGCACCGCACCGGCATGGCGGCGAGCCGGACGTCGCAGGTCGGAGCCAGATGCCGCAGGTCGGCAGGCCGCCTCGCGCAGCGTGCGGGGGTGCGCGCGTCCGCCGAGCGCGCTGGGGTGCGCCGCGCGCAGGCTTCCTGCCGTTCAGCGCCATCTACATCGAGCTGCACTACATCTTCAGCAGCATCTGGGGGCACAAGGCGCGCCGCGGCCCTCCGGGCGGCGCCCGGTTGCCACCTCGCGCGCACAGGCGACCACTGCGTGCGGAGAGCGATTTGGGTTGTTGCAACCCTACCATAACCCTACTGTAATCCTACCCTTACTCTAGCCATATGTGCGTGCGCAGGTGTACACGATCTACTCCATCCTGTCCATCGTGTTTGTCATCCTGCTGGTGGTCACCGCGTTCATCTGCGTCGCAATGACCTACTTCCAGCTGGCCGTGGAGGACCACCGCTGGTGGTGGCGCTCCTTCCTGTGCGGCGGCTCCACCGGTGCGGCGCCCGCGCGCGCGCGCGCCCGTGCCGCGCGGCCGCCGGCGCCCGCCGGCGGCCCGGCCCGGAGCCCCACAACGGGCGCGCCTGCGCCGCGCCGCCCACGGCGCCCGTTGGTGGCCCGGAGCCTAGATTGGCGCGCGCGCGCGCAGGCCTGTTCATCTTCGGCTACTGCTTCTACTACTACTTTGCGCGCAGCGAGATGAGCGGCTTCATGCAGACCGCGTTCTACTTTGGCTACATGCTGATGGTGCGCGCGCGCCCACCGCCCACCACGCACTTCGCGCGGAGCCCTGCTCGGTTTGCTCGTGTGGGTCTGTCACGGTGGGTAAGGGTAATGCATGATAAGCTGGCTGCGCCCGGCATGTTGAGTCGCCCGAGCTCTTGACATGCGCGCGGCGGCCCGGGTGCCCGCGGGCGGCCTGCCAGCAGCCTGCTCCGCGCCCTGGGTGCGCACCCTGCCCAGGAGCGGCCCGGCCGCGCGCGCAGGTGTGCTATGCCTTCTTCCTCATGCTGGGCACTGTGGGCTACCGGGCGTCGCTGCTGTTCGTCCGGCATATCTACCGGTGCGCCGCAGCCTGCTGACGGCTGCCCGGTCTTGCAGCGCGGCGGCGCGCCAGGCGCCCGAGCTGTCGGTGTCCGGGCAGCCCTGCTTGGGTGGGTCTTGGACCTGCCATGCGTGCGCCGCTGGGACAGGCAGCAGCTGGCACAACACGCATGCTGTGGCCCTCGGCAGTGTCCCGCTGATAAGCTACCTGCTTGCCAGGTGAGCCTTAATATGAGCTAAGCATGCGGCCCCCTGGGCAGGGCAATCAAGTGCGAGTAGTCGGAGTATGGGCCACGGAGCGCGCTGCAGCGGCGGCCTGCATTTGCGCAGCCGGCGCAGTCGGGCGGGGATGAACGCGCACATGTAGCCGCGCCGCCTCCAGAGCGCTGCCTCTAGAGCGTTGCTGCATGGGCAGGTTTTACCCTGTTGTGCGGCGTGCGCCCCGCATGACGAGCCATTTTTGTTTGGAAGTGCGGGGCTGGGCAGCACCCTGCTGCCATGTTGCAGGAGGGCTGTTGAAGTTGAGCAGCGCAGAGGCGCGTTGTACTGGCTCATGAGCAGGTCTGAAGCCAAAGAGACACGTTGTAATGACACGAAGTCTGCATCAGCAACTGAGAGCGCAGCTGGGCTGGGTGCACCGTCATGACATGCATGGCATGCGAGTCACTGCTTCAACGCTCTCCGCAGCTGGCTGCGCACGTCCTGACCAAATTTAGGCAGCTGCCGCTCGTACTCGACTGCGCACTCCGCATAGCACCCCGCGAGCCGGCCCTGCCGCGCACCACACGCCGTATCACAGCCGTGCTCGCGTGCCACACCACACCGGTGACAAGGGTGCGGGCGGCCCGGGTGCACCTGTGCTTTGCGTATGTCGCTTTCGCTCGGACTCACCGCCGGCATCTCGTCCTTAGCCTGTTTGCCAGGCATTGCATAAGCTTTCACTTGCCACTACAGGAGTGTCCAGCGCTGTTGCAACAGGCATGCATGCGGCGGGTATGCATACCTTGTCTTGGCAGCGCACAAGACACCTCTGCATCCTTCCCTGCAGCACACAAGGCACACGCTTCACTCTGTGCTTGCTCAGACGGAGGACAAGGTGTACCGCATGTGCAGCTAGTCGTCGCTTCGCAGTTTGCTTTGCCTAGCACGACAACTCACGTGAAAGTCGTTGATAGCCGTGTCCACAAAAGTCCGCGCGCCGTCCGCCGGCGCCTGGCATCTGTCGATACTGCTCACAGCCCGCTTCAGGTCGCAGGTGCACCCGCATACGTCAGGAGGGACAGCGCAGCCGGGGCGCGAGGGGCAGACCAGGCCTGCATCGTCTCTGGCGTCTGGCTATCGCAGCACCGCGCCGCGCACAGAAAGCCCTCCTTGAAGAGCGGGGTCAGCTCCGAGCGCTGTATGTCGGACACTAGCGCGACTAGTGCCTTCTGGTACCGCTCAGCCTTCTCTTCCGGCCCTGCCATGGTGCGAGCTAGGCTCTCACAGTCCAAGGCCAACGATGGCTTGTCTTCCTTTTCCTTTAGTTAGTTGGCTGCCTCCAAGCCACCGCGCACGTGCGACCTTCAGGTTGTGCGAGGGCTTGCAAGTGGGCAGCCTTGAAAGCGAGAGTTGATAGTTGCACCCGGTGTGTACACATTGGACCTACGTGTCTTGAAAAGCTGCTTTGGAAGCTTTGCGCGTGTTCACAGCCTCTCAATTTTCAACGCACTGCCCTGCGGCGCTTTGCCAGGCTGCCCCTTCTGTGCGGACGCACGCCACTGCGCAGCCCAGCGCCACTCCAGGAGGATAGGCTTCGAGCATAAAGCGTGCCAGACCTACAACTGCTTTTGCGACGTGCTTGTGTGAGAGAAAGCGCTGGTCTGGCAGCAGCTTTGCAGACACTGGCTTCTTCTGCAGGCTGGCTAGGGAAAGCCGGGCCCCGCTCCTGCCTGGGCAGGCGTGGAGCGCAGCGGCAGGCCGCTGATGGACGACAAAGGCGGCCTTGCCGACTCGCAGCGCACCCGCCTACTGGTCGGCATTGCTCTGCTGCCGTCCAAGGTAGGCTGGGCGTCCGCACGCCGTGCTCACAGGGCGTCCTTGGGTGGCGCCATTGCCGGCGCTGTCGGGTGCAGCGTTGTTCTGCACTGCGAGCGCCACACTCCCAGCACTAGCATTGCGTGCTTGTGAGCGTGCAGGCAGAGATTGCTGCCATCTCTGCTGCGCTCACTCTGTGGCAGTGCCGAGCTCGTGCAGTCGCTGAGCCCGAGCGCCGCGCCATGTCAGGCGAAGAAGCACCTGCGACCCAAGCTGCTGGCGACAGCGGCGGCGGCGGGCGTGACCATAAAGGTCGTGAACTTTGGACAGCCGCTGGCGGACCAGGGGCCCTTTGACGTGCTGCTGCACAAAATCCGGAGGAAAGGTGTGCCTAGAGAATATGTCACGTGGAAAGGCTCTTGCCACTGGCAGTGCCTGCTGCATCATGCATTCCTGCATTTTCCCAGCACAAGTTCCTGGGCGTTTGCTCGCGTCGCATCACAAGGGTCCTCCTGCAATAATGCTGCATCATGTGACCTGCCGGTTGGTACAGACTAGCACATTAGTGAAACCTGACACTGCCTGCCCCTCTTGCGCGCTGCTTGGTCCTGCCGGTCTTGGCGCGGCGCTGAGCCAGGGCGCGCGCAGAGTGGGAGGAGGAGCTGGCGGAGTACCAGAAGGCGCACCCGCGGCTGCGCGTCATCGACACGTTTGACGCCATCCGGCCGATCATGTCGCGCGCCACCATGCTGGCGCCCCTGGAGCCTGATGGCATCGCCCTGCGGGTACGGAGGCAGCTGTGCCGCTGCTGTGTGTCACGGCCATGCTGTTGACGTCGCCTGTGCGTGGACTGTTTGCGCCCCTCCAGCCCTCACTCCTCGCATCTGCATGCAGCATGCATGTAACCCTGGCCTTTCCTGCATCAACATGCAGATTGTAACTCAGCGGGAAACCAGTTGCACAGTGTGCAATACCCTTGCACAAACCATTACTGCAACCCGGCGGCTGATGAGCAAGCATGCACGGTGACCTGCACTTTGGGACAGGATGCGATCATGATGACGTTACAGCTGTCGTGTGTGACGCCAAGTCAGTGGGGCTCACAGCGCCTGGGGTGCAGCGCCCGAGCTCCGGCGAGGCGCAGACGGCCGAGACCGTCACCGTCTGTGCGCCGCAGCAGGTCTCCATACCGGAGGGTGCGCGTCCCCTGCTGGCGCCGTGCGGTGCACAGCCCGGCCTGCACATAACCGTAAGAGCCCGCGCGTGCGCGGCATGCATGTCACAGCGTGCTTCGCAGCAAGGTGCTCAGGCTGCAGCGTCCACCGGATGCATGCATGCCAGATAGGGCGTCCGGGCGTCAGGCGAGTGTGGAGCGGGCGGGCACTCAACCGGCTGCCCCTCCGTGTTCGCACGCCTGCGCATGGCTGCAGTTGAGGGGCGCGTAGGACATCGTTCAGGGGCTCACACCTCAAGGAGGGGCCTGAGCCGCCGCGCGGCTGCCGCGCGGCAGGCTGCAGCCCGGCGGAGGCGGCGAACGCGGTGGCGCAGGCGCGCATGCGGCCGCCCTTCCTGGCCAAGCCGCTGTGGGCGGACGGGCGGGACGGCGCGCACGGGCTGGCGGTGGTCCACGACGAGGCCGGCCTGGCGCAGCTGGTCGGCGGCCGCGGGCCGCGCGGCTTCTGCCTGCCCGTGATGCTGCAGCAGTATGTAGAGCACGGCGGGTGCCTGTTCAAGGCGCGCAGGCCCCCCGCCCTGGTGTGCAGCTCGGGCAGCGTGCAGGACGTTGTCATGGGTGGGGTCATGTTGCCATGGGCTGGATCGCAATGTTGGTGCAGCTACTGCTGTTGCGCAGCTCCAGGGCTGTCATTCAGGCAGTACTCTGCACGTTTGCCTGCCTCCACGTCGCGGGCAGATGCTGGGCACGGGCCAACGCCATCATGGGCCAACGCCGCGCGCGCCCCAGCGGCTTTGGAGGGCGCTGCGGGCCGCGAGTGGGGCGCGCGCGCCGGCGCGCAGATCTTTGTCATGGGCCCGATCGTGGTGCTGGTGCGGCGGCCGTCGCTGCGCATCCCTGTGGACCCGGAGGACGTGACGCAGGAGGTGGGCGCGGTGCAGATGATCGCGCGCATCTCGTCCTTCGCGTCCGAGATGCCCTGCGACGTGACGCTCAAGGGCGACCCGCCGCAGTGGGTGGTGCAGGCGCGCGCCCGGCGCGCCCGGATGGCGCCTGCCGCGGCAGGCGGCTGCCGGGCTTGAGTGGGGGGCAAACGCTCGGCCCGGTTGCTGTGGATGGGTGGGTGCAGCGGGCGGCGCATTAATCGAGATGCGGAGCAGCCCTGCACAGCGGGGCAAAGGCCGCTACACATCAGCCCCTGCATGATGGCGACTGTATGTTTGACCTTCGCCTCTGAAGCCCGTGCAGTAAGTACTAGGGGGTCACGATGAACAGCTGAGATGCCGTTCAAGGCTCCGGCTAGCGCCACGAACAAGCATGGAGCTGGGCCAGCAGCCTGCCAGGCCAGTGCGTTTGCCTGCCTACTATCACCTCGGCATCCATAGAATGGGCTACTGCGAGCTGCGGCGCAACTCATGGGGCAGCCTGCGCTGGCAGGGCCTGGCGCAGGAGCTGCGGCGGCGGCTAGGCCTGGACCTCTTCAACTTCGACCTGCTGCACCCCAGCGCCGACCAGCCAGGTGCGTGCGCAGCGCGAGGCGCTCTGCGCTGCGCGTCTGGCCGCGCGACGTGCCTGCATGCACGGCGTGCTGACGCCGCCCTGCCGCTGCAGGCTCGCTGCGTTTGTGCTCGCGGTGTGAGCAGGCCCGCGCCTGGCACTAGCTTGGCGATAGGGTTAGGTTTAGGGTAGGTTGCGCGCGCGCAGGCCGCGTGCCTGCCAGCGCGGACTTCCTGGTCATCGACATCAACTACTTCCCGGGCTACGAGAAGCTGCCGCACTACGAGGACCTGATGGCGCAGTACCTGGCCACGCTGTCGCCGCAGGCGGCGCCCGCCGCGCGCGCGCTGCGCACCTTTGTGTCCTTCTCGCAGAAGCCGCTCGCGCGCGTGCACTCGCAGTAGGCCCGGGCCGCGCGCCCGGCGGCCCCGGCGCAGTCGCCGCCGGGCGGCTTGAGTGGCTGCTGAGCGCGTGCGTCTGCAGCTGCGAGCGGCGCGCAGCGGGCGGAGCAGCGCCGCGCCGCGCGCGCGTTGTGCTCGGGCGCGCGCGTGCAGTGCTGCGCGCGTGCGGTAGGGCGGCCTGCCGCGCTTCGAGACGCGGCTTACAGGGCGGCGTCGTGGGGGCACCACCGCCGCTGGCGCTGGTCTGCGCTTGCGGACGGAGGGCGCGGGCAAGTTCAGCGGGTGGACTGTGCTCCGCCTGGCCGCCCTGCTAAATGCATGCCCGGCATACCTGCTCCCCGCCTGCACAGCGAACGTTTGCGCGTGTGCCGCACGCTACGCGAACAGATAGCTAGCTTATGATGACACCCCTCCATTGTCCACCCGCCCCGCAGAGCGTACTCCCCGGTGCACAGTGAATATGGGAGCTTGTTGCACATGATATGGGGAGGACTAGCTGGCCTTAGCATAACGCCCTTGCCCCGTGCACCTGCCCCCAATGTGCATGTTGATAAGCTGGACCACTGACGGAGTGCTGGCGCTTGGACGGAGGGCGACGGCCCTGCACTTAATAGCGCCAGGAGTTGCCGTCGTTGCACCTGACGTAAAGAAGCTGCATGCCCGTCGTTACACACAACTGTCCGCTTCCCCTATGGACACCAAGAAACCGCATGAACAGACCCATATGAAGCCCGACAGCCATTGTCAGGCAATGGTACGAGTTTCACGACCGCGCCACACTCCAGAGAGACGCCGCGTGCTAAACCAATCCGCTTGAGCGCATGTGTTAGCGCACAAGTTGCCAGTGGCACACAACCTGGAAAGGGAAACGGAAAGGCGCTCGCGTGACTCGAGAGTGAGAGAGCCGTTGGTACCGCCGACCCGGCGGTCGACCCTTCGGTCAGCGCTGAGTAAACCGGGTTGCGAGGGCTTTCGTGGAGACATGAGCCAGCCTGGACGCTTGCTTTCTTTCGGGGGCTGGCCAAGGTACTTGGCCCGGTGCAATTGAATGGCAACATGGGGAATCAGCTGCTGACCAGGGGGCCTACTTCGCACACCGCGCGCTGGCTGTGGCGCAGCCAGCTGGACTGCTAGTTTTTACTCCGCAGCTCTGGTCTCACTGTTCACGGCGTTGCGAGGGCTGCTTGGGCTCCAGGTCTGCCCCCGGCTGTCCTGCTTTACCCAGGAGACTCTGCTGATGATCAATCAGGCCACCTCGCTCATGCTGCCTCTGGCCGTTCGCCCTTGAGCCCGGGCAGGTCCACGTTGAGGTCTGGACTATCCTGCACTGCACGGCGACCTCACCGGCGAGCTGGGGTGCTGGGACGCAGACCTGCTGCCAGCGCAAACTCGGGCCGCTAGCGGGCAGGTCGATGGCCCGCGACCTAGCCGTGAGCCTTGCCTGGCTGGCCGCTTTGCTGGTCAGCCGGGCGTCCGGAGCGCCCCTGGTCGGTGGGGTGGAGCGGCCTTACTATGGGCTGCAGGCTCCAGCGGCGAGCGATTGCTCGGCAACCGGGCCGCGCATCAACTGCGGTGAGCCCTACGTGCAGCAGCTCACAATCTCCTGTACTGCTGCCCGCTGGCGGCGCTTCTGTGCCGCCGCACCTTCCCTGCGGTACCTTCCCTGCTGTGTGTCAGCAACATGCGTCAGGGCGCTGCCGGCTGCCCCTAACAAGCACTTGGCACAGCGGCCTGGCGGCGCTGGAGCCCAGCGCGTGGTGCGGAGCGGCGGCTGGTGGCACCGGCGGATCGTGCGCGCTTAGGTGGCCGGACGCGCGCTCCGCACGCGTGCTGGGTTGAGCGCTGACAAAGGAGCGCTGCGCAGGTTGGAACGGCGTGACCGAGGGCCAGTGCAACGCACGGGGTTGCTGCTTCGCGCCGATGCCTGACACGGTCGGCGGCCTGGGCGCACCGCTGTCCATCCCGTCGTGCTTCCTGCCCAACGCTGGCGCGAGCGCATACAACCTGGCTGGCGGTTTCACGCCTTCAGGTGCGCAGTGCGCGCGGCCGTTTTTCGAACAGGCCGACGCGCGGCAGCTACCGCCGCCCCTGCACCCGCACCAGCAGGTGGCGCCGCAGCTGTGACGCCCGTGCGCGTTTGCGCAGACAACGGGCTGATGGGGGCCCTGACGCTGCGCGGCAACGGCTCCCAGCCGGAGCTGGGCGCCGACGTGCGCAACCTGACGCTGACGGTCGAGAACATCACGCCGCTGATCCTGCGCACCAAGATCAGCGCCCCCGGGCGCTGGGAGGTGCCCCGCTCGCTGCTCAACGCACCCAACCTGACCGGTGCGCGCCGCCGCTTCCTGGCAGCGAACCCAAGCCCGACCGCGCGCCCGGCGGTGGTGCTGTCCAGAAGCTGCCTCCCTGTGCTCCCTGCTGGGCTGCGCCGCGCTGGTCTGCGCGGCGGGCGTGTCAAGAGCCCAGTGATTCGCGCTGTAACTCTCGCGTGGGAAAATTCTGGCTCGGCGCTGCGGTGCCTGCCCTGCGGAGCTGCCGTGCGGCGCCGGGCGCACAGCCAGGACCGACCTGGGGGTGCCGCCCGCGCAGCATCCGGCGGCCCGGCGACGTACACGTTCAACTACAGCGCGGCGCCGTTCAGCTTTGCCATCTCGCGCAGCAGCAGCAACGCGGCGCCGGTCTTCAACACGGCGGGCACGCGCCTAGTGTTCAAGGCGCGCCGCGCGGCCCGCCCGAGCCCCTGCGCCTGTCTGCAAGTGTGGGTAGACCGATGAGTTGATCGAGGGCCGTAGTGACAAGGCCTGCGCAGCTGGCTTGGGTGTGGAGCGCAGGTCACAGGGCAGCAGGCATGCAGGGCGTGCGGTCGCATGCGCTGGTTGCCGCGCCGGCCCCTGACGCAAGCCGCGCTGCCGCAGGAGCAATACCTCGAGTTCTCCACCACGGTGCCGGCCTCGTCCGCGCTGTACGGCCTGGGCGAGCGCACCTCGTCGACCGGGATCGAGCTGCGGCGCGACGGCATCCCGCTCGCGCTGTGGAACCGCGACTCGCCGGCCGCCGCCCCGGACCAGAACGTGTACGGCTCGCACCCCATCCTGCTCGAGATCCGCGAGGGTGCGCCCCCAGCGCCCGGACAGACCCTGGCCTGCGGCTGCTCCTGGCCGCGCCCACGCGGCAGGCCGCAGCGGGGGCGCCGGCGCCGCGGCTGATCTTCGTGGCATGCGGCTGCTCTCGGCCGCGCCCGTGCGGCAGGCCGCGACCGGGGGTCGCCGTGCCGCGGCTGATCCGCGGCGACGGCGCGCGCGCAGACGGCACGGCGCACGGGATTGCGCTGCTGAACAGCAACGGCATGGACGTGACGCTGACGCAGACGCGCGTCACGTGGCACGTGACCGGCGGCGTCATCGACCTCTACTTCCTCATGGGCCCGACGCCGATGGACGTGCTGGACCAGCTGACGCAGATTATCGGGCGGCCCATGATGCCGCCCTTCTGGAGCCTGGGACTCATGAACTCCAAGTGCGCGCCCTTCGGTTGCACGCGGCGCCCTGTTGCAGTCGAGCGGTCTGCATGCCCTGTGGCCGCGCAAGCGGGCCGCCCGTGCGTCTGGTTGCGGCCCTGCGTGGCTCTGCGGCGGTCGTGCGTGTAAGGGGAGCGGGCTCTGGTGCGGCGGCCGGGCGCGCGAGCGAGCCGCGAGCGCGCGCCGCAGGTGAAAGGCGCGCGCGCTATAGGGTAGGGGTAGGGTATCCTGACTTGCGGCGCGCGCGCGCAGGTACGGCTACGGCTCGGCCGAATTTTACTACCAGATCCTGGAGGGTTACGCCAACGCGAGCATTCCGCTGGACACGTTTGTGAGCGACAGCCAGTACATGGACCACGACCAGGACTTCACGCTCGGCGCCACCTTCCCGCTCGACCAGATGAAGGCGCGCCCAGCCTCCGCGCCTGCGCCTCGAGTGCGTGGCGTGGCGCGCTGGTCGCGCCGTGCTGCATGCTCGCCTCGTCGCTTGCATGTGCACTTAGCGCGAGCTCACCTGTACGAGCGCAAGCTCACCTGTGCAAACAGGCGCGCCTGCGGCCACTGCGCACGCTGGCCATGTTGGTCACGGTGTAGTTGCTGCTTGACGTACCCACCTGCCCATCGCGCCTGGCACATGGCCTGCACCGTCTGCTGCAGCTGATCAAGGGCGGGGTGCGCACGGCAGGCGTTCCTGGCGATGCTGAAGCGGCAGAACCAGCGGTGGGTGCCGATCCTGGACCCCTGCATTCATATCCACCCGGGGTACGCGGCGTATGACTCCGGCATCAAGAACGACGTGTTTGTGAAGGACATCAGCGGCCGGCCGTATGTTGGCCAGGCGCGCACCGCGCCCCTCTCGCAAGTCTTCTGACAGCGCGCTTTGGCCAGGCCCTTAAAGTAGGCTTTTAGGCCTCTTTTGCGCTTTAGCAGCCCTCGAGCACCAGCAGGGGCTGACGCGGGGTCTGCGGCGTGCGGCAGCTGTGGCCGGGCGCATCGCACTGGCCGGACTTCATCAACCCTGTCACCGTCAAGTGGTGGGGCGACCAGATCGAGGTGCGCCGCAACTGCGGCAGGGCGCGAGCGTGTCTGCAGCATGCTGCCCTCAAGGACTCATGCAGGGGTTTGGATGATGTGCGTGCGGCAGTGCCCTGCAGCGCATGAGCTTAGTAAGAGAGCGTGCCCTGAGGCTGTTTCGCCCGGGCGCAGGGCGTGTTCAAGGATCTGCCCATGGATGGTGCGCGGCCTGCTTGCCTAGTGCCCTGCGAGACCGGCGAGAAAGAAACTGCCCCATTTGCATTACACGCTTGATTGTTTTGATGCGAGCGTGATGCGTGTATGGGATCCGCTTGCTGCAGCAGGAGGGAGCACACGCCCTCATGCAAGCAGCGGAACAGAGAGGGCGCCGGCCGGGCGGAGTGCGTTATGCGTGCGCGGCGGGGCGGCAGGGATCTGGCTGGACATGAACGAGATCAGCAACTACTGCACCGGCGACGTGTGCTCGGATCCGGGTGCGCCGCTTCCTCGCCATCTAAGCCTCGCGCAGGCGCTCGGCGAATGCGTGCGCGCGTACGCGCCAACGTTTTTTTTGCCATCAGGCAGGCGGGGCGTGCGCTGCAGTGGCTGCGCACAGGGGGGCGCCGCGGCGGCTGACGCGCGGCCGCGCGCAGGGGGCGTGTACGCGCGCAACGACTTTGTGTGCATGCTCAACTGCGACATGGGCCCGGACGCGGGCCGCAACACCACGCGCCCTGCCAACCTGACGCTGCCGGCTGCCGGCATCTTCAACCCGCCCTACGCCATCAACAGCGGCAACCGTGAGGTGCGCGCCGCGCGCCGCGACATGGCCCAGGCCCACAAACGCACCGTCAGAGTATGTGCGTCAGGCAGCGGAGCAAAGCATGGTCTTATGCGCTGGCGCTGCCGCGCCCGTCCACAGGCACTGCACGCCCGCAGGTATTGGGTGGTGTTGGTGATGAGCGTGTTTTGATGCTGCGGTCAGCACCCTCGTGTCTACGCAAGTAGGCCCAAGCTGGAGGCTCAGTCGCCCTAGTCACCTTAAGGCGCTGGGCGCGCGGCGAAGATGTCATCGTTGGGTGTTGCGGAACGCTGACGCGGCGCTCCGTTGCTACCAGCAAGCACTGCCAGCGCCGACGTGGCGCGCGCCCCGCCAGGTCGACCTCAGCTACAAGACGCTGCCGGTGACCGCATCGCACTTTGACGGCACGCTGGAGTACAACGCGCACAACCTGTACTCGCTGTACGAGGTGGTCGCGACCGCGGCCGCGCTGCAGCGCCTGCGCAACCGGCGCCAATTCATCCTGACCAGGTGCGCGCGCCTGCCCGCTCGACGCGCGCGCGCTGCGGG
>JAABUY010003261.1_pt1 | contig 18191 bp, 13 predicted proteins | sample 5560271 | NCBI WGS metagenome assembly JAABUY01 (sample SAMN10711886, study PRJNA513374) | rock metagenome | isolation source: Antarctica rocks | place: Antarctica: Victoria Land, University Valley
GTCCTTCTGCGCGTGGGACAGCTCGCTGAGGTCAAGGTCGGCGCTCACCCTGACCTTGAATCAAGCCGCTCGCTGCGCGTCAAGCCCCAGCCCGGTGAGCGAAATAGAGGGCGGGTTGAGCAGTTACTCTGGGCGAGAGGGCCATACTACCTCTCTAGAGAACAGGACATCTTGACCAGATAAAGGCAGATTTCAGATCAGACGAAGCTGACAGCAAGCTGACGCGGATTTTGGGAATGTTAGATGAGGAGCAGAGTTCACTACACTGTCACGATCTGGGTAGTGACAGCAGACTTCCTGCCTGCTGTAGTTCTCCGTAGCGACGATGCGCGCAGTGCTGCAGGTCCGTCAGCAGACGAGGGTTAATGTATGTCAATCCGGTCCACTCAGGTCCTCCGCGCGACGCTGCTTGCCACCAGCATCCTGGGACTGCCGCTTGCCGCCTCGGCCGCTCCGAAGTCGGTCGAGCTACCCACCAACCTCTTCATCACGCCGCTCGCCATCCCGGGCTCCACACAGCTTCTGCTGAACCCCGGCCTGCCCGCCTATCCGAACTTCATCGCCGGCGAGGCCCTGCAGGAGGCGCGCAGCCCGGACGGCAAGCTGCTCGCCATCGTGACCGGCGGCCAGAACTCGCTCGATACCCCCACTGGCGTCACCGACGTCGCCAACTCGACGCAGTACATCTTCCTCTACGACATCGCCGGCGCAAAGGCGCGCCGCCCTGCGCTGCTGCAGGTGATCAGGCAGGCCAACGCCCACCGCGGCCTCCTCTGGTCGCCAGACGGCCAGACCCTCTTCGTCGCTGGCGGCGTGGACGACGCCATCTACACCTATACCAGAACCGGCAACACCCTCGCGCCGGCGGCCAGGATCGCGCTCAACCACGTCAATCCGAGCGGCCTGCCAGGGGGCGTCGGCCTGCTGGTCAAGCCGGAAACCGTCGGCCTGGCGATCTCCGCCGACGGCAGGACGCTGGTCGCCGCCAACAACTACAACGACTCGATCAGCGTCATCGACGTCGCGAGCGGCAGCCTTAGGTTCGAGTACGACCTGCGCCCCTTCAACACTAGCGGGACCAGCGGGACCGCCGGCGGCGAGTACCCGTTTGCGGTCGCCATCAGCGGCAGCACCGCCTACGTCTCGTCCACCCGCGACCGCGAGATCGTCGCGGTCGACATCTCCGGCACGACCGGCCGTCTCGTCACCCGCATCGCGCTCGCCGGCAACCCGTACGGCATGACACTCGGCAACAACACCCTGTTCGTCGCCGAGGACAACCAGGACCGTGTGGCGCTAATCGACACCGTCGCGAACAGGCTGGTCCACGAGATCGACGTCCGCGCTCCGGCCGGCCTGATACCTGGCCCCCGCTACACCGGCGCGTCGCCCTACGCCGTCACCCTCTCGCCCGGCGGCAGGACGTTATACGTGGTCAACAACGGCGCCAACAACATCGCCGTCGTGCCGCTGACCGGTGGCACGCCGCGCGTCGAGGGCCTTATCCCGACCGCCTACGCGCCGAAGGACGTCGCCTTCAGCGCCGACGGGTCCGAGATGTACATCATCAACGGCAAAAGCAACACCGGCCCGAACCCGGGCAACCTGGCCGGCAACACTGCCAAGATCCAGTACAAGGCCTTCGCGCCGATTCCGCCGGGCAGCGCCAACGACACCGCCGGGATCCTGGCCGCTAACGCCATCGCCGCGGCCACGGCCGCCGCCTCCAACCAGTATCAGTTTCAGCTCGAGCAGGCCTCGCTGGTCAGCGCGCCCGTGCCCGACGCCGCCCAGCTCGCCGGCCTGACCGCGCAGGTCGCGCAGAACAACGGCTACTCGGTCAGGGAGGCGCCAGCCGACAGGCAGACGATGGCGTTCCTGCGCGAGCACATCAAGCACGTGATCTACATCGTCAAGGAGAACCGCACCTTCGACCAGATCCTGGGCGACCTGAACAACGGTGCCAACGCCGACCCGTCGCTGGTCCAGTTCGGCCGCGAGATCACGCCCAACTTCCACATGATCTCGAGGCAGTTCGTCACGCTCGACAACTTCTTCGACCCGGGCGACGGCAGCATGGACGGCTGGTCGTGGTCGATGCGCGGCCGCATCACCAACGACGAGGAGGTCACCCAGCAGCAGAACTACGCCTTCGTCAACCGCGGGCTGTCCTACGAGAGCGAGGGCTCGAACCGCAACGTGCCGATCGGCGTTGCGGCCCCTTCGCGCGTCGATGCCGTGCCGCCCTCCACCGTCGGCGGCGTCACCTTCAACTACAACACGCTGTCCGCCCTGGTGCCCGGCGGCACCGCCAACCTGCTGCCCGGCCCGCGCGACGTCGCCGCCACCGATACCGTGTTCGGCGACCAGCCGGGCGTGCAGGAAGGCTATATCTTCGTCGCCGCGATGAAGGCGGGCCTGAGCGTGCGCAACTACGGCTTCATGGTCAGCAACATCGGCCCGACGACGCTGGGGGGCCAGCCGATCACCAACGCGGGCGCGGCCGGCATCCAGCAGGTCGCCGAGCTGAACCCGCAGCTGCAGGGCAGCACCGACCTGTATTTCCGCGGCTTCGACCAGACCTTCTCCGACCAGTGGAACGTCAACGAGTGGAAGCGCGAGTTCACCCACTTCGTGCACGACAAGAACCTGCCGGCCTTCGAGACCGTCCGCCTCAGCCATGACCACACCGGCAGCTTCGCCACCGCGCTGGCCGGGGTGAACACGCCGGAGACCCAGGAGGCCGACAACGACCTGGCCGTCGGCCGCGTGCTGCAGACGGTCGCCAACAGCCCGTATGCCGACAGCACGGTCATCTTCGTCATCGAGGACGACTGCCAGGACGGGCCGGACCACGTCGACAGCCACCGCGCCACCACCTACGTCGCCGGCGCCTACGTCAAGCAGCACACGGTCATCCGCACGCGCTACAACCAGGTGAACCTGCTGCGCACGATCGAGGACATCCTCGGCACGGCGCACATCAGCCTACTCACCGCCAACGCCGCGCCAATGGCCGACGTGTTCGACACGTCCGGTTCGGGCGACTGGCGCTACGCGCCGGTCGCCTCGACGATCCTCAAGACGACCACGCTCAACCTTGCAGCACTCGACACCGGCGTGCGCTATGCGGCGGGGCCGGACATCAGCCCGCTGCATGACGCCACTTGGTGGGCGGAGAGGACGCAGGGCTTCGACTTCTCCGCCGAGGATCGGGTGCCGTTCGCGTTGCTCAACCGCGTGCTGTGGGAGGGCACGAAGCCGGGCGTGGCATACCCGGGGCCGGCGGCTTCAACGCCTGACTCTGACGACTGATCGAACCGCCAGGATGCTATTCTGGGCAGTGCTCCTTCGCCGAGTGCGAAGGGGCCCTGGATCAGCGTGGTGCAGGGATCAGGGATATGGGCGCACTGACCCCGGCCCCACCCGGGGGTCAGGCGACGCGGACGTAGCTCGGGCGTCCCAGCTCAAGCATGCGGTTGAGCGCGTGGATGGCGACCGCCACCTCGCTCGCCCGGCGCTCATCCGTGTGCGCGCGCAACTCGTCGCCGATCACCTGCTTCCACCTGCTCATGGTGGCTTCGACCCGGGCACGCCTGTTGTATCCAGACGCGTTCTGCCACGCCATGCGCCCGTGCTCGGCAATGTGGTGGACGTGGCTGTCCCGTTGTGTGGGCGCGGTCTCGGCCGTGTCGCTGGGCACCGCGGTCGCGCGTGGCGGCACGACCACGGCCGCGTCAGGATGGCGTTGGGCGACGCTGTCGTAGACGCGATCCTGGTCGTAGCCATCGTCGCCGGTGAACGACGCCACAGGTCCCACGACCTGGTCGAGCAAGGGGCCGGCTTGGGACGCGTCGTCCACTTCCTTGGAGGTCAACGTGGCGGCCACGATCCGGCCGGTTTCGGCATCCACGCCGAGAGGCAGCATGCGCCACGACCGGCGTGTCGCCGTCCCATGCTTCTCGAACAGCCACTCGCCCTTGCCGCACAGCTTCAGGCCCGTGCTGTCCACCAGAAGGTGCAGGGGTTCGCCGTCGGCACCAGCGCCGGCGTTCCCTGGCCGCGGCACGTCCATCGTCGCCGCACGCCGGCTCAGCGTCGTATGGTCCGGCACGCCCAAGCTGAGGCCGAGCAGGCTGACGATGGAACCGAGCAGCCCCTCGGCTTGCCGCTAGGCCAGGCGGAACACCGTGCGCAGCGTCAGCGCCGTCAGGATGGCGAGCGGCGAATACCGGGCCTGCCCACCGCGCGTCGCACGCGGCTCGGCCACCCACGCCGCGATCGCCTCGTCGGTGAACCACACCGTCAAGCTGCCGCGCTGACGCAGGCTGGCGTCGTACGCTGGCCAGTTCGTCACCTTGCGCTGCTGGCGTGGGAAATGGTGGCGGTGGTCCTGGTTTCGCTTGAACGGCAAGATGGGCATCCAGAGTTTGGGAGAGTGATCCCATGCGTCACCCTGCGCCTCAACACCACCGCCCGATCCATGCACCACGCTGGCCCAGGCGCGTGGCAGGCATCTCGGGCGGCCAGCCACCTCGTCATGCATCGTCAGCGAGATCGAGGCGCTCGCCACCTCCACCAGGCTCAGCATCCGCGCCATCCAGAAGAGGATCGCCGGCCGGGTCAGCCGAGGCACCGTCGGCGAGATCACCAAACGCGCAAGGACCACGGGGACCTGGGTTCAGATGGACAAGGAATGCGTGTAGGGTCTTGAAGTGTCGGAACTGATCTCTTGTCCGAGTGGCCCAGGGTTAATGAGCATCATGATTGTTGGCTATCTTTGACCCAAGACGCATTCGTCCATCTTCCGCACCTTCGCGATAGGTTAACACCGGCCGAGCAATCGCCCATGCGCATCACCCGCGAGGCGCTCGCCACCCGCGACGAGCGCGCGCGCAGTGGGCTACCCTGCCGATTGGCGCCAGTCGGACCAGCAGATTGACCGGTCGTGGCGCAGCTTCCTCTCAAGCCGAGTTGAGTCAGGCGATCTTTGGGTCTTCGGGTACGGGTCGCTCATGTGGGACCCGGACTTTCATTACACGGAAGTCAGGCTGGCCGAGGCCGATGGGTATCAGCGCCGCTTCACGTTCAAGATCGAGGTTATCACCGGCTCGCCAGAACATCCCGGGCTTGTGCTGTCGCTTGAGCAGCAACCAGGTTGTTGCAGGGGCTTGGCGTTTAGGATCGCGGCGGATTTGGTGGAGGCGGAGTCGGAAATCCTATGGCGGCGAGAGATGATCCTCTTTAGCTACTCCCCCAAAATAGTGTCGATGGCTACGCCGCAAGGAAGCATAGAGGCCCTTGTATTTGCCTCAGACAGGTCGCAACCAAACTATATAGGCGAACTCCCATTGAAGGAGACAGCGGCAACCATCGCTCAGGGTGTGGGTATTAGAGGTGCTAACCGAACTTATGTCACGAAATTGTCAAGTGAACTCAAAGAGCTTAATATAGAGGATTCGTACATCAAACAATTATTAGAGCAGATAAACAGCATCGACTCCAACCCATTGTAGCTGGCGGCTTGAACTCAATCTGCGACCGGGAGCGAGCTTGCAAGCCTACACTGGCTCCCGCTGGATGAGATTATCTGCGCTGTCTGGCTTACGCTGAGTGACCACTTTTTGCACGTATCCCGAACTCGACTTTCCGCATTTTGAGGGTTCGGCAGACAGTCCATGGTGGTTTTGTGCTGCTGGTGAGCATGGGAGCCGCGTTGGCAAGCGATGCCGACAGCTTCCATCCCCTCCGGCGCTGGCAGCAGCGTTTCGAACTTAACGCCGCCTGTGCTCGCAGGCTGGATGTCCGTCTTCCGCGGCTGCTTTTCGGCGCCGATCTGGTCCCGCGTCCTCGTGCTGGTCGCAGGCGCCGTGCTCGCGCCGGGCAAGCGGACCGTGACCCAGGCGTTGCGGGTCATGGGCCTGGGATTGAGCCCGGGTTTTGCGCGCTACCACGAGGTGCTGAGCAGAGCGCGCTGGGACGGGCGTGCCGTGGCGCGCGTGCTCTTGAGGCAGGTGCTCGCCGCCTTCCTGCCCGCAGGTGAGGTGGTGATTGGTGTCGACGACACGATCGAGCGCCGCTGGGGCCTCAAGATCAAGGCGCGCGGGCTCTACCGCGACCCGGTGCGCTCGTCGCGCGGGCACTTCGTCCGGGCCAGCGGCCTGCGCTGGCTGTCGCTCATGGTCATGGTGCCAATCCCCTGGGCCGACCGGCGCTGGGCGCTGCCGTTCCTGACTATTCTCGCCCCCTCCGAGCGCTGGAGCGGCGAACGGGGCCGGCGGCACAAGACGGTGGTCGATTGGGCTCGCCAGGCCGTCCTGCAGGCGAGGCGCTGGCTGCCGGACCGCCGCCTTATCGTGGTGGCCGACGCCGGCTTCTCCGGAGTCAGCCTGATCGCAGCGCTCCGCCGCCACGCCTGCCTGGTGACCCGGCTGCGGATCGACGCCAGCCTGTTCGCACCAGCGCCACCGCGCCAACCGGGACAAGTGGGCCGCCCGCGGCTGAAGGGAGCGCGCTTGCCTGGGTTCAAGGCGATGCTGGCTGATCCGGACACCATCTGGTCACGGGTCACAGTGGCGGAATGGTATGGCGGCCGGTCGCGCGAACTCGAGGTCGCGTCCGACACCGCGGTTTGGTATCACTCCGGCCTGCCACCGGCGCCGATCCGCTGGGTGCTGGTACGCAATCCCTCCGGCGAGAGCGAGCCGCAGGCATTTCTCAGCACCGACCTCGCGGCAGAGCCGGGGCGCATCCTTGGCTGGTTCGTCTTGCGCTGGCAGATGGAAACGACGTTCCAAGAGACCCGTGCCCACCTTGGCGTGGAGACGCAGCGGCAGTGGTCCGACCTCGCCATCCTGCGCACGACCCCCGCGCTGCTCGGGTTGTTCTCCTTGGTCACGGTATGGGCCGACGAACTCGCCCGCACCCCGGCCAGCGCCGTCCGCCCGCGAACCGCCGCTTGGTATGACAAGCCCACTCCGACCTTCAGCGACGCCATCGCCGCGGTCCGACGTGCCCTGTGGTGCCCGCCGGGTTTATCCATGTCCCGTCCAAATACGGAGACCGTCGAAATCTCCGCTGCCCTCCTGCAAAGGCTCACGGACACCCTCTGCTACGCCGCCTGAATCGCGGAAAGTCGAGCCGAACCTACCCCTAATGCGCTCACCACGGGCCGCCCGTATCAGAGCGGCGGAGGCCCCGGTAGGGCTGCGCATCGCCGCGACGATCGTGTCCGTGTCCATCACCAGCCTCACAGGAAGACGCTATCACATCACCAGTGATGTGTCTCGCCCTCCAAACGCGACGGGCGTGTCAATGCCGCACCAGATGTACTTCCAGGTCCCGGTGGGTTATCCGACATGGGATAGAGCCGAGTGAGCAGACACCCTACAGGAAGCCCTCCCCCGCGTGGTCCTGGAACAGCTCGGCGTCGCGAACGTAGTCGGCGAGCACCTGCATGGACTTGTGCCGCGACACCTCGCGCATCTTGAACACCGACGCGCCGGAGCGGGCGGCTGCCGTGAGGAAGCCCGCCCGCAGCGAGTGCCCGGCAAAGTCCGACGCCGCATAGCCGGCCTGGGCGACGCGCAGCTGCACCAGCCGCGCCACGGCCCGGCCCGACATGGGCGATGCGGACGCGACCCCCGCAGGCCTCGCTGTCAGCCGGCGGAACAGGAAGCCGTCCGTGATCCCGCCTTGCTCAAGCCAGGCGTCGAGCAACGCCTTCGGCCGCAGCCTGCGTCCCTCGGGGATGGCGATGGTGGCGCCGGCTGCGTCCTGGTCGGTCTTGCTGCGCCGGATGGTGACGCGCAGCCCTTCCTTGACCCACTCGACGTCGGAGAGACGAAGCGCCACCAACTCGGAACGGCGGAACGCCCCGGCCATGCCGAAGGCCAGCAGGGCCCGGTCACGCACCGAGCGCAGGTCGTCGCCGACGATGGCGCGCAGCACGTCGCGGAGCACGTCGGCGTCGGCGGCATGCTTCCTCACCGGGGCGATGCCGTGGCTGCGCCGGATGCCGGCCATCACCTCGAGGAGGGCCGCGGCGCCTTCGCGGGCCTGCGGCGGCTGCAGCCCCGCGCGACGGTGCATCCAGCCGATCGCGGCCAGGCGGCGGCCGATGGTGGGCGGCGCCGACCCGGCCTGCGCCTCGGCCGAGAGGAACACGGCGACAGCGCGCGGGTCGGCCGGCAGGGTCTCGAGGCTGCGGTCGAGGCACCAGGCCGAGAAGCGAAGCCAGTCGCTGGCGTAGGCGCGCTGGGTGCTGGCGGCCCGCGAGGCGTCGGCGTAGCGCCGCGCCGTGGCGATCTCGGCGTGGGCGAGGCTCGGCAGCCCGGCGACGGCCGGATCCGCCGCGTCCGGCACCGGTGGGGCGGTCGGGCCGACCGGGACGAGGCTGTCGGAGGGGGTTTCGGGTCTGCTCACGATGCCTCGTCTACCACCTTCATCCTTGTCCGGGAATCAACGTTATCGGACAAGGAAGCCGGAAAAGGAGGCGGAAGCCGACCGCACCATGGTTGCGAAACTACGGTATATATGGAAGGATTTGGGTCGGATTGTGGAAGGATAAAATGGTTGATTTCTGATACTTTTTGGCTTGGTTGTGAAATACCTAATATGGAAGCCTCACGGTATTCTACAGCCTATGATCCGAGGAACGGGAGCGTTGATTCCCGGACAAAGTTGAAGGTGGTAAGCGGGGAGGGTGAACAGCCCCGAGACCCCGTCCGACAGCCTCGTCCCCGTCACCCCGGTGACGCCGGACGCGACGGACTCGGTCGTCGCCGACTTGCCGAGCCTCGCCCATGCCGAGGTGGCCACTGCGCGGCGCTACGCCGACTCTTCGCGCGCCGCCAGCACACAGCACGCCAGCGACTGGCGACGCTTCTCGGCCTGGTGTCTCGCCCGTGGCCTCGAGACGCTTCCGGCCGACCTGCGCGCGACCGAATTACGTCAGCGCCAATCTGGGAATCCCAAACGTCAGACGATCAAGCCAGGCGTATTAGGTGGTTCCACCTGACTCGATGATGCCCCGGAGCGGCACGAGACGGCGTTGTGACTGTGTTGCATGGACCGGAAGACGGGCGTGAAGCATCATCGGTGGTTGAGCGCGAGATCATCAGCATCTCGGGCCCACAATCCATGAGATTGTAGCGGACGTCGAACCCACATTGGGTGAGATCCAGCCTACAATGTGGTGAGACGAACCCGAGATAATCCGGTCTTGCCCACATTGTGCGAGACAGATCAGAGCCAGCTGACGCCGCGCCCTCTGGCAGAAGGCGACCGGGTACGGCAGGAGAAATCGGGCTGAGACGACCATGGTGCGATACAAACGCCTGATCACCCCCAGATTTCGTGCTTGGAGCTCTACCTGCGCAGACAGGCGAGGTCGCCATCGCCGCCGTGGTGCTGAACAGGATGATCCGAACCGCAAAGCCCATTTCCGTCCGCGTCGCCTAGACGGCGTTCGGGAGACGTCAGCTCAGCCCTCTGCAGCTCCCAGCAAATGCTACTTGCACCGGCGCTATAAAGCCTGACCACGCTTTCCGGCGTGTCGTGCCCAGGGCACTCGATCACTGTTAGCCTTTCTCCTCGACAGCGCGTGCGAGATGCACTCTGAACGGGGACAGGAACCGGAGGCCTGACCTCGATGCCAAGCTCTGTTGCCGGAACAGCATCCCTGTCCCCGACCCCGGCTGCGCGCGCGGCGCCGACGCGCCCCGGGACGACCATGGCCCTGGCCGCGCTGGGCATCGTCTACGGCGACCTCGGGACCAGTCCGCTCTACACCTACCAGACCATCGTGGCCGCGGTTGGCGGCCATCCGAGCGCCGCCGACGCCCTGGGCCTGCTCTCGCTCGTGGTCTGGGCGCTGATCGTCACCGTGTCGGTGAAGTACTGCCTCGTCGTCATGCGCGCCGACAACCATGGCGAGGGCGGCATCCTGGCACTGATGTCGCTCATCGCGGGCCGGGCGGGCCGGACGGCGGCCGCGCTCACCGCGATGGGCCTGTTCGGCGCCGCGCTCATCTACGGCGACGGCATCATCACGCCAGCCATCTCCGTGCTCAGCGCATTGGAAGGGGTGAACGTCGTTACCGCGGCGCTCAAGCCGTTCGTGCTCCCCGCGGCTCTGGTCATCCTGGTGGCGCTGTTCGCCCTGCAGACCTACGGCACGGCCCGCATCGGCCGGGTGTTCGGCCCGATCATGCTTGTCTGGTTCGCGGTCATCGCCCTGCTCGGCATCTCCGGCATCGTGCGGCGACCAGACGTGATCATGGCCGTCAACCCAAGCCACGCCATCGGCTTCGTCGTGCGCCATGGCTGGGGCAGCTTCGTCGTGCTCGGCGGCGTTTTCCTGGCCATCACCGGCGGCGAGGCGCTGTACGCCGACATGGGCCACATCGGCCGCGCTCCCATCCGCCTCGCCTGGTTCGCCCTGGTTTTGCCCGCCCTGCTGCTGAGCTACGCGGGGCAGACGGCGCTGCTGCTCGAGAACCCGGTGCTCGACGGCAATCCGTTCTTCAAGCTGGCGCCGGACTGGGCGATCATCCCGCTGGTGATCCTGGCGACCGCGGCCACCATCATCGCCAGCCAGGCGATCATCACCGGCGCGTTCTCGCTGACGCGGCAGGCCATGCAGCTCGGCTGGTTCCCCGGGCTGGTGATTCGCCAGACCTCGGACGAGGAGTACGGCCAGATCTACGTGCCCCTGGTGAACTGGGCCATGATGGCCTGCACCCTGGCGCTGACCTTCGGCTTCGGCAGCTCGGACCGCCTCGCGGGCGCCTACGGCACGGCGGTCTCGACCACGATGCTGCTGACCACAGCGCTGCTCTACAACGTCATGCGCGACGTGTGGCGCTGGTCGCTGCCGCTGGCGCTGGGCGTGAGCGGCCTCTTCGTGGTCATCGACATCGTCTTCTTCGCGGCCAACATGCTCAAGCTGCTGGAAGGCGGCTGGATCCCGCTGCTGCTCGGCGCGCTGATCTTCGCGGCCATGACGACCTGGAAGCGCGGCATCGACGCGCTTCGGAAAAGGCTCGTCCAGGGCGAGGAGACGCCGGAGCGGTTCCTGGCCCGGCTTGAGGAAGGGCAGATACCGCGTGTTCCGGGCACCGCGGTGTTCCTGAGCCGCACCGGCGCCCTGGTGCCTCCGGTGCTCGTCCGCCACGTCGCCCAGTTCAAGGCGGTGCAGGAGACGATCGTCGGGCTGACGATCGGCTTCGAGGAGGTGCCGCGGGTGGCGCAGTCGGAGAGGGCGCAGGTCCGCAAGGTCGCCGCAGGGCTGTGGCATGTGACGGTGCGCTACGGGTTCGTGGAGATCCCCGATCTCGCGAACGCCCTTGCTGCCGCCAGGGACCATGGCTGTCCGCTGGATCTCGACGACGCCATCTACTTCGCCGCGCATGACGAGGTCGTCCGCAGCGAGAACCATCCGCGCTTGCCGCCGTGGCGCCGGATGCTGTTCGCATTCATGTATCGCAACGCGCTGCGGGCTCCAGACCGCTTCGACCTGCCGTCTGATCGGTTTCTGGAGATTTCCCGCCAAGTCGCCTTGTGAAATAGGGGGTGATCTCCCACGCCACCGAGCAAACCTCGCCCTGATGGTTATTCAGTGGGTAATCTGAACGACCAGGCTGTTGTAGGCCCGGTCCCGCTCACTGCGGCATGAGGAGCGCGTGGACGAAGGCGTAGTTGTAGCGACCTGAGATCATCCGCACTCAGGCGTGAGATCATCGGCATCTCGGGCCCACATTGGGTAAGACTCAGCCCACGTTCTGGTGAGACAAACCCAAGATCATCCAATCTTGCCCACACTGGGTGAGACGGATCAAATCGGCAGGCTGGCGGCCACTACTTGGTCTGTCAGCCGCCACATGCACCTTATCCATTCCGCCCTGCGGCAGCAGGGCGGAACACCGGCTAACTGCTGCCGATGGCGATGCCGGTTGCGAGCACAAGGGCACCGCCGAGCATGACCTTGGCGACCGCTGAGACGGGCGGCGTGTCCATGTACTTCCACTGGATCCAGGCGATGGTCAGCAGCTCGACGACCACGACGACGGCTGCGACGCCGGTCGCGGTCCAAAAATCGGGGATGATGTAGGGCAGCGTATGACCGATGCCGCCTGCGATGGTCATCAGACCGCATACCAGCCCGCGCAGCCAGGGCGTGCCACGACCCGACAGCTTGCCGTCGTCGGCCAGCGCCTCGGCGAACCCCATGCTGATGCCGGCCCCGAGCGAGGCGGCCAAGCCCACAAGGAAGGCATTCCAGGAATTGTGGGTGGCGAAGGCGGCAGCGAACACCGGCGCCAGGGTGGACACCGATCCGTCCATCAGACCAACCAGGCCGGGCTGGATGACCTGCAGCACGAACTTGCGCTGCGCGCCCTCGTCCTCAGCGATCCTGGCTTCGCCTGGCAGCCGGTTCTGCTCGATCGTGCCCGCGGTCCGCTCATGCTCGGCTTCCGCCTCGGCCAGGTCGCCGAGCAGCTTGCGTACTGCCGCGTCCGAGGTGCGGGTCGCCGCCTGCTGGTAGAAGCGACCTGATTCCTGCTCCATCTGCCGCACGTGGCGGCGCACCGCCTCGATGCCCATGGCGCGCACCTGCCACACCGGGCGGCGCTGCACCCAGCCACGAACATCCTGACGTCGCACGAGGGGAATGTGCGGGCCGAACCGCTCGACGAACATGTCGATCAACCGGCGGCGGTGCTCGTTCTCCTCGGCGGCCATGTCGGCAAAGACGTGCGCGCTCGACGGATACTCGTCGTGCAGGTCATGGGCGAAGTCGGCATACGTGCGCCCGTCCTCCTCCTCGCTGGAGATGGCCAGAGCCAGCAGGTCACGCTCGGTAAGTTCAGAGAAGGACTTCATGCCTTAGCTAAATAAAGGGTCTACTGCGTAAGTCAAGATCACCTGACGCAATGTAAATACGGCTCATTCTCATCTAAAAGACACTTAAATACGCCGTTGCATAAGAATAAACGAACCTGGGTCAGGTATGTTCTTGGCGTGTGTAGGGTCGTGACCGGACGTCAGACTTGGTTCGCCGGCTATGACGCCAAAACGTCATACCTGCCCGGCTTAGCCGGGAAGCGGCTTGGAAGGCACTTGCGGCAACCGCCGGCTCAATCAGACGGGAGCGCAAGAAGACTCGCGCAGCAGCCAGGATCAAGGTCGCTCCTAAGAGGCACGCCTGCATCCGCCCACGCGTGATCAGGCGATTCCAAGTGAGAGCGCTCAAGGCGCTATGCGCCTGGGCCAGCCAGACCGCCTGTTCGGTCTGCATCAGCTCAGGGATGGTCGGGCCGGACGACAGACGCCGGAAAGCGATCATGCCGACTCTCGACCGCTGCGGTCAGGCTTAAAGACACCGACAGACGCTCTTGGCGCCAGGGCTCGTGCGGCGAACCCCTTTATCGAGACCAGGACGGCAGTGACCGAAGCCTGCATCGTCCAACCTACTGCCCAAGCGCCAGCTGGATGACACGGACCACGACCAGCCCTACGGCCAGCAGAAGATAGCCGCGCAGCACGATCATCCACACTCGTGTTGCACCCGTCAGCTTCGCGGATGGCATCTCGGCAAGCGGGGGCATCCGCCAGGTTGGACGAAGTGCGAGGTCTAGCAGCGGCTCCGCCACATTCGTGCGCAACGCCAGCGTCACTCCAGCCGCGACCAGGGCCAGCACCGTGCCGCCACCCAGCACCCACAGGATCTGCGCACCGGTAATCGAAGGGTAGAGCACCGAGGCGGTGAGCACGATGGACAGCATGACCAGCAGCGCAATCACCGAGCCGGTGAACAGGTTGGTCAAACGCCCGTTCACCCAAGGCCCGAGTACCGCCCGGTCGTTGCACAGCAGCAGCAGGAACACGGTCGCCGACGGCAGCAGAACGCCCGCCAGCGTCTGCACCGCTTCCGTGATCAGCCCGAGCGGGGCGCCCGGCACCAGCACCAGCCCGGCTGCCGCCACGATCAGGCCGCAGTAGACCAGATAGAAGCCCTGCGCATCGCGTGCCCCGCGATGCAGCGAGTGCTTGAGCGAAAGCACGTCACCCAGCGCGTAGGCGGTCGCCAGGGAGACCGCGGAAGCGCCGATGATGCTCGCATCGATCAGCGCGATCGCAAACAGCGTGGCGGGAACCTGTCCCACATACCGGGCCAGTCCGGCCATGACCCCGCCAGCGTCAGTGAATCTGCCGGCTTCCGAGTGTCCCACGAACGTCGCGGCGCAGAACGCCATCATCGCCACCGCGCCGACGAGGACGAACACAATCCCGATGGCAAGGTCGACCTTCTCGTAGGCCATGAACCGAGGCGTGATATGCTTGTCGATAACGTAGCTCTGCTGGAAGAACAGCTGCCACGGTGCCACCGTGGTCCCTACGATCGCGATGATCAGCAGCAGCACGTCGGACAGCCTGTCCGATACGGGCAGGCGCGGGATGACCAGGTCGCGGGCGATTTCGCCCAGGGGCGGATGGACCATCAGGACGACGGGCACGAGCAGCAGGCTGCCCAGGCACAGCAGCAGCGAGAACCGCTCGAAGCGGCGGAAATTGCCGGTCGTGGCCGCCAGCATCGTCACCGCAGCCGTAGCCAGGACGCCCCAGAGCTTGGGTAGCCCGAGAAAGTCGAGCCCGAAGCTGACCCCGATGAACTCGGTGACGATGGTCAGCCCGTTCAGCACGAACAGGTCGACCACGCTGAACGCGCCCCAGAACTTGCCGAAGCGCTCCAGGATCAGCCGCGCGTGGCCGACCCCGGCGACGGCGCCGAGACGCAGCACCATCTCCTGGTTCACGTACAGCACCGGAACCAGCAGCATCAGGGTCCACAGCAGCGACGTGCCGTAGTTCTGCCCGGCCTGGGTGTAGGTCGCGAACGCGCCTGCGTCGTTGTCGCCGACCATGACAATCAGGCCCGGCCCGACGATGGCGGCGAGGGTCCTGAGCTTGGCAGACCAGGTCAGCCGGGGCCGGGTGTCGTTTTCGTAGATGGTCCCGAGCGCACCGCTGATGTCGCCCAGGTGCGCGGCGTCAAGGACGGCACCGCGTCGCCCCGACGGGGCGTTGACGTGGGTGTCGGGCATGCTCGTTGCTCCCTCTGCGAAGGCTCGTCAGATCAGGCCGAGGTCGTGCCGCCTGGCTGGCACGTGAGGGTCAGCCGGGGGCGGAGGACCCTGTGCTGAACGGTCCAACGGCATACGGGACGCTCATCAGCATCGACGCCCCAGATCGCGACCAGGCGGGGCCGCGCGATTGCGTGCGCGGGGAGGCTGAGCGGGCGGCAGCCGATGTGGCCGCCCGGGGCGGTCGCAAAATGAGCCGGCAGGGCAAAGCGGCGGAAGAAGGCAGCGGTCGGAAGGGCGGACATTGACGCCTCCATTGCTTAAGCGATTGGCTCAAGCTCGGGGGCGCCGTCACCCAGAAGTCAGCGCATCAGCGCGCAGACCTCGGTGACACAACACACCCGAGCACGGGACCAGATCGGGGAAGAGGTCGCGGCAGACGCAAAGCGTCTACTGTCGTCTTCCTGGGACTGGCGGCTGGTAGATCGCGGGTTCATGGGGTTCCATGGTGTGTTGCGGGGCCGGCAGCAGGCCGGACGATCAAGGCGACGGCGCGCGTCTCAAAGAGGCTCGCGTTCTGCACGACGGGCAGCTATACCCCTAAGGGTATAAGGTCAAGACCGAATGAACGACGCCGAGACAGAAAAAACCAAACTGGTAAAGCGACTTAATCGCATCCGCGGTCAGGTGGACGCCCTGCAGCGCGCACTAGAGGCGCAGAGCCCCAGCGCCAGGCTGCTGCAGCAGGCTACGGCCTGCCGCGGCGCCATGGATGGGTTCATCGCAGAGGTCATCGAGGACCACATCCGCGAGCAGGTGGTCGACGCCAAGGACCGCTCCCAGGCCTCGCGCGCCGCTGAGGAGCTAATTGGCATTGTCCATTCCTACCTGACCTGAGCACCGATTCGCACCGTGGACGACGTTGCGGACGCCTGGACCCGCCTTGCGGCCAGCGCCTACGCGCAGACCCTACTCGCCTATGCGGCCTCGTTCGTGCTCGGCACGCTGATCGGCCTGGAGCGCCAGTGGCGGCAGCGCACCGCCGGGCTGCGCACCAACGTCCTCGTCGCCGTGGGCGCTGCCGCCTTCTCCGATCTCGGCCTGCGCCTGCTCGGGCCGGAGGGCGCCACGCGCATCATCTCCTACGTGGTCTCCGGCATCGGCTTCCTCGGCGCCGGCGTGATCCTCAAGGACGGCACCAACATCCGCGGGCTGAACACGGCGGCGACGCTGTGGTGCTCGGCGGCCGTCGGTACCCTGTCCGGCAGCGGGATGCCAGCCGAGGCCGCAACGCTCGCCACCTTCGTGCTCGCGGGCAACACGCTGCTGCGGCCACTGGTGAACTGGGTCAACCGGCGCCCCCTCACCGCCGACGTCACCGAGGCCAAGTACAGCGTCCACGTCACCTGCCTGCCGCGCGACGTCTCCGAGGTGCGCGACCTGCTCGACACCGAGCTGGACCGCGCCAGCTACCCGGTGCGCGAGGTCGAGACCCTCTCGGACAGCGACGACCAGGTCGAGCTGGCCGCGATCCTCGTTCCAAACACCGCCGAGGAGGCGGAACTGGACGCCGTGGTCGCGGCGCTGGAAGCCTCGACGTTGATTTTGTCGGCGACCTGGTCGGTCGAAGCGACATCATAATTAATAATTAGTGCTGATCAATCAGGAAAACGGCCGGTTTCCTTGTGACGCCGTGCCCCGACAGATTGTAGGCCCGGAAGCGCCAGATAAACCGTTGCGTTTATGAACGCAAGGTTGCACCCTGTGCACGTTCTTTTCTGGTGATCCCGCGCCCATGCTCATCGGCTACGCCCGGGTCTCGAAGTGCGACGGCAGCCAGACGCTCGCGCCGCAGCGCGACGCCCTGCTCGCCGCCGGCGTCGGGGCCGAGCGCATCTACCAGGACCTTGCCTCCGGCCGCCATGACGCCCGGCCCGGCCTCCTCGCCTGCCTAAAGGCGCTGCAGCCCGGCAACACCCTCGTGCTCTGGAAGCTGGACCGGCTCGGGCGCGACCTGAAGCACCTGGTCAACACCGCCGAGGATCTGCGCGTGCGCGGGGTCGGCCTCAAGGTGCTGACCGGCGCCGGCGCGCAGATCGACACCACGACGGCCAACGGCCGGCTCGCCTTCGGCATCTTCGCGGCGTTTGCCGAGTTCGAGCGCGAGCTGATCGCCGAGCGCACCCAGGCCGGCCTGACCGCGGCGCGCGCCCGGGGCCGCATGGGCGGGCGCCCGCGCAAGATGGACCGCGCCACGCTCACCATGGCGATGGCGGCGATGTCCGATCCCAAGGCTAAGGCAATGGATGTGGCGAAGCGCCTCGGCCTGACCACCACGACGCTCTACGCCTACGTCAACGGCGACGGCTCGCCCAAGGCGGCCGGCACTGCCGTCCTCGACGGCACTCTTGCCCGTGGCAGCTCCGCCGCGGCCCGTGGCTGATGGCCGCGGCAAGCGGCCTCCGGCCGAGGCGCTGGTCGCGCTTCGGCAACGCATCGACGCATTGCCTGCCCGAAGCCCGGAACGCCGCGCGCTGCTGGAAAGCACTGCTGCCTTGTATGGCATTTCGCGTCCCACGCTGTATCGCGCCCTGCAGGGCCACCAGCGCCCCAAGCCGGTCCGCCGCGCCGACCGCGGACGGCCGCGCAAGCTGGCCGCCACCGAACTGGAGCGCGCCTGCGAGATCATCGCCGCCCTGAAGCTGCGCACCACGAACAGGAAGGGCCGGCACCTCTCAACCAACCGGGCCATCGAGCTGCTGGAGGGCGAGGGCGTGGAAACACCGGACGGGCTGGTGCGGCTCGCCCCTGGCACCCTCACCCGCACGACCGCGAACCGTTACCTGCGCCAGTGGGGCTACGACCATGCCCGCATGACACGGCAGCCCGCTGCCGTCCGGTTCCAGGCCGAACATAGCAACGCGCTGTGGCAGTTCGACATGAGCCCGTCCGATTTGAAGGAGGTGCCGGCACCGCTCGACTGTGTTGCATGGACCGGAAGACGGGCGTGGAGCACCGATCTGCACCGACTGTCATACCAAGCGGACGTACTCCGGGCGTCCGAGTTCGAGCATGCGGTTCAAGACGCTGACAGCGAGGGCGATC
>JAABUY010003263.1_pt1 | contig 18181 bp, 19 predicted proteins | sample 5560271 | NCBI WGS metagenome assembly JAABUY01 (sample SAMN10711886, study PRJNA513374) | rock metagenome | isolation source: Antarctica rocks | place: Antarctica: Victoria Land, University Valley
ATCCGAGGCGAAGATTTGGATATAGAAATATTTACCAAGTTGCCAGTGTGTTCGGCCTCTCTGAAGTCCCTTGATGGCTAACTACTGGCGACACAGGTTCCCCTAATGGCCGCAAACTCAACGTCATAGTCAGCTTAGGGTCGTTCCGCTTTTTTTTCGACCAGGACAACCAAGATAAACTCATTTCACCTACAAGTAAGTCCAACGACTTGAATATATCATGACTCTCCTACAAATTGTTTAATTGATTAGTTTGTTCATCACTATCTAGCTATGTGTATATCTAACATAAGCTTTCTGTGTCTAGTATCGAGATGGAAATCTGTAGGCGAAACTCCCTCCTTCCGCCCATTGTATTGCCCGCTTTGTCCGCACCACGTCCCATTTCTAATATTACCCATTGAATCTCCTGTTTGTGTGCTCTCTTCAACTTTTTCACATGAACTCTCCGATCAAAACGGAAAGTTTTGTATATAACCACAAATCGAGGAAACATTATAGGTCATGTTACCCAATTGTCTATCACCTTTGAACTTCGATTGATATACTTTGTTCAGCATATCACTTGAACTCTCGAAAACCCTGCATATAGTTAATTAAAAACAAGGAAAACCTATAGATCATCGAAACCCTTGAACCAAAAAAGACTTTCAATGTATCCATTAAACTTTTCGAATTTTCAAAACCAACCACTAGAATCATAACAACACAAAGTCGCTAAAAACAATCAACCCATACACGCACGTTAGCAATATTGATTAGATCACTAAAATCGAACCAACCACCAACAACATGACCAGCAGCACTACGAAACGAAACAACCCCTGGGATGATATACGACCCAGGGCTCCCCATTCTTCAAGTGCTATCTATCAAAGCAGCTGCATATGCTCAATATAATCAAAAGGCCAAGCAACTGGTTTCGACGAATGAGCGTGTATGGGATGAGATGAGAGGTAGAGAGGAAGATGAGAGGTAGAGGTAGAGGTTGTGTATTGTGAGAGCCAGTTGAAGATCTAGGGACGAAAAGGAAGGAAAGGAGGGGGTAGAGGAAGAGTGATAGGAAGGACTGTGTGTGTGTGGTGGTCGTGGAAGCAAGCAGAGAAGAGCGTGCTGGAATCTCCACCATCCCACCATCCCCTCCTTCTCCTCCTCCTTCTCCTCCCTCCCCGTCCCCAGATCAACCAAACGCACCCCCACCCCCTTCCAACATCTCACCAACACCAGAAACTTTCACTACCCATCCACACAAAAAACTAAGAAAACAAGAAAAAGCACACACACAACCCGCCACTTCCAACCCAAAACCCCTGCACTCATTGCGAACAACATGTTTTTGCAACCATAGACACAAACTGCAAAGATGACCAAAGGAGGAAAAAGCCGAGGTTTTCGTAGGAGGCGAGGGATGGGGCGGAGGGTTGGATGGAGTACAGTAGAACCAGAGAAGTCCTATGGTTGCGCGTTTTTCAAAAGTCGCGCACATCGATGCGACGTCCTTATTGTTGTTCGTCGTGCGATATGTGATATATTATAGTTCATTTGATTTCCGCAAGGGAGCAAAACCCCGATGGAAAGGCAGACTACTGTAGTTGAAGTCAAGTGGAAAAAGACATGGTTCTCCTTACCTACAGTACCTACCTACAGTATATATATATATTACCTCTGCCGAGAATTAGATAGCGAATCATCTAAACGTCACGGCTTATATGATTCCGCTGCTCAATCTGTGCCTGTGTTCTCCGAATGGTAAGTCGTCAAGTTTGTTATCTACTGCAGTAGCTTTAGAGGGTGTATTATGTGCCGGTTTACAAGGATCGAAAGAAACCAAGGGGTGCGTTTATTTTGCTCCCTATTGCAACTGTAAAGAGGCCTATTATTTCCAGGAAACGTCTCTATGCCACGTCTAGTATCTATTAAGGGTCCAGCACATCACCCACATGCCCCACCGCAAAAGCAGAAATCTCTACTGGTATTCAACCACATCCTCAATCGGACCAGATCCCTCGACCCCCCAAAACCCCCGCAGCAACACCAAACCAACCTCAAGCCTTCGCCACCCTCGCCCCCGAAACCAGCGGCTCCACCAGTTCTACAAAAAACGTCCGCGACTTGACCCCCCAAACCATCAGACTCGGCACCCTCCATCCAAACAACATTCCGACGCCCCCCTTAGGCCCAATCGGCACCAACTGCGTCATCTTCTCGCTCTTGTTGTACGGCGTCTGCTTGACCGCCTTCCCATCCGGGGACAAATCCGCGAGGATGGAGGAGCACAGGGGTCGTATGGGTTCTATGGCGTCTATGGCCGAGCCGGCGCTGTAGGAGGCCACGTCGCCGACGGCGTAGACATTTGCGGCGGTGAGGAGGCGGAGGGATTTGGGGTCGGTAAGGACGTAGCCGCGTTCGTTAAGCCAGGCGGAGGGGAGGAAGGAGGTGTTGGGGCGGCCGCCGGTAGCGTCGATGTAGACGTCTACGGTTCTGGAGGTGTTGTCGGAGAGCTGGACGGTGGTTTTGCGGTTGTCAGCGGAGGGGGTGGCGGCGGTGACTTTGGCGTTGTTGATGGTTTTGACGTTCATGCGTTTGAGTGTTGATTCGGCGGCTTCGCCAATGGCGGGTTTGAGGCGGTGGAGGAGGGAGTGCGTGCCGGACAGGATGGTGGTGTCCGCTTTGGGGAAGACGGTGGCGATTTCTCCTAGAGCGGTTGTTAGTGGATACGAGTTTAGGCGGAAGGAGCGAGGGGGATACTGACCAGCCGTTTCTACGCCTGTGGGACCACCGCCAGAGATTAGGATCGTGGATGCATTGGGCAAGGCTGCGTGCAATTCCTTCATGGAGGAAATTGTTGTTTCGTGAGAGCCATGGAGCGTCCAGAGGGGAGATGCCGAGGTTGTGCCTGTTGCGATGACGAGGGCTGAATAGCTGACCGTCTTCGTACCTGAATCTGCTGTTTGTACTGTCACGGTCTTCTGGCTTTGGTCGACACCAACTGCTGAGCCTATCACGAGGGTGAATTTGTCCTTGGGATATTGCTTGAACCCATCTCCAATGGGCTTGAAGATCTTAGAGAATGGAATGAGCTCGGAGTTGATCAAAGCGCGCGGGGCTCCGATCTTCCAGAAGAAATGGGTAGAGGGGGAAATGAGGGTGAGCTTGTAGGTTGCGGACTTGTTGGCGTCTTGGAGGGCGGGTATGGTGTGCTTTAGGAGGTAGTGAGCTGCAAGAATGCCAGCAATGTTTGCTCCAACAACCACAATGTCATGAGAGACCATGGTGACAACGATGCTTCGGTTCTAAGAGATTCAATGAGGGCAATGAGGGCAATGTGTGAAATGAAAACACTAAATGCTTGGTATAGCACAAGATTAACAACAAAGGAAAGTATGAGAGCTGCACCCGGCCACTTGTATCCTCCTTCTTCTCGTCTTAATTCTCGACATGCCTTCTATCTCGGTCAGTCATTCTGAGGCTGCGAACCTGCATTGGTAATTCCCTGACAGTGAAGGACCGATGGGATCTGATTTGCTTTGTCAAGGGAGGGAGTGTAATTGAATGTCTTCGGAAGCAGGAATCGCCGGGTGCGAGAGAGCGGAACATTCTTAGTGAAAGTCCCGCCGTCCCCTCCGTCTCTCCCCACACCTTATTAATCTTATTTTGACGCTCATGGTTACGCAGCGGCGAAAGTCCGAAGGCCGAGAGCTTCGCTAAGCTCCTACAACAGCCTACCTTACTCGTACACCGAGCGAAGTAAGCAGAGCTAACCCGAAGGGGCTTAGCCAAGCACGTCTGAGGTCCTGAGGCAACTACATACCTACGTGCTACCTTACCGTGCTTACCTACTAAATACTTTACCTTATGGACTCTCATTCTTCTAAACTCAGGCATTTCGATTCGAACGCACAAGGCTCTTGGCTTCTGTATATATTCTACCTGCAGTACCATCATTTTTGTACCTTCATCAGCGGCAGCCTCGCCCTTCCTTGTTTCCTCCATCCCCTCCCGCAATCGAATCTTTCTCAAACCTTCTTTTGCCTGCCTTTCTTTTTGGAGAATCATGGACCCTTCCTGTCCCACACCGTTCTTTTGTCGAATACTCCCAATCTCGAAGCTTGCACTGTGCTGTGACGATAGAAGCTTGCGGCTGGTTCAGGGACTGTGCTTGTAGGGTGGGAATGAAACACAGGAAACAAAACGAACAGGATTTGAAGGAGACTGCATGGGAGGTAGGGTTTACCTGCGATCTATCAATGGCGGAGGGAGCTACCAGTTGCGGGTAGGTGGAAAAAGTAAGTGGACTTGTAGTTTAGGGTGCAAGTATATCGGAGTTTAGGTGTAAATTAGCGTCTTTGCACCCAATGCTGTAAGCATAAGTGGTATATGAAAATATCTACAACAGCAACAAGAAGAAGACCAATCAAGTGGCGACAAGGACGTTACTTGTCACTAATCCAAGCATCCTATAAGCACAAATCGTTAACAAACCTACCTCCCCCAGTCGTTACAGCATTCCAACTCACAGGAGTAAGAACCTTCCCTACCGCCATCAACCTCTCATTCGGCTCCTTCCCCATCCACAATTCCCTGTTTGCATCCAAGCCCTCCTCGATTTCCCAACCTCTGCCTCCCTCCACATACACTGACAGCCCATTGCATTTCTCCGCTTCCTCCTTCCCTTTGCTCTTCTGAATGCCAGCCACGAGACCCAAAGCAACGTTGGCAACATCTTCTGCCGTATTCATGGCCAGGTTGTTCTCGCGGAAGCAGGTAGAGACGGCACGAGTCAGCATGCCTGTGTCCGTAGCGAGGGGGCAGATGGCGTTTATGCGGATGTTGTGAGTTGCGGGGAGGGTGTATCGGAGTGTGCGCATGAGGCCGAGGAGACCGTGTTTGGCGGTCTATGGGTGGGGATCGTAGTCAGTGGACGAGTCCCGGACCTGTTACGAGTTCTTTTGGATAAAAAGTTAGGGAAAGAGAGGGACAACGAACAGAGTAGGTGGCGAGGCCAGGGGTTCCTAGGATGCCGGCAGCGGAGGACAAGAGTATGATCGATTTGTCATCGGTAGTTTGGGCGTTGTGGCGGAGGTAGACTGCTGCTATGCGGGCGAAGTAGAGCGGGCCAAGGAGATTGACGTCCAGGACGAGGGTGCTGGGAGGCTGGGCTTTTGCATCAGCTATCAAAGCTCAGGTTATCCTCTCGTCTCTCGGTTATAGCTCAGCACCTGTTCCACGTCTTCAATCGTCAATCCAGAGTCAAAGATATTCCTTTGCTCCATAATGCCTGCAATACCCATGGCATGATCGACCCTTCCGTATGTCTTCAAGGCGAGGCGGAACAAGGCCAGGTTATCTTCGTATTTCGTAACGTCGGTGCGCAGGAACTGAACCTTCTTGCCATCATACTGCGAGGAGACCTTCTCGCCAGACGCTGAGTCGAGATCACCGAAAACGACGAGAGCTCCACGCTTATGGAAGACACCAACGGTAGCAGCGCCAATCCCATTCGCTCCACCTGTTCGAATCAGCCTTGACCTTGAGACAGAGAAAACAGGCCAAGCAACCAGTCAGCACAATGACCTTGTCTTGCAGATTGCGGAGCTGCTCTAGATCTGGTGCGAATTGGGCCATAATAGCTGTCTCTCTTCAATATCCAACCCAGAAAGGGAACTATGCCTATATGCCTCGGAATCTGAGCTATGATCTGGCATGTTCGCGATTCCAATCATTTACAGTCTCCACTGCATTAGTGGGATTGTATCGTACTGAAAGGCGGGGCCAGCACCCAGGTTTCACTGCTGTGTTGGTCATAATGGCTCAGCTTGGCCCTGTAACGTGCCACCATAACAGAGATCTCCTCGTGTCAATCGGAGCAAGTCCGGCAATACATGGCATTATTGCTTTTCACTCGTGTAAGGTAGTAAGTAAGGTAGTAGATGATGTTGCACGCATGTTGCCTCAGTTCTCAGACGTGCCAGCGTCGCTAAGCCCGTTTGGGTTACGGCACCCGTACGCTGCGTAGTCAGCCAAGGCTAACCCGAAGGGGCTTAGCCACGCTGGCACGTCTGAGGACTGACAGGAAGTCGATCGCACTAGTCAAGTCCGGTAACTCCGACACATTTTCTAGGTATTCCTTTTTAGTTGATTGTCCTCCTTTGCTTGCTGAACGATGCCACTTAAAATTGAGTCAATCCTCCCCATCGAAGTAAGTTTTCCTTGTTTCTACTTATTCTTGGAGTCTCCAAACATATGCCTGGCTGTTGAGCACAACTGGTCTGGCTTTGCGTGATATCTTAGCCATGCGACGTTGACCATCACCAGCACCTGTGGTCCAGATGGTGGAAATGAGGGCATCTAACGTGAAGATCGAGCTTTCCAACGCATATTTTCCCTGAGAGCTAGGAACCGAACCAACCTGAAGTCGAAACCCGTTAGGTTCTACCCGTTACAGCATAGAAGCCATCATTTAGCTCAGTGTACAGTCTAAACGATAGCCCAGGTCGCCTTTGTCAATGTACGTCGATGGTAGTGCGGTGCATTGAACTGCATTCTTTACTGAGCGGCTGATCACGCAATGCCACCCAATGATCTTCAGGTTTGACAGTGAGACCCCCTCGTTCTCTGCCACCAATTCTCGAGAAACCTGACAATATTGTGCCCGCGGATGCGAGGTATTATGGGTCCATTTTTCAAAATTCGAGACCATTTACTTCTTCCATGATGGATATTCCTTGCAAAACGTCCATCTTAACATTATTGGTCCCCAAATTGTACGTCTTAGGGTTGTGTTCGTCTAGGGAGAAACTTTGGTGCAATGGTCCATCCGTAATATGATTGTCTAAGTGCCTCTGATGGCCACGATCTCTGTCCCGGTGGATTTGTGTCCCTACTCTTGTCGTTGTCGATTGCAAGAATCTTGGCATTTCGTGGTTAAATGGTTGAAGGCTGCTTGACCAACATACGTCGTTCCTCGGCTTGGAAAATCGAAAAATGCAAATCCAGCCACGAATGTCTCGGGTGGTTCTGCTAAACGTGTTCGACTGTTGGGACTTTTAACCATAACAAGTTTGAAAACATTATAGGTAATGAGGGGTTCTGTTCAAACCGAAGGCGGAAGGGCACATGGGGAGCTCATGGGTGGTGAGTGGAAAGGGGCAGAGATAACCCACTATCCAGCAAATAAAGACCTTGAAGCCGCTCGAAAGATCTGTCCGTTCGTCTGAAATCTGCACAATACTGTGTGTCCCCTTCTAAGAACAAAATGGTCATGTTTGGTGCTGGTACCGTTCGGAAAACGCAAAGCGCGACTTGGTGAGACGTCCACGGTGTCACTGAACTCCCAGAAATGGTAGTGCAAACTCAGATATCTTATTTGAAGCAATGACGTGTCGTCGCTCGTTATCCTTTCGGCAATCTAGACGCTCTGGCCCACATATAAGGAATAAGCGTTGAGATCTCGACAGTCTGGATACAGGATGCTGCACATCTTATCATGGACTCGGTGAGCAGGAGTTCGAGCAATATTTGTTTTGTTCACATGTCAAAGGCCGTCGAAAGCGCGTCTGATTACGAAGGATTTGCGTATTTTATTCTCCTTCACACCATGACGAAATTGCTGTCAACGGGTCTTTGACGACTAGCTTCGGTCTTGCTGCCATTTTTAAATACACACTTCTTTCAAGGTTCGAAGACAGTGTAGCGTATCTCAAATTCTGGTTTTGGTCACTGGATAATTTCTATGGTATTGGGCTGTGCGGTCACACCGACTCAGAAGTGTTTGATCCTACCTTTTCACGTCATACAATACGCCGCTGGATTTTCTATTTCTTCAATCAAAGACATTCAGTTTATATTATTCTTCGCTCATGAGCTTTATTACAAATACAGCGTATTCATTGTCTTACAATAGAGTCTTACGGAATAGCGGAACTACTGCTTTATAAACCTAGGAACACTCTGGCATATTCTAATGTTGAATCATCCTGACCGCATTGTTCAGACGTTTCTTAAAATGCCTTGAACCCGCAGGTGTCAAATGCTCGTTTGACATAGCTTTGAGTTCATGAGCTTTTCAAGAGTGAAAAGATGTAATTAAAGTTAAAAACAGAAGAAAGAGAAATCATGTGATGCTGATGTCACAGAACTATCATTTAAAATGCAGAAAAATGACAAGTAATGAGAAAGATTTACGTGATGATCAGGATTTTGAGCAAGCTTTCACGCAAGCTTTGAGCAAAATATGTAGTTTGACTGTAGAATCGCTACTACTGAGTAATTCATTATTTGCGCAACGGTTGAGAGACAAAACAAGCAAGAATGCAATGCACGTTTATTGATCGCATTCAAAAAATATAAAGAACTTCTTACCAGCCCGAGGCCAGCCCGCCGCCAGCCCGCCGCCACATTAGCAGAATTAGCAAGTCAATATTGACGAGCCGAGTTCTCGAATTGCCGATGTATGCTTTCGCTATGAATTGATACGTTATCAATAATATATCAATTCAAGATTGATAGATTACCTACCTTATCGCTGCATATATTTCCTTCATCATTCGCATAGCGGCAAAACATCTCTCCCGGCATTATCACAGTCTTTTCATTCTATTAATCGAGTATTAATCAGCAAACTATACGTTAATAGTTAATACGTTATCAATCATCAGTCAATCCCTTCTGCATTTGATCAAATCACATCTTGGTGATTAGATTAATCATCGATCAATAAGTTATCAGTAAATGATCAATCATCTTTCCCCCTCAACAATTTGGGTGGAAACAGAACAATGGTTCAGATTAATTCAATGTAGGTGAAAATTTACTAACCTGGTTCTTTTGCCAGGCGGGATGCCAGTCCGGACTTGTGATACACTTTGTAGCATTCCACGTCTTTAATCGATGACATATTAATGCCTGATTGATTAATTACTGGTTGGTTACTGATTGGTTTATGAAATACGGATGATTGTAGATTGATAAATTAGTTGTACTCACTTGTAAGTGTAAAATTAACCTCAAGTGTTAGCTTGGTTTTTAGCTTCGGACATTTTGCATGGTCAGCCGAGCTACGTCCTCTTCAGTCAAGCTGGCCCTCATTTTGACGTTGGTCTCTTCTATTCATGCAATCCATCAGTTACAAAATCACAATCTTAGTTATCGTCCTTTTCATTTTCCTTGTAGCGAAGCCATCATAGCATTGTGGCAGACAATTTCATATAGTTTTGATTAAAATTATGATGCTGAATTCTCGAGAGATCTTGTTAGTCTTTTCAAGAAGTATCCTTGAGCTTAAGGATCGAAGTTCTGTGACATTAATGATCAGGTCTTTGTAACTTGTCAACGCAAACTTCTTCTGTCTTGAATATGTTCGCGCGAGAAGTAGTAATTAAAAGTCTGTCGAGTCGAATGTCTAGTCGATTTAGAATGATACACTCATCAACTCCCCAGTCTTAATCCTAAAGGGGTTTTGTTCGATCCGATGCACAAATCGCTCTTACCTTTCAAACAATTATCAAATGTACCTGGGCGTCATCACCAAGACTGTGTCCTTACTGCTTTGTCCTTTATAAGATTGATGACCCCGTATCATTTCTAATCTTGCCTTCTTCGAAGGTCCTTTCCCACCATATCGAGACAACAAAACATACGACCATCGTTTTATCGAGTAGATGCCGATATCCCACAACCGAAGCGAACCCCAAAGGCCGAAGTGCAGCGTTTTCGTGAGCCAATTCGATATTGATATCAAGGTACGCTTGTTTGCAGGCATTCAATCCTGGCAGTTTGGTAATGAGACAGACGAGAGGTGTCAAGTCCTGCGGGGAAGAGCAACATCCTCGCCGTTATGTGTTCGTTAAACGCAGGTACATCAGAAACACGGCTCCAAATATCATGATGTGTGAGGCTTTCATTGTTCGTCTCTCGCTATCTCGCCGCCTCAGTCTCTTCGCTCCATGGCTTTTGTCTTCCCCCAAGCCCCGGGTCCTCTTTCACATGGGATTCGTTCAGGCGTGGAGTCAACAACCCTATGTATCTCGCAATATCAAATATCATAGCCCTTAGAAGATCAGCAAGGATATCGCACCCATGCTCTCAGCGTCCATCAATATTTGATGTCCTCGAGCATTTCCTACGACCCCTGGCAAGCGTCTCTCTTAAAAGTTGCTGGATCAAGCCATTTATCCTGAACGCTTCATTGCACACCACGAAAGTGAAATTGGAACAAAAGCTCGATTTTTCTGGACAAGAACAGTCACCAGAACCCAGCCGGTTTGTCGTCTACCACATCCTTCTCGTCATATGGTATCAATTTCTTGCCTCTCTCCCATGAATTCTTTCCTCATACCTCCGAGTCCCCCCTAGTCCAGTCCTGCTGTTTCCCCAAGATTCTTCGATAGGGCACATTCTTCAGGAACGTTGATGAACAGATATGTGATAGAAAATGCGATTTGTTACTCGCATTCAAGTTGAGAATAGACACATACTCCTTTCTGTCTCTCCTCGTTCACGATATAGCAGATCAAGCAGACTTTCAAGCTTCACCAATGAAGCCTGAGATAGCTAATTCTCACGCAGATCCGGATTTCTCAAATTTAGCCAAAAAAAATAGTTATGCTTGATCGAGTTAAGAGAACGGACACTGCGGAAAAGGAAATGAATTTGATCGTGGCTGAAAGATGCTCTTTGACTGTTTTTCTTTAGTCTTCAATATCGCAATGGTTGACTTTATGTCGATGAAGTTCGTGGTGAGAGAAAGTGACGGAAGTGGCACTACTATGTGTGGTGCCTGAAATCAGAAGCATGTAATACTGTTCGATGAGATCATGCTTTCTTCAATTGTGAATTGCTATGTGCAATTGAAAATCCTTGAATTTCGTGAATATCTTCAAACTGACTTCATGACGCTCTTTGCAGACGTGTAGTAGTCAGAGCGATTTAAAGTTTTAAATGATAATCATAATTGTTCTTGTGTGAGAACGCACCTCATCGACTATGAACGATGCGTGTCTGCGAGACTAGCTCGCGAGGTTAGATCGAAGAGGTTAACGAGTGAATAGAGATAGCGACTTGACAGAAGATGAAAACTCTGCGAGCTCTCGCTTTCGTTTCTTAGCAATTAGTTCTATCATCAATAGAGTGCTATCTTATTATCTTCTACTACGCAGTTTCACGTAAAGAGATCTCGTCGTCTCACAGTTCTAATTGCTTCATTCGCACGAAGCTGCTCAGTAAAAGATGTCAAACGCGCAGCGACTCACTAGAAGTTGCACGATCGAAAGAAGTGATAACTTCTCTTACACTGAGAATTCATCATCTCATCAGAACAGATTTGAGAATCACGCATTTGATCATGCAGATGAGAAGTTCAAGTCGCGAGAATCTAATAAACAGACAGATCATATCTCTTGATGATCAGCAAGCGAAGTACACAAGCAGTTAAAGAATTTGAAGATGCAGAATGTACTGCTTGTCTTGCAACTTTGCATATCAAAACTTGAGCGAGAGATTTGATCAATCTCTGATCATTGATGTCAACATAGTGATGATCATTATTGAAGTGATGCACGCAAGCGTGCTAATCAATCTTGCGAGTCTAGAGAGCAGAGCATCACGAATTACAACTTCTTGATGTTCTGACTGCGAGACTGCAAAGACTTCATAGTCGCGACATCATCTGATTTCATCACGAAAGAAGAGAAGCTGCAATGATCTGCATCATACTTGTCAGAGAAGTCTTGCAATCAGTGACGAGATCATGTGATGAGCATGTGCAATCATGATGAGATACTCGACTGAAAGTATTACATTGAATACTTGCATGCTAGACTTAGCAATTCTGAAATTTGCAACTTTCAAACAGAATGTCGACTCAAAACTGCAAAGCAGCGAGTTGATCAAAGCATCGTGAATTTCAAGCAATATCTTATCAAACTGTATGCAGATCTGAATTATCATATATTTGATGAGACTTGCATGATGTACTTGCGAATGAAGATTAACAAAATCATCATGAATGAGTTTCTTTGCATTTCATACATCTTTATCAATTATGTCAATTTGCTAAAGCATCTTATAGACATTGATTTACATCTGCAAGACATTGATGCATTGTCGAAGCTACATTTGCAGCAAAGTGAGAATGCAGCATCTTAAAAGAGTTCTTGATTCTCATATGAAAAGATGAAGTTTGTCACTGCAATGAAGAATTCGAAGTTCTCTGCTTCAAGCATGCAGTCTAAAAACAATGTGACACTCAAGTTCAATGAGTTCAAGCAAGATGTTGCTTCATTCAATCTTATGTGCTGATCATGCAAGAAAATGAGACACAAGATTGATAATTTGATGTGTTTCAACTACACATTCAAACAGAAGACTCGTAATCATGATGAAGAAGTGAGAAAAGAGAAAGTTTGATGTTCATCATCGAATCATTAAATATAACTATGAAAAGACAATTGTCACGTGCATTGATGATATCAGTACTGACAAATGTCTTTGAAAAGATGTGCAAAGCTCACTGTTTTATTGATTCTGAGATCGAGTGAAACTTTATATCACAATCATGAGTAAAAAAGCATAAGTTATTGAAGAATCATGCAATTCTGAAACAGATTCAGATGATCGATGATCGTTGAATTCTTTGCTATGATACACATCAGATCAATATTAAGTTGATTGATCATGAGAAAGTTTGCAAGAGCTGAAACACTGAGTTTCATGTTGTGAACATGCAAGAATATGATATGATTCTTGATTATTCATGATTAGATGAGATCGACTTGAATATTCATTGACGTGAGCATTGTTGATTGTATCGAGAAAACAGCATTCAGCGTGCAAAGCAAATATGAGTTAGTCTGTGCAAGACATTGAAATTTGTCGAGCTGACAATGCTTGCAGCTAAGAGAAGAAAAGAGACTTATGTAGCTTTGCTTTATCAGCTGCTATCTACAGATGACTTATCACAGAACGCAGATCATCAGATTGCAAGATGCAATGCGCTTCAAGCGAAAGAATCAGAAATACTCTTTGCTATTCAAGATCTCAAGAAAGTGTTTTCTGAGATTCTTTCTGATAGTTTGAACATGCATGATCAGATGAAACATCTCATTGATCTGATGAAGAGCAAAATGTCTTGCATCAAGTTTATTTATAAAATGACATGAGATGAGCTCGCTGCAATACAAAACTATCTAGACAGCGCGCTAGAAAAGAAATGAATTCGTTCATCAAGTAGTTCTGCAGAAGCATCTGTGTTGTTTATAAAGAAGTCGAACGAAAGTCTTCATTTATGCGTGAACTATCGTGATCTCAATGAAATAACAGTAAAGAACAATTACTCATTGTTTCTACTGTCTGAGACGCTGAATCGCTTTGCTCATGCAAGACACTTTATCAAAATTGATATTTGCAACTTTTATCATCGCATTCAAATTCATAAAAGCAATGAATGAAAAATGATGTTTTGTACACGTTATGATCAGTTTGAATATCAAATGATGCTCTTTGAACTGATAAATGCTTCTGCGATCTTTCAGTTCTATGTAAATCACATGCTTAAGTCATTCATGAATATTTGCTGCATGATATATCTGAATGACATCTTAGTATACTCTGAGACGAAAGAGCAGCATTGAGAGCATGTGTGTAAGATTCTTCATGTGCTACTGAAATATTGACTGTATGTCAAACTGTCAAAATGCACTTTCAATCATAGCGAAGTTATCTTTCTGAGATTCGTGATAAAGTGTAATGAAATTCAGATGAAACAGTCTTATATCGATGCAATCACTAGCTGATCTGAGCTTGAGTCTGCAAAGAACATTCTTGTATTCTTGAAATTTGCAAGATTTTATTAACAATTTATAAAAAAGTTCTTTCAAATCATCACGCTCTTAACAGATTTAATCAAGAATGCGAAGAAGAAAATAATGCATTCGCTCTTTGCAATGACGTCGAAAGCAAAAGAAACTTTTGAAAGATTGAAAGCAGTCTTTATTAATGCTTTCATTTTGAAACACTACGATTGAGATGCAGATTTTCACATGAAGATTGATGCATCAAATCACGAAGTCGAAGACGTGCTTAGTCAGAAGAACAAGACTGATTAATGATATCTCATTGTATACTATAGTTATAAGTTCAAAGAAGCTGAAGTATGATGAGACATGCATGACAAAGAGCTGTATGCTATAGTTTTTGATTTTAAGAACTGATGACATTATCTTCAGAGTAACAAGCGATTCATATGTGTGATAACAGATCACAATAATCTTCATTACTTTATGATGACAAAGAAGCTCAATGCATGACAGATGCATTGAGCTGAGAAATTAGCTGCATTTGACTTTCATATAAAATATCGCAGAGACAAATTAAACTTTGCGAATGCATCGTCAAGAAGATTCAACATCATGAAATCAAATGATAGTAAGAAGAATAATGATTATTTTCTATTTACTCTGCAAAACAAACTTCACAATCAGAAATGTCAATCTGAGCTGCTAAAAAATGAAGAAGTTTTGACAGTGATCAAACTCACAGCATTGATGACGCAACTGAATGACACAGTCATTGCAAATACTCAAGTCATGTGTTCAAATGAGAAAGTACTCGCTAGATTTTGCAAAATTCTAAACACTGCGTTGTTTTAACTTCTGATTCATCAGATTATGAAGTCGAAGAAATTTTATTTGAAGATGAGTGAATCAATGACTGCGTGATTGCTGAAGTTACAACAAAGAGACATTTTTGTTATGAATGAGAAGTGACATCAACGATTCGCATCTAGAAAGAATGAGCTTTCAAAATAAAGTAGAAAGAATGATGAACTGCTACGTTGTGATCTTGCAATCTATGTACTCAATGACTCTGTTACAAGAAATGAGATTCTGCATATGAATCATGACAATTTCGAAGCAAATCATTTTGCATGCGCTCATATCAAGACTGTGATAAGAAGAAAATATTATTGATCGAAAATGCTCAAAGAAATGATGAAATATGTTTGCATCTGTTCAGATTGTCAGCGAGTGTGAGTGCATCATTATAAGCTTTATGAGAAGCTGACGTTTATATCTTCAGAGAGCGTGAATTCATTTCACATGATGATCATGAATTTCATAACAGACATGCTCTCTGCAAAGAATTCATACATCAAAAAAACAAGCGATGCTATATTGATAATAATAGATAAGTTGATCAAGCATGCAATTTATATTTCGACGATCAAAGATTTGAACGTCAAAAGACTTGCAAATCTGCTATGACAAAAATTCGTATCTCAGCATAAAATGATGCAAAGCATTATATTGAATTGAGACTCACTGTTTATCAATCATTTCTGAATCACTCTATGTTGACATCTTGAAGCAAAGCGAAAGCTAAACACTGTGTTTCATTCGCAAATCAACGATCAAACAGAAAGACAGAATCAGATGCTTGAGCACTATCTGCAAGTATATTTCAATTATAAGATGAATAATTGATCAGAGCTTTTGTCAATGATGACGTTTGCATATAACAACAACGTACACGCTAATATTCAAAAAACTTTACATGAGTTTCTAAAAAGATACACTGTGAAGTTTGCAGAGACATCTGAGAATAAAGCTTTAAAGAGAAAGACACTCTTGACTATGAAATGAGCAGAATGATTATGAAGTATCAGAGAACATTTAATGAAACTATGAAAGTGAGTAGCAGAGCAGCAAGCAAAGTATTATAATGCTCATCATAAAGCTGTAAGCTTTCAGATGAAAGACAAAGTGCTTCTGCAAAGTATAAACATTTATACGCTTTGTTCAAAAAAGAAAATTGATCACAAACAATTGAAATCATTCAGAATATTGAAGAAAATCGACATGCAAGCGTATAAGCTTGAACTATCTGAGAGATATGATGCAATTCACTCAATTTTTCATGTCTCTTTATTGAAATTCTGACACTTACGTGACGAGAATTTAAAGTCACAGATCATTCTCATAGAAGAGAAAGAGAAATGAAAGATAGAAAAGATACTTGATCTGCGAATCAAGAAAGAAAAGATTGAGTATCTAGTTCAATGAGCTGATTCGTCTTTCTATGAAAACTTCTGAAAATCAATTGAAAATCTTAGCAATGCGAAGAAGATCATTAAGAACTACAAGACAGAAAGACAAGTACATCAATCAATTGCAAAGAAGTCAAAGAAGAAAAAAAGAAACAGATCACATAAGAGTCACGATTGAGAGAGTATTAAAAGCGCAAAGACGCAAGTTTAAGAAGTTGATACTAAACTACAATTATAAAATCTCACGTAACATATATCTTTTAAAAAAGAAAATGATGAACGTCGCAAAAGAGCGAAGAAAAGAAGCGATCAACGATTGCAGACAAGAACGTTAAAGTGAAGAAGAAAGTTATTTATTCGTCAGCGAATCTCATCATGCATTGCTTGCTTCAGTCAATACTTACAAGATGAAGATGAAGCAACATGATGACAACAAGAAGTGACAAGAACAAGAGAAGTGAAAACTTTTATTCAACTGTTAGATACAATTTCACATGATTGAAAGAAAAGCTATTCACTCTCTCATTGTCAAAGACAAAGAGTGAGACGAGTCTTGATGCAAGCATTGAGACGATGAATCATCGTCAGCGCAGCACGATGTATCGACAGCTGAAGATGACGTGAAACTGAGTTCATCATGCAATCATGCTTTCTCACGAAGCAGTATTTGCATTTGCGAGCACGTTCGATGAAAGCACGATATGTGTGAGTCGTTGCTGCACTCAGACGATGAACGCAGCGACAGCATCAGATCATCTGATCATTACAATCTATCATACATCAGCACTTATTGAAACACGCAAAGATAGATATGTTTATCAAGAGTCGTAAGTTCAGTCTTCAACATCAAAGACGTGAGAGAAGCAGAAGAAGCAAACGCGACAGCGATGACAACGCAAGAGAAGCGACAAGAAATATACATTTCAAGAAAAAGAGCAGACTTCGCAAGCATGTTAGCATGATCTCAGTGAGCGCAGAGCTGCTATCTATCATGTTGATGTTGATGATGTTGATACTGCTATGTCATTCACGTTAGCTCATGAGCTGACTCGCATCACAACAACGCTGCAATAAAAGAAGCTCATATCATGAGCTGCAAGCTATGCAAGATACGCATAGCAGATCTCATGCTTCGTCAATTCGAAAGAGCAATACTCACGAAAGAGTATGTTGAGACGAGACAAGAAGAAAAGAAAGAAAGAAAGAAAGCAAAGCTGAAGAGTTGATATCAACAATCTCGCACTAACTCTGTTTACGCTTGTTAACATGATCAACTCACGACACTTCTATACAGATGTTAAAGCGCTGAAGAAGTCATTGCTACGCTGTCAGCTGCAAGAAGACAATACGATGCTATGAAGACTCAGAGATCGAGTCTTTAAGAGAGAATGCAGTTGTGAGAATGCATCTCATCGACTATGAACGATGCGTGTCTGCGAGACTAGCTCGCGAGATTAGATCGAAGAAGCTAACGAGCGAATAAAGATAGCGACTTGACAGAAAATGAAAACTCTGCGAGCTCTCACTTTCATTTCTTAGCAATTAGTTCTATCATCAATAGAGTGCTATCTTATTATCTTCTACTACGCAGTTTCACGTAAAGAGATCTCGTCGCCTCACATCTTGATGATTTCTTTTATGATTTTTCTATCTTAAGTAATACATCAAACTTTGAATTAATATTCAAGATGTCAAAGTCAGCTTCTAGTTATAATTACTGTTGAATACTGTAGGTTTGATCTGTTGAAGTTGCTCTTGAGATCTAGTCATGCAGACGCTGAGGCTGATCGAATTCTCGACGAATTGAATGAATCACGATAAAGTATCAGCTCTACTTGTTGATAGGCAGCTTGAAGCTCAATTTCCCGTAGCTCTTTATTTCCGTATACGTTTTCTGCGTCTTGCTGCTTGCTCTGCGCTTGATATAGTCATTTGATATTCACTCTGTATAGTGATGAGTTTTTCTCTGAAGTTCAAATATCTAACAGCTTCTGATCTCATCTACTTGTCGGCATGATTCTTCTGACTTCAGCTATGTTTCTTCTTTCTCAATCTATTCGCTCATGTTCAGTATTGATTGCTTCTCATTCTTCTTTCTCGACAGTCATTCTTGAGTAAAGAGAATTGTTGTCGAGAAAC
>JAABUY010003266.1_pt1 | contig 18176 bp, 24 predicted proteins | sample 5560271 | NCBI WGS metagenome assembly JAABUY01 (sample SAMN10711886, study PRJNA513374) | rock metagenome | isolation source: Antarctica rocks | place: Antarctica: Victoria Land, University Valley
AGCACCGCCGCCTGCCGGCCCGCCAGCGCGTCGAACGCCTCCTTGGCCGCCGCGTACTCGGACGACCTGCGCGCGGTGGCGCTCCGTCGCTGCGCGACACGCGCGGCCGCGCGCTCGCCGCGGAGCCACTGCATGGGCGCGTGCGCCGCCCCGCGCAAGCGCGCTCCAGCACCCAGCACACCACTCTCGCTTCTGCCTCTACAGGAGCTGGCTCAACAGCTTATATGAAGCGCCTCACGGCATGATGCCTGATGCTTTGCGTATCGTCGCGCGGGCGAGGGGAGGAGGCCCCCTCGCGCGCGCACCGGATGATGGCGATCTGGTTGCGCAGCTCGCTGAGCTCGGCCTCGCGGCCGAGCGTGCCGCGCGCCACATCCGCATTGCCCTTGCGCAGCTGCGCCTGCACCTGCGCAGCACGCAGGGCGGACCGCCTTTGAAGTTGTCGTCGGCAATGTAGCGTGGTCAGAAACAAGCCCTACTGCCTCCCAGTCACCGCCACGGTGCGCTCATGTGCGGGACTCGTCAAGTCGTGTGATTCCAGGGCTGTGCTTGTTCAAGCCTGCCTGCTGGTCCCGGAGCGCAGGCTCCGAGCCGGCCGCGCTCAGCGCGGGCGCGCCTGCCGCACGCTGGACGCCGCGACCAGCCGCCGCACGAACGCCGCGTACTTGGCCTCGTCGGCCGCCAGCGCAGCCAGCTCCTCGGCCGGCAGCGCGCGCAGCTCGGGGAAGTCCTGCGGCAGCGTGGGCGCGCGCGTCAGCGCGGCCCCGCCGCCGCCGCCGCCGCCGCCCGCCGCGGCGCCGCCGCTGGCCGCGCGCGCCGCGCCTGCCGCCGGCGCGCCGCCGATCAACACCCAGCCGTCTGCCGGACCGCGCGGCACCAACGTCTCAGCGCCTCACTGGGCGTTGCCTTTTGGCACTCGGGCGCTGAGGCATCGAGGCTCGCGACTTTCAGGGGAGGCCGACCGCGTCTGGCGGGTCCACAGCTGTGCGCTGCCGCCAGTCCACCTCGGCGCCACTGGTGTGCTGCGGGGTGCGCCATCGCTACGCTTGCGACTACCCTCTCTTCCCGCGGCTCGAACACCAGACAGCCAGAGCCTGGCTCCTCCACAACAGAGCTTAATCCTGGCCGGCCCTTCCCGCGGGCTGCTGAGGGCGCGCCAGAGGAGCCCGCGCTGCCGAGGCGCGCAGGGCCGGCCGCGGGCGACGGCGCGCGCTCGCCCGCCAGCGCGCCCAGCGCCTCGGTGACCACCGGCGCCAGGCGCGCGCCGGGCGCCCAGGCGCGCAGCCCGGGCGTCGCCAGCCGCCCGGCCGTGTCGACCTGCGCGGCCGTTCACTAAGAACCAAGGCGAGGCGAGGCCTGCACACTCCTGCAGGCTCAAAGGAACAGAGCCGGGCTGTTTGCTCTCCTGTCGACCCATGATGTGTCGCAAGGTGTGCGCGACGCTTGCTGCCGCGCGGGCAAGTGCAACGGCCCCCACCGCCCCCGTTCTTGCGAGCAGGGTCGGCTTCAAACAGCCTCCCAACCCACGGCCTCAAGCGCGCGCGGGTCGCCGCGGCACGGGCCGCACCCACGCGTGCATGAGCGGGTGCGTGACGGCCAGGCTGGGCCGCGCGGCGGGGAAGCCAGGCGGCAGGCTGATGCGCAGGTTTGTCATCCGGCCATCTGACAGGCGCGCCGGCGTCTCAAACAGCGACCTGCGTGCCAGACCAGCTCTCAGTCGCAATGCGGCGGCCTGTGCAGCCTGAACAACGCGCTCCGGTAGCGCTGCCTCTGCTTGTCTACCGCATACACGGCGACAGGGCATGCGCCGACGGGCTGCAACGCAGGGCGGGGCCGCACTGGTCGCGGTTCACAGGCCGGCACAGCGGCACCTTGGCCAGGAGCTCAGCCACCTGCTGCGCCCGCCTGCGCGGCCCCGCCGTGGCTACCCAGGTTGGAAGCTGCATGCCTGCCAGCCCTGCTGAGCAGCGCGGTCCGCTGAGGTGATACGTGGCCCACGTAAAGCGCTCAGGCTTAGCAAAATGAAGTGATGGGCGCGCCACGCACTCGGGGCTCCCGTACATTTGGCCTGACACGCCCGGCGCGCAGCGCCCGCGACGCTGGACTGGTCTGCAGCTGCCAGGGAGAGGAAAGCACCCGGCTTCGGGCACCTCTCGCAGTAGAGCACAGCTGCCAGGAAACAGTGGCACATGCGCAAGAACTCGAGTGCGGAAAACAACAGACTGTAGTGCAGACGAGTCTGTTCAGCGAGCTCCAGACCTGGTGTTGATCCACTTGCTGCCAGACAGCGCTCGCTCTGGCCCTCCTCCCCACCATCCCACAAGTCCTTCAGGGCTTGCCTCCAACGCTGGCTGTTGCGACAAGGCAGTTCCAAACAGTTGCGCGTGCACAAGCGGTCACACAACCTGCAACCATGCTTGTACTCCAGCCGGCCCAGCACGGGCTGCCGCTGGGCGCCGCTGGCGCGCGGCTCGCCGCGTGCAGGCCCCCGCTGCTGGTGCAGCACGTGCGGCGCCCCACCACCTGCCAGATGGACGCGTCCATGGCCGCGCTGGACCGCGCCGTGCAGGCGAGGACCGCTTCTGCCGTTGTGTGTGCGGTCGATGTACGCTGCCAGCTCGACGTGTGAGCGGCGGGGCCTGTGCTGCAGCTAATCAACCGCTTCATCAGCGCCGGAGTGGCCAAGCAGAGCAGCCCGGCGGGCGCGGCCGCTGCCGCCCAGGCGCGCTTGCGCTCCCTGGCAGCCCCAGAGCTTCTTGTTGCAACTGCACTCTGTACGTGAGGACTGCTGAGTTGCTGCTGGTGGCGAGAGCAGCACGTTACAAAGAAGCTCCAACGCGTGCCGACCTTGGAGCGCAGGACGCCGACCGCGGCAAGTGGGTCCGGATACGGGCGCGCGGCTCGGGCCGCGCCGCGGCCGCCGAGGGCGGCGCGCCGGGGCGGTCGCTGGCCGCCTACCTCGCGCTGCCCGTCGACGAATACTCGCTGCTCGACCCCGAGTGGGTGGACCGGTGCGCGCCCGGAGCGCGCAAGCAGCACGCGCGCACGCCGCGACAGCTCTCCGGCCGGCGCTCACTCGCGTGGGGCGCGTGCAGGGACGCGGACGCGCCGGACACCTTTCAGGTCACCATCCCGCTGCGCGAGGTGGGCACCGACTCCAGGCTCCCTTGCTCGGGGCCGCAGGCCCTGCTCACACGGTGGGCAGCGCAGCACCGCTGAGCGCCCGGCCCTGCGGCGGCGCGAGGGGCAGCGTTGTGGCATCGCAAGCGGCCTGTGTGCCGCGCACGCCTGCACGGCAGGCGGCGCTCTGGGCTGGTGGCCCCTGGACCAGGCCCCGCCCAGCGGCCCCCCGACTCCGGCGCATTTGCTGACGCTCGCGCCGCGCCAGCTCTCGGGCGTGGACCTCGAGCCGTCCGTGCTGGTCACCGCGGCGGCCGACCCGGCGACCGGCCGCGTCGCCTTCACCGGCGACCGCGCCTGCCTGGGCGACCCGGAGCTGGACAAGCGCTTCCGCCTGTCGCTGAGCGCCGACCTGCACGCGCGCGCGCGCCGGCGCCCGGCGGGCTGGCCGCTCGGGGCCCTGCGCGCGCGCATCGGCGGCGCTGCCGCGGACGCGTCGGCGGCGCGGGACGACGGGGCGCAGGCGTGGCGGGGCGAGCGGGGCGGTGAGGGCGGGGAGGCGGCGGGGCTCGCCCGGCGTGCGGGCGGCGCCGGCGCTGCGAGCCCGCTCGACAGGGACGCGGTGCGCTTTGGAGTTTTCGTCAAGCGCGGCGAGAGGGCGTCGCTCTTGATAACAGGCCGGGCTGCTTAGAGGCTTTCTCACACGCACGGCCTGCTTTTCACGCCAGCAGCCGCATGGCCAGCGAGGCAGTTTCACGGCTGCCGCTGTACATCAAGGCATGGTGCTTGATTGCGCCTCTTCCCGCGCGCTGCTGCGTCCGCGCTAGTTAGAAGTGGCGCATGGGCGGCGCCAGGCGGCCAGGGACCCGGACGCGCCGCCGGCCACGCACGACCTGGTGGCGGCGGTGCGGCTGCGGCTGGACGTGCGTGTGCCGCCGCCGCTGGACGCGGTGCCGGGGCCGCTGCTGGGCAGCGCGGGCGGCCTGGTGCTCAAGCTGCTGCTGCAGGTGCAGCCAGTTGTTGGTTTTGAGAACCGCCGAGAGAGGTGTTCGGTGTGGTGTCAGTAATGCATGGCACGTGTGCCAAGCAAGCCCCGACGCGACCCCTGGTCGCCGTCGCACTGGTGTCGGGCGCTCACTGTCTGTCTCAACTGCTGGGTGCGCTGCAGCGTCTCCGCATCCGTGTTGGCGCGCGCGGCGCCCGCAGGCGCTGCTGCCCAGCTTTCTGGAGCTGCTGGCGCGCGACTACGGCAGCTGGGCCGCAGGCGAAGCGCGCAGGACGAGCCGCCTGGCTCCCAGGGCTCTGCAGGCCAGTGTAACGATGGAGTGAGCTGATATCTCCGGGCTCGGTAGTACGCTGCAACCACAGCTAGCACATGGCAACAGGTCCGAGACGGATTTCAAATTTGGAACGAAAGCAGCCCTGGCCAGGGCCGAGGGATGTGGCACACTTGGAAGGCGGGAACACGCCACTGAAGCACTTTTCGTCCTTTATACAACATAAAGGAGTAGTTGGCGATGTTGCAGGGCAGCCAGGCCTCTGCTCTTGGCGGGCGGGGCGTTCAGCCCTGCCCATGCGCGCGCGCGAGCAGCAGGAGGCAGCTGCGGCTGGCGTGCCGGGCGCAGCACGGCAGCGGAGCCGCGTCGGCTGTGACAGAGAAGCTGGGTAGCCTGTTCTCCAAGGCTGCCGGCAAGAAGGCGGGCGAGGAGGAGGACCGGTGCGCGCCGCGCGGCGAGCGGCGCTCGCACTGCAAGCCCTGCATGCCCCAGGCGACGCGCCGCCTCACTGGCCCCTGCTGTCGCGCAGGTTCAAATACGACTTTGCGAACTCACGGTGGGTGCGCGTGAAGCCGGAGCGCGACGCAGACGGTGCGCTGGCCGCCCCGTGCCTGGCGCTGGCTGCCGGCGCTGCCTGCGCGCCGCGCCGTGCCACGAGCACCATGTCTCAGAGTGCACAATTGTGTAGCGTCCGGAGCTCGCGCACAGGCAAGTACACGTCGGAGAACTGGGAGAAGGGCGACGCAACTGTCATCACGCCAAAGTCCGGGACGCCGTACACGGTGGCGCCCTGGCCAGGCGCCGCGCCGCGGCTCTGCTGTGGTCGGGTCACACACTTGCCCACGCTGAGCGCTGGGCCGGGCGCGGCAGGTGTGGCCGGTCATCCACGCCAAGCTCACCAGGCGCGGCCTGAACAGCGTGCCGCCTAGCGAGGTGCGCGCGCCCCGTCGCGCCCGCCAGCCGCGGGGAGTCCCGTGTCTTCTGTAAGACAGCCCCAGCGCCTGCACCGCTTTGCAGTGCCCCAGGCTGCCCACGTGTTGCACGGCGCGACATGGGGCGGCTCAGCCCGCGCGGCGCAGCGCGGCGCAGCGCGCGCCCCGGCCCGGCAGGCGCCCGCCAAGCGGCGGAAGCCGCGCAGCGCGCGCGCGCCCGGCCGCCGCCGCAGGCCGCGCCCACGCGCGCCGCGCCGACCCTGTCCTGATCCTGCGCCCCGGCAGGCGGAGCGGCTGGCGGCCAAGGGCGCGACCTTCCTGGACGTGCGGCCCGCGTACCAGTTTGAGCGCGAGCACGTGGAGGGCGCCGTCAACGTGCCCATGTTCCGCAAGGTCGCCGGCAGCAGCAACTGGGACAACCTCAAGCGCGTCGTCATGCGCTTCGGCCTGGCCATGGAGGCCACCGGCGCGCCGCCCGGCTCGTGATTTTGTTATGATGGCTTGCAACTTGGTTTTCAAGGCGCGGAAGCGGGCTGGTGGCCCAGCACGGCCGCACGGCCGTGTGTTCATGCGCGGCGGCGGCGCACGCGCCGGGGCCTGCTTACATCGCGGCATACAGACCGCGGGCGTGACCGCGGTTACAGGCATCGCGCCCGGGAGCATTGGCGGCTGAAAGGGCACTGACCGCCCCGCAGAGCGCGATCCGGACTTTGCGAAGAACGCCGCGGCCGCGCTGAACAAGCGCAAGAAGGTGGTCGTCTACTGCGGGCGCGGCGGCACCATCAAGGTAGAGCCCCTGACCATAATACCAACCCAACCAAGGTGGCCGCCGCGCGCGCGCGCCCGCCGCCGCGCGCCTGATGCGGACGGAGCGCGCTGAGCGCGCCTGGTGCCGCGGCAGGTGGGCGCGCAGCCGTGGGCGCCCGGCCGCAAGTACTTCAAGGACGACCCCGGTGCGGCCGGGCTTCGTGCGCGGCATTGTTGCATGCTCCGATGGAGCGGCCGGGCGGCGGCATGGTGCTGAGCAGGCCGGGCGCCCGCGCGCAGAGAAGATGTTTGGCATCGAGTCGCGCTCGCTCAAGGCCTGCCACGAGCTCCTGGAGGCGCGGGCCCTGCTATAACCCCAACATGCCCGTCATATCCCAAACAGGCTCGCGTGCTGCATGGGCCGCGGCGCGTCCGCGCGCCAGAGCCCCGCCGCGGCTGCTACGGCGCAACGGCCGCATCATGGCGCGCGCAGGAGGGCTTCAAGGACGTGGTGCACCTGGAGGGCGGCCTGTCGCAGTGGCGGCACGACGGCTACCCTATCGGCAGCAAGTGAGGCGGCGGCGGCGGCGGCGGGGCGCGCGCTCGGACTGTATCGATTAGTGTGTGATGTACTTGTGCCTCGGGCTTGTTTATTCTTTGCTGGTGGCATTGGCGTGCCGCTTGTCGCGTGCCGCGCGTGGTGCGCGTGCGCCGCGTCGCGCGGAAGCAGGGGAGGGGCCTGCCGAGGTTTTGAGATGAGCGCGGTCGTTTGTTGGGGCGCGCGTGGTGCGGCCGATGATTTGCGCGATAGGGTGCGTAGCAGGAGGATGGTGGTCCTATAGAAGCGCTGCAAGTAACCGAGGGCGACGACCATAAGCACCCCCACCACGGTGGACGGTCACACGTTCGCATCCGCCTGCATAACATGCAACAGCGCTAGGAATGAGCAGCAGGACATGCTGTGCAATGATGATATTTGCATGTTTGCTACAGCGCGTCCAGCAGCAGCTCGTCCGTGACCAGCCGCAGGCGCTCCAGCCGCGCCAGGAGCGGCGGGTCGCACAGCGGCGCCTCGGGCCCGGCCTGCCAGTCCGCGTCGTGGCCCCACCCCGCCTGGCCGCCCTCCAATGCCTGCCAGAATGCCTCACCTGGCCCAGCGCCCGCGGCTGCACCGCAGCCGTCAGGCGCCTCGCTCAAACCGCCCATCGGCACAGACGCGGCATGCTTGCCAGCGGCCGCACTGGCCGCCCAGGCATGGTGCGCATGCGGCGTCGCTTGGACCATGCACGGGCTCCGGGCCGCGTCGGCCGGCGCGGCCTGGCGCTCGGCGGGCCATGCGCGGGGCGTCTGCGGCGGGCTGCGCGCCGCGGGCGACAGGCTGCGCGGTGCGGCCGGCGCGGGCGGGCCGGCAGGCGCGCCGCCTTGCGGCGCGTCTGCCGCGCGCCGCTCCCGCCGCTGCCGCGCACCCGCTCCCCGGCCGTCTCCTGGCGCGGGCGGCTTGCCCCTGACGCAATCGTCGCTCGCGGGCCATGCATCTGCCGCGGGGGCCGTGGCGATGCGGCAGCTGGCCGTCGGCGCATCGGCCTCCCAGGCGTCGTCGGCCTCCCAGGCATCATCGGCCTCCCAGGCGTCATGACCCTCGTGCCGCATGCCTGCCATGGCCGCCCCGGCACGGTCGCTCGCCGCCGCTGTCCTCTCCACGCGCGCGGGCCCGCCCATGGGCTGGCCCTTCTCACGCTGGCGGGCGTCCCCGGGCCGGGCCGAGGCCGCGCCGCCGGGTGCTGCGGGGCAGGCGCTCTGGTCGGCGTCGGTGCGAGCGGCAGGCGCGCGCGCCCCTCCCGAGGCGCCGCGGTCAGCAGGGTCCGCGGCTGCTGCGGCGGCGGCGCGCGCGGGACTCGCTGAGGCACCCGCCGCGTCCGCCGCCGCCGCGGCGCTGTCGCGCGCCGCGCGCCCGTGCGCGGGGGAGCGCACAAACACAGGGTTGGCGACATACACAGGCTGTTCCGGCGGGCCCTGCGCGTCCCGCGCGGGGCTGCCCGCGCTGCCGGCGCGGTCACAGTCCTCATCAGCGATCGATCCGCTGGAGCAGCCGCTCGAACGCGCGCGGCGGCCACGGCGGGGCAGGGTCAGGGCGGGGTCGCCCAGCAGGTCGCCGCGGCGCAGCGCGGCCAGCAGAGTGTTGCGCTCCTGCCGCGCGCCGCGCAGCTCGCGCGCGCGCGCCGCCAGCTCGGCGCGCAGCTCCTGCCGGGCGCGGGCGGGGTCGTGCTTTTACGTGCGGGGCCGGGGGCTCGTCAGCAGCAGAGCTTGTTGCGGGTCAGCATGCGCTCGACGCAATGTTCCCGAGCAGCGGCTGCTGTTATGGCTTGGCGCCTGCAAGCATGGACGAGCCTTGTGCAAGAAAAGCCATGCGCCACCCGGCGCCAGGCGCAAGCTGCGCGCCTGGCAGCCAGGCCTGCAAAGCTGCCAGCAGGGCTGGCCGCCGGCTGCCTCTTAGTAGTGACCCACCTGCACCAGGGCGGGCGCAGCGGGCGCGCTGCGTTCAGCGCCCGCGACGGCGCGCTCCGCGCGGCGCAGCGCGGCCTCCGCCCGCACGGCCGCCGTCCTTGCGCCCGCCAGCTGCCCCCGCAGCGCGCCCAGCTCCTGCATGCGGCGCAGACGCGCGCGCGTCGGGAGCGCAGCCTGCGCCGTGCGCCACCCGGCACCTGCCCTGCCTGCCCTGACCTGGCGCGCCGCGCCCGCCGCGCCCAGGCATGCCTGGTCAGCCGCCGCAGCGTCCGCCGTGCATGCCTCTGTGCGCACGTGCAGGCGAGCGGTTGCTGCACAGGTGCGCGCCGGATGCTGTCGACGCCTGCTGGTTTAGAGGCTGCGAATGCGCGCAAACGGCCGGCACACGCATGCGCCGCAGCTGCGGAGGCAGCCGCGCCAGGGCGTCGGGGGGCGCAGCCCGGCCCGCGCACCGCCTCGTGGCGGCCCCGCATGCGCGCGGCCGCCGTGCCCGCGGCTGCCTCGGCCGCGGCAAGCCGCTCGCGGAGGCCGTGCGCCGCGCCGGCGGCGGCGGCCGCCGCCTCCTGTCATGCCGGGGCGGTGCATGGAGGGTGAGTCAGGACCATGTGCTGCTGTGTGCAAGGTGACGCGCCAGTATGCCCGGCCGCTGCGGCCCCACGCAGCAGGCATGCGCAGGGGGCTGGGCGTCACACCTGCGCGTCGGCCGCGGCCGCCTCGGCGCCCGCCAGGCGCGCGCGCGCCGCGGTCGCCGCGGCCTCGGCGGCCGCCTCCGTGGCGGATGCCCGCGCCGCCGCGCCGGCGGCTGCCGCCGCTGCGGCGCCCGCCTGCTCGCGCAGCCTGCGCACCGTGTGGCGCAGGACGTGAGCGGCGCGGTGCATGGCGCCGTTGCGCTCTGGCGCCGCGGCCGTCATGCGCAAAGTGACCCAGCCTCCGTGCCATGCTCTGTGAAAACGGCGCCCTGGATCAGACAGCCTCCCCGCGGGCCATGTTCGGGGCAACCTTGGCGGCCGTCTCTGTATGCTTTGTGCGATGGATGACGGCTGCTGTCCAGTGTGGACCTTATGTTCAGCCTGCCTGCCGCATTGCAGTGCCCACCCACAAAGACAGGAGCAGGACACCACCCCTGCAGTCTGGAGGACACGTCAGCAGCTGGCAGGCCCCACGCGCGGCCCGCACCGCGCAGCATCAGCCTCCACGGCCGCCACGCGCTCTTCCGCGGCCGCGCGCGCACGCCGCGCCTGCTCCAGCTCGGCGCCCGCTGCGGCGGCCGCGGCTTGCGCGTCCTCGCGCGCGGCAGCAGCCTCCGCCGCGGCGCGCGCGGCGCCGTCGCCCGCGCGCCGCAGCTCCGCGCGCAGCGCCGCGGCGTCCTGCTCATGCCGGCGCGCGGCCGCTTCTGCGGCGTCCGCGCCTGCCTGCACATGCATGCACCGCCTATTTTGGCCCGGCCTGCCGGCGCCACTTGCACAGGCGATGCGGTGGTGCCCTGCAGGCGCCGCGGTTGCTGTTTCGAGCGAGCGCCGGCGGCGCACGGCGCTGCGCGCGGTCTTGACAAAGATCGAGCAAGGTCCCGGGGCGGACCTGGGCGGCGGCCGCCGCGCGGCGCGCCTGCTCCAGCTGCGCCGCGGCGGCCGCGGCCGCGGCGCGCGCGTCCGCCAGCGCGGCGCCATGGCGCGCCTCTGCGGCTGCCGCCTCCTGCGCACGGTATGGTGCGCGACTTTGCACTCCATGTGGCACCTGGGGTGCGGGCCGCAGCGCAAGCCCGCTGCCGCCCCGCCGTGCTGCGCGCCTGTTGGGGACGTGCATCCTGCAGCAGGGCCCGCCGCGGGACAGGCTCTTGCGTTTTGCATATGGAGGGACGGCGGGGAGGGCGTGGCAGCCAGGAGCATGGCGGCCACCTCGGCGCACAGGCCTCGCTCGCGCTCAGCCGCGAGCGCGCCCGCGGTGTCGCGCGCGCCGCCTGCCACCGCGCCGCCGCGGCCCGCCATGAGCTGCTGGTGCTGCTGATGCTGCTGTGCGGCCTGCGCGCCACAGAGCGCGTGCGCTCGCGCGCGCGTCCAACACCTTGCGATTACCCAGTCACCGATCACTGCGAGCAGCCTGCTGCAGGCACCGTGCTGGAACAGGACCATGCCCGATTCACCGCTCACGTGCGGCTGCCGCCCCCCCCCCCCCAGGAATGTGCAGCGTCCCACGCACGGGGCGCTCCCAGGCGCTTCAGGCGCGCCCGGGAGGCCCGCTGGGACGGCAGCTGGGGTGCGCCAGCAGGCAGGAGGACCGCGCGCCCCGCCGCCCTGTTGACCCCATACCCTATCCAAGGACAGAGGGCCTGCGTCGGGCGCGCGCCTCCAGCCGGCGCAGCAGCAGCGCGCGCTCGCGGCCCAGCCGGCGGACCTCCGCGCGCAGCGCGGCCTCCGCCGCGGACGCCGCCGCCGCGGCGGCCGCGCCGCCCGGCGCGCCCGCGGCGTCGCCGCCCGCGTCCGCGCTGTAGCTGGCGCTGCCGAGCAGCGGCGGGCCGGCGGGCGGGGCGCCCGGGCCGGGGCGGCCGGGCGCGGGCGCGTCCGCGCGCTGCAGGCCCGCCAGGAAGCGCAGGCGCTGCTCCGCAAAGGCCAGCCTGCGCGGCGCGCGCCGACCGCATTGCGCGGCACTGATTGGGCGCGCATTGCGAACGAGCGCGCGTGCGCGCCGGCGCCGCGGCCCGGCCGTGCATAGACTGCTGGGCACGCTGCAGGCGGGGCTCACAGCAGATAGCTTCTAGATGCTCCGGCCTCTCTGCGACATGAGCGGGCCGGGGCGCCCTGCCTCCGCGCCGCCCAGCCTTTTTTTCTCCGATTACCCAAGGCCGATCACAGCAACCCGCGTGCGAGAGCGCCACATGCCTGACCGCTGGTGTGCAGTCACTGGCGTGCTCCCACCTGCAGCCGCGCTGCAGGAGGCGGGCGCCGCACCGCTGCGCCTGCGCCGACAGCTGCGCCAGGCGGCCCGCCACGGCGGCCGCCGCGGCCGCCGCGCCCGCATCCGCGGCGCGCGCCGCCTCTGCCACCGCGCCGAGCGCGGCCTCCGCGGCCGCGGCCCCGGCGCCAGCGGCCGCCGCCGTCCTGCGGGGCGGCTGCTTGCTCAGGCACCGCATGATTCGGCGCCGCTCTTGTGGGGACCCAGCAATCCAGTGCACAAAAGGCGGCCGTCCAGTGAGCCCCATGACAAAAGTTGCCCGCTTGCGCTCTTTGACCAGCCGTGAGCGGAGCCCAAGGGGGCAGCCGCGCGCAGGACGGCTGGAGCCGCCGCAGCGGGGCGCGCCTGTCCGACGCAGCCGTGGCCTCCCGCGCCGCCAGCGCGTCCGCGCGCGCGGCGGCCGCCGAGGCCTCCGCGGCGCGTGTGCCCTCCACGCCTGCGCGCGCCGCCTCGAGCGCTGTGCCCTCGCGCGCGGCCGCCTGCTCGGCATCCCGCGCGCGCGCCGCGCGCGCCTCCGTGAGCTCGGCCTCAAGGCCTGCCGCGGCCGCGGCCGCGGCGGCCGCGCCCTCGCGCGCGCGCGCCGCGTCCGCCGCGGCCGCCGCCAGCTCCGCGCGCAGCCGCCCGGCCTCCGCCTCTGCCGCGCCGCCCCGCTCCAGCGCGCGCCCGAGCTCGTCGCGCATGCGGCATGCCTCGTCCAGCGCAGCGCCGGCCGCGTCGGTTGCGGCCGCCTCGCGGCGCCGCGCGGCGTCCGCCGCGTCCTCGGCGCGCGCCAGGCGCCCGCGCAGCTCGGCCGCGGCGCCCTCCGCGGCGTCCTGCGCGGCTGCCAGCTCCGCAGCGGCGGCCGCCCGCGCCGAGCTGAGTGCCTCGGCGGCGGCCGCGTCGCGCGCGGCGAGCTCGGCGGCGTGCGCGCGCTGCCGCTCGTCGAGGCGGCGCTGGAGCGCCGCGATCGCGCCGGCCGCGGCGTGCCGCGCGAGCTGCAGCTCGAGCTCGTGCCGCTTGGCCGCCAGAAGCAGGCGCAGCACCTCGCCGCGCCAGCGCGCCAGCAGCGCGTCCGCGCCCTGCCGCGCGCGCGCCCGGAAGCCTCTGGCGCGGGCACGCGGTGCATCGCAGGCCCTGCGGCCTTGCTCTGTGACCAGACCGGCGTGCCGAAGCGAAGCAGCGCCGGAAGCGCCGCAAACAGGCAAACAGGCTGCGAGCAGGTGCAGAGTGGGTGGTCGTCCGCTGGTGCCGGGCGGCCGACACCAGCGCCAGAGCAGTGCGGAGTTAGCGCAGCGCACCCCCTGCTGCGAGAGGTGCGCCTCCTGGATGGTCACCAGCTCCTGCAGTGTTTCCAGCCGGTCCTCCGCGCACGCCTCCGGGCAGCACGCGAGCGGGCCATCCGTCGCCTGAGGACGGCTGCAGTCGGGCGCTCTGGGCGAGCAGCCGCCCGGGGACGCGGCATCAGCACCTGGCTCAGTGTGTCTGACGCAGACATCCAGGCAGCCAGAGCCTTCGTGCGCAGCGTCCTGCGCGCTTGCCCTTGGTCCGCTGTGAAGCATGGGCGCCATCTTGCTCTATAGCTTTTTGCACTGGTATCCCATCATCAGCGGCGGACTCCGCGATGCTGCTGTGCCGATCCTTGACACGCGCATCCCCAGGCGTGCGCGCACAGTAAACTTGTTACAAAAAGAAAGGAAACAAAAAGAAAGCAAGCGTGGAGCAGGGTTGACAGAAGGTTCAAAAGGAGGGTCCGCAGCTGCTGCAGATCAGAAGGACGTCCCGTGTGTCTATGCACCCGGCGCAATAAACCAGGCTCCAGCGACGCCAGCGGCTGCTAGTAGTACCGTGAAGGCTCGGAGGAGGGGCAGCCCAACAGTCTTCTCCATGATCCTGAGGCATGGCCTGCTGCTCCTGCTCCTCGCCGCCGGCGTGGCCGCCGCGGGGCGGCAGCTGCCGGCGCGCAGCGCGCTCGGCGACGCGCACGCAGGCGCCCGTTCGCCGCACGGCCGGCAGCTGACCCAGGCGACAGGCGCATGCCAGCAGCGCGGCGCCGCCACGTTCAGCCTGGCCGCGTCCTTTACGGTGCTGGGCGAGCCCGGGAGCGCAAACCTGTCGGCCGTGCTGGCCACCTGCCTGGGCCTGGGCCCATGCCAGTTCCGGGCGCGCGGCAGCCGCGCATGCAGGGCGCGAGCGCGCCCGCGGGACCTGCCCGGGGACGCCGTGCCGCGCTCATGCGCGGCGGGCGCGCGCGGCGTCCTCGCGTGCGGCGGCCTGGCCGCCAGCCCCGCGCTTGCGCAGGCCGCCGCGGGCGGGCGGTGCGCGGAGGACGCGCAGGGCCGCGGCGCGGTGTGCCTGGGCGCGGTCGTCGGCGCGCGGCTGCACGCGTCCCTGAAGGCCGGCAAGTGCACCGCGCAGTGCACGGCGGTCACGACGCTGCCGCTCGTGGCCGCCGCGGGCGCCGGCGCATGCACCGCCGTGCAGTTGGAGCTCCCGGCCGCCAGGCGCGCACGGTCGCGTCCGTGTTTCCACCACCACTGGCTCCGCTGCTCTGGTCCGGTGCGTGACACCGTGCTGCCGACCGACGGTGTGCGGTAGAGGCTGCGCTAGCTGCCGCAGCGGTCCTGCAGAAGGCTTGAAGCGCGCAGCAGCTCGTCTGGTCGCTTGCTGAGCTGCTGCGACCGCCGTGGGCTGGAGCGCTGCGAACAAAGGATACCGGCAGCACAATGAAGTGAGGGCGTGGCCGCCCTGCGCGGCAGCTACTCGGAGGCGCGCCAGTGGCAGCAGCAGCTGGAGGCGCCCATCCTCGGCAGGCTCGACGCCTGCCTCGCGCCGCTCGCGCTCACCGTCGCCTCCGTCGGCCCCATAGGTGCCTCGGTTGTCGGGCAATGACTGTCCGTGACGCGTGCTGCTCTGTAACGGCGGTGCTGCCTGGTGCGCAGCAACTTTTGTAGTCGCGGCACGTCAAGTCACAAGGGCTGAGCCAGCGCGTTGCGCTGCAGAGATCGCCGAGGGGCGCGCGGCGGCCGCCGCGGCGCCCTGGGCTGCGAGCGCGTCGGTGGGCGCCTGGGGCAGCTGCGACGCCAGCTGCGGCGGCGGCTGGCAGAGCCGGCCGCTGCTGTGCGCGCCCGCGCCCGGCCTGCTCGGCGAGGCCTGGCGCTGCACGGGCGTTGGCTTGGACAGCGCGTCGGCCTCGCAGCCCTGCCAGTGCGCCCAGCCCGCTCCCTCCCCGCTTGCGCCGGCGCCTTGGGCGGGCCGTTTTGTGCTATAGCTGCGCAAAACCGCCTGCGCAGTGCTGCATTTTTACTGGTCCAACACTGGACCAGGCGTAAAGTGCCGCACAAGGCAGCCCCAAGCTTCATATCAATATCAACGAGGCCTCAGCTGGCTCTGCGCGCCGCGCAGGGCGTTTGAGTGCACGGGCACCGTGTGGCACTTCAGCCCCTGGCAGCAGTGCAGCGCGCCCTGCGGCGGAGGCACCGCGGTGCGCACCGCGCTGTGTGCGGCCGCCAGGCTCGGGTCCGCGGCGGGCCTGGGCGCCGGCGCGAGCGCGCCCGCGGCCGGCGCGGACGCGGCGGCGGCGTGCGCCTCGCAGCCGCCGCCGGCGCCCGTGGCGGCCGCCTGCAACACGGGCGCGTGCTCGCTGCACGTGTGGAGCCTCGGCGCATGGGGCGCCTGCGCAGGCAGCTGCGCCGGTGCGTCGCGAGCGGGGGCGCTGCCGTGCACTCTATTCAAGTAGGGCCGACCGCCTGTCTGGGAGCGCTGACAGGTTTAGTGCTTGGCGGGTGATCGGGCCACGCCGGTGCAGCTCGCTGAAGCTGGAAGGCTCGCAGGCGGGGCGGGCGCTGGGGGCAGCCAGACGCGCGCAGTCGCCTGCACGGAGGTGGCCGCCGGCGCGTCGACGCCGGCGCCGGCCAGCGCCTGCGCCGGGCCGGCGCCCACAGCGCTGCGCAGCTGCGTGCCCGCGGCCTGCGCTGCCGCCACGGCCTGCGGCACGGCTGGCTGCTCCGCGCGCGGGTTGTGCGGCGCCGACGGCGTGTGCGCGTGCGCGCCGGGCTACAGCGGCGCGCACTGCGAGGTGCGCCGCCCAGCGAGGCATTTTTGCAAGGGTCATTGGAGCTTTCACCAGGGCTGAATCTGCTCCCAACATGCCTGGCAAATGTCGACCCCGCTGCTACAGCACTGAGGTCCACCCCCGGCACGTCATACCCTGGCGCCCGCCGTATATTTGCGCATGGACAGGGCCGATGGCCGCACACGCCCGAGGCGCACGGGTCGCTGCAGGCGCCCGCTGCATGCGCGCCTGTTCAAGCATGACCGCCGCACCTTGGGCGCGCCAGGTGGCGCCCGCCTGCGGCGCGGTGGACGCGGCGGGCGCCTGCTGCGCCAGCGGCCTGGCCGACGCGTCCGGCGCCTGCTGCAAGCCGGGCGCCGTGCTGGACGGCGATGCGCGCTGCTGCGCCTCTGGGCGCGCCAGGGTGCTTTTAGGAGCTCTGGGATGACAGCCGGCCGGCCGCATGCGCCTGCAGGCCCGGGCGTCGCGGCGCGGGGGCATCACAGGCGCCCGCAGCTCAACTTTGCAGCTCCGGTCACGGGCTGGAGCTCCGTCCCTTGAGGCCGGCCGTTTTGCGTGCGTGCGGGCTACAGAGTAGAGAGCGTGCAATTGCTGGGCGCTCTAGGGTGTCCACAAGCCGCCTGGCGCAGCTGCGGGTCGCGCACGCGGCCCAGCGCGCGCGCGCGCGCAGGCGCGTGGACGCCTGCGGCGTGTGCGGCGGCCTGGCGCGGCTGGCGGACGCGGAGGGCGCCTGCTGCGTGAGCGGCGCGGTGGACGCGCAGGGCCTCTGCTGCCAGGCGCGCGCACGCGGCAGTCCCAGGAGATAGGGCATAGGGTAGGTAATGCGCAGGGTAATGGCGTGTCCTTGGAGGCGGGGCGTATGACGCGCGCCCGAGGGCGCAGGCGGGCGACGTGGACGAGTGCGGCGTGTGCGGCGGGCTGGGCGACAGCTGCGCGCTGTCGCTCGGCCTGGCCGTGGACCTCGTCTCCGATGGCGCCGGCACCGCGCAGGACCTGGGCGTGCAGGTCGGGGCCCGGCCGCGGCGCATTTTGGCTATGATCTAGATTAGGGTTAGGGAGCATGTCCAGCGAGGGGTCGGTCAGCGGCAACACTAGTGGCGCGTCGCCACGCACTCTTACCAGTTGCGTTTGAGTTGCCGCGGGGCTGCGGAGGTGCGCTCGTACAGCATGCAGCACCTGCCACCCGATGCGTGCCTCTGCTGGTGGGGGCCCCGCGCCCGGCCGTCTTAGCGGCCGGGGCGCGCAGGCGCTACTGCGCGAGGGGCTGCAGACGGGCCTGGCCGCGCTGCTGGGCGCGCCCGCGGCCGCCGTGTCCGTGTCGCTGGCCAACTCGTCGTCGCCGCCGCCGACCGTGTACTCGCCCGTCGACGCCGCCGCCAGCCTGCCGACCGTGCGCGCGCGGAAGGGGTGTAGGCTGCAGGCACTTATTTTGCCAAGAAGGTTGAGGCTCTCTTCATGCGCACGCACTTGCAGGACGTGCAGGACGGTATTCTCTCATTGCTGCGTGCATGTGACCGGCCCTGCTGCGCTGCTGGCGGCGGCCGCCGGCCGGCCTCTGCCACCCGCCCTCTGGCGCCACCCGCCCTTGCTGGGCAGTGCAGCTGATGCAGGGTCGGGCCCCGCCGAGCGCGCCAGGTGTCGGCGTTCACGGCGAGCGTGCTGGTGGCGCCGCCCGGCGCCACCGCCGTACGCTGGACGCCATTCTCTGCGGCCGCCGCGCAGCGCGCGCTGGCGGGCGCGGCAGGGTACCGTTGGGCCGACGCGTCGCTGGGCGCGACGGCCGTGGCGGTCGCCTACGCCGGGCGCACGGGCGTCTGCGGCAATGGCCTGTGCGAGGCGCGCGCACACCATGCGTGCTGCCGCCAGTGTCGTGAGTTGGGACATTCGTGCCCAGGCCTAGCTTGATGCTGTGCCCAACTCTGGCGTGAGCAGAGGGGGCAGCCCTGGTTGCTCGGCGCCCGTTATTCTGACCCTAGAAATGCTGGCCGCGCCGAGGCCGCAGAACGCCGCGCCGCGCGAGCGGCCCTGCGGCGCCGCGCACGCCGCCAGCGCTGCGGCCCGGGCCGAGCCGCGCGGCGGGCGCGCGGCAGGTGGGCGAGCGGACCTGGGCCGGCGTGTGGAACGGGACCTGCCCCGGCGACTGCGCATTGCCGTACGCGCTGTGCCCCGCCGTGCGCGGCCGCCTCTGCGGCGGCGCCGGCCGCTGCTTCTCGCATGCGGGCCTCTGCGAGTGCTTCCAAGGGTGCGCGGCCCGGGCAGACCCCTACGCATGCCCGCTCCCTGCTGCATACCCTGCGGGTGTGCCGCTGCGGTGTAGCAGATGCGGGTCATGCCGCTGATGAGCGCGCCGCCAGGCTCGAATGCTGTGCGTGTTGCATGAGGCACGGCCATCCGGCCCTGTCAGTCCAGCGCTTCTGCTGGACGCTGCATGCAGGCGCTCGACGGGCTCTGCTTACGCGCCGACACCGGGCGCCCGGGGCGCAGCTTTGAGGGCGCGGCCTGCGAGCGCTGCACGCCCGGCTACGCGCGCGCCGGCGCGCTGTGCATGCCGCTGCACCTGACCAACGCCACCCGGCCGCCGCCGCCGCCGCCGCC
>JAABUY010003267.1_pt1 | contig 18176 bp, 24 predicted proteins | sample 5560271 | NCBI WGS metagenome assembly JAABUY01 (sample SAMN10711886, study PRJNA513374) | rock metagenome | isolation source: Antarctica rocks | place: Antarctica: Victoria Land, University Valley
GCCGTCTGGTATTACAGGCAAAGCAAGACTCACTCGCCAGCCCACCCAAGCTCCATCGCCATCAGCGTCTGTGCGCCTAGCCATATCGGGTCGACAACATGGACGACATCGGGTTGCTAGCACAAATAATCATCCCTGCAGGCATCTGACGTAGCACCGGGCAGAATCGACAAGTTTTCGAGCACAAGAGCGGCAAACCGATCAAGAGCACATGGATCACCATCCGCCTGTCCGATGTCTCCGTGCTGCTCAAATTCGAGGTTCCGGCGACTGCCTATGCATTCCGGCACATGGTGGCGAAGAAATTGGAGCAGGCGGGCGGTCAGTCAAGCGTCTTGCTTCACTACATTCGCTGATACGCTACAGGAGCATGCTGTAGATCCAGAATCTACTGGGCCACAAGCCAGGCTCCACGTCACCTCGGTGTATCTCGGAAGCCGCACGTGAGTCGATTCGATCTGAACCCCATGCTGACATTCTCCAGGCTGTTCGATTTGACCAAAATCATGCAGAACGTCCACGACAATAATTCACTGCGCGAGAAATCGAGGACAGTCAACGCGCCAAGGAAGTTGACTGCCGAACAGAATGAGGAGATCTGAGATGCTTATCGCTCACCATGCCTCGGGTATCATGAATCGCTGAGGAGTGCTATCCGGAAGGCTCGCCGGGTCAAAGAACCGTTCAGAAGGCTGACCATTCGAGACCACCGGCCACGCAGAGACAGATGAGAACCATGATGATGCTGGAAGACGCCCAGGTCGGTCCAGGTGGCAGAGGCAGGGGTTGATTCCAGTTGCGCTTCGTCTTGCCCCAGCGAGGAACGAAGAACCCGAGTAGCTCGTTTGGCTGTCCCGCTACGGCAGATCGCCGGATCCAGATGTCAAACTCGCCATGGAGCGCTCCGGTCTTGCGCAAATCGCCCCTGAGTGTGCAGATGCTGATATTGAGATATGGTCTTGACGCGGTTTGAACGGAGATAGCGATGAAGGTAATGATCGCCAATCGCTCACGAAGACACAACGTCACATCTTCCGCCCACGTCTCGTGCATTCACGCCCCAATCGATTCCACACTGAGTTCGGCTTTCGTCCTCGGAGACCGCTTGAGGCCGAACTCACGCCCGAGGTGCTGCACGCAGTCTAGACCGAGAATACGCGCTTCCTCAGGCGCAGTCTTCCATGTCGCTCGTCTCCAGGCGGCGCAGAAAGTGATGAAGAAGGCGCGAAGTGTACTCTTTCGGATCTTGTTATCGAGTTTGCCTCGAGCGCCACTGACGTAGAATGTGAGGAAAGCTTGGATATGCCCTTGGGTCGGGAAGTCGAGTTTCAGCCGGGTCCAGTCCGCAAACGTCTTGACCTCATGACCTCCTACCGAGATACTCCCACCAGGGCACTCAGCGACTCAGCGACTTAGTCATCGAAGACACTCGTGACACCTCTGTGAGTTCTCTCAGTCGCCACACAGATAGCCGAATGGTGGAGGAGGGACCGCGATACGAGCGTTGGCGATGATACTCTGGATGGTGATACCCCTCGATGCGCGACGCTGAGCTGCGGTCATGGGTGGTTGGACTTTGGGCGGCAGGATGAGATGATGTCGGTCGAGTGCGGATGAACATGAGATAGCGTGACAAGTCTGTCAAGATCAGCACGTAGTAACGGGTCACAGCGGTACAGGAATGCGGTATGTCGTGGATAAACGGGGATAGGATGGTGAAGCAGCGAGATGGACCTTTCACATACCTGCTGGAGGAGCTTATTAACCAGTCGGTCAGTTGGTCATCTTACGTTGTTTACCGAAGTACTAAGCTGTAGCCTTTCAAAGGGTTCGCTGGTTGCAAAGGTCGACCAGAGCAGCATCAAAGTATAGTCCTGTCACCTGAGTGCATTCCGCAGCGGAACCCGCGTCATCCCCCAAACACCGGCGGTTTCGAACGGCCGGAGTTTCGTAATGTGGTACCTTTTCGCTTTCCCCCTCCCATCGTGACTTTCTCCCTCTTCCCCCCCCCCCCCCTTATAGGAAGGTATACGTGCTCCACTAGCGATCAACCACCCTGAATGGGGGCGACATTATGACTTTAGCGTCAAAGCGTGAGGGAGAGGATGGGAAGGAAGCAGAAAAGAGAATGAAGAGAAGATGAAAAAGCAGTTGGCGATGCACACTATAATCTGAGCCTCACCAAGCTTCTCTGAGCACTATCTGCATCACTCCCTGGTGCTCTAGAGGATACATAACAGAACGCCTGATTCTACTTCGCCAAACGCATCCCTCAAACCGATCTGATCCTGGGTGGGAGCCGTCACGTGTAAATAATAATTCCGCGCGTATCGCCCTTATCGCCGGCATAGCCATGCAGCACCGCTCTCACCGTCGAGAGGCCGTTTTCCCGTACATGACGTTTCGTCATGTTGGAGCTGTAGACGTGCTGTGCTAACATGCATGGATATAACACAATTGAGAATCTGCTGATCCGATCCGACATTTCGTCCCAGCGATCCCAGCAATCAACAAGTCAATCTAGACACAATAAATTAAATATGATCGCCAACATGTCTTCATCGGATCGAACATCAGGAGCAGTGATGCTTCGCTATGTCCTCATCGTATGTCCTTCCCTCCCCGACCCAACCAGGACCTAGCTGACGACGTGCCCAGACCGTCCACATCCTCCTCTGGCTCGTCATCTTCCCCGTCTCCCTCGCCCTAACCGGCAACCTCACTCTCCTAATCACGCACTGCGCCTCCGGCCTCGCCCTCCAAATTTACCTACCCGCCACCATCGTCCTCTCCCTCCGCGACTCTCCCTCAACATTCGATTCCGCCGGCGGTGAAGTCGCTTACGTCGTCGTCCAACTCGCCGCTTGGTTAGCTAGTGCGATCCTCGCCATCCTCATCCGGATTACCTCTTCGGCGTGTGGCGAGATCATCAACAACTATGGCGTAGTCTACCAATATCACCTCGCTGCGTGCGACGTCCTCTCCGCCGTCGCCGCTCTTTCTTTGATCGACGCCATCCTCCTCATCGTATGGTTGGTGATGCTCGTTCGATTCGCACGAAACGCACCAGGAATGACACCCAAGGAGGCATACAAAGTCCCAGCACACCGACTCATCTCCGGTGAGATGGGAAGCGCCGACGCAATGGCATACCAGCCCACAGCACATGGTGCATTCGACGCACATGAGGCGGAATCAGAGATGGGGATGGTCAACGCATTCGCATCATACCAGCGATTCCAAGCGTCCACTCCCGAAGCCGTCTCACTTCCTCCTTACGCATCGAAAAACTCCTCGCCAAAGGGCGCACCTCTACTCTCGCACCACGAGATCTCGGAAAACCACCTCTCACCCGTCCCGCCCTCTGTGGTCCGACATTACTCTGACCGATCAGGAGCGAGCTCGCCAGACCTGACCGCCCGGTTGTACGACAACCGATCGAAGGGGAATTCACCCGCACCTTCGGACAGACGGTACGATCGTTCGGGAGCCAACACACCAGAGCTGCCGGTGAATGCTACATATGGCGATGTGAGGTGTGAGGGAGGATCATCACTTTAGACAATTCAGCATATGCATTCTTGCGCCATACAGTTCAGAGATTGTACCATGGTCAGGAGAGACTCTCATGCCTTGATCTATCTTCATCAGACCGCGGGCAATAGCTGTATAATCAGTCTCAGTCCGATTTCTAACTCGCTCCGAAGGATGCAGTACTGAAAAGGCCGACACAGCCGCTGAGTCTCATGAACAGGATGAGACTTTCTTAAGCGGTGTGACACGCATCCTGTGATGAGATCCTACAGCCTAGCGCAGAAGACGGTATCATTACGGTGTCCTTCCAAGATGCCGAGCGACAGGTAGCTCACCAAACACAGCATCAGAGACCTCGCAGAAAGCGGAGTGTGAGTGCTAGTCGTCAATGCAGTTGTTGAAGAGGCGGCCTTTTTTGCGAATAGTTTCGGCAGCGGTATATTGAGACTGAACCATGGCATGATGTGTAGACATAGGATACTGTATAGGGAGTCGGAGAGCTAGAAGACCGAACTACGTCGCATATCTGCGGACCATCAGCTCGCATCCGTCATTTTTAAATCGCCACGACTCACTTCCTCGTCCACTCCCGCGCAGTCGCTTCGTAACGCGGCCGGTCAGTCTTGTATGTCTGTACGGTCATCAAAGAGTGACTCCTGGATGATGGGTATGCTTACGTGGGCGATCTCGGGAACGAGTGGGTCATCCGGGTTGGGATCGGTGAGCATCGAGCAGATGGATAGCAGGACTGCACCTTCGTCAAACGGCTCCGAGGCGAAATGAACGCTCAGCTTACCCTTTGAGATGGTCAGGGCGGGACTCCATTGGTCTCTCAGGATATCGAGACAGATGGATCCGTTGGCGTTGATGTTTGGGTGGTAGATCTTGGTGGTGAAGGAGACTTTCGGGGGTTTGAAGGGGTAGTCTGGGGTTTGGTCAAGTGATGCAGTCGGATTGCTGGGCCAGACATACCGGTGGGGAAGGTAAGAGAGCTATGTAATCAATCAGAACATGCTCGACGGCGAGGAAAAGGACGTACAGGAAGAAGACACCACCCGAGTACGGCGAATCACTCTGCCAGAATAGAAGCATCAGCGGGAAACCATGACATGGATGTCGTAGGTCTGTCAGGTCTGTCGAGAATGGAGGTACCACTCACAGGTCCCATGATGGTAGCTTGCCATTGGAAGAGGTTATCTCCGATTGGTCCAGCCGAGCAGGAGGATGGAGGATCACGTCCTAGGTCGATGAGTTCCTGGCGGATTGAGTCGCGTGAGCCTTGTCCAAATTCGGACGTCCAGTACAGGCTGAGGTCACACAGCAATAACTCACCTTGTTGATCCGTTTCAAAGCCATGATGAAGGTATATCAAATGGTCGTGCCTATGAGACGGGGGAGAGAGTTATCGGGATTTGGTGAAATACGAGGAGTGGCAAGGAACGCGGGACTTCAGTCAGCTCTATCATCTATCGCGTACAAAGCTGAGAACGATCCAACCGGGATGACAACTCACCAGTCGTATGCAGTACGTGAAGGATGTTGATCTAAGCGAGATTTTCAAGCCCGCGAGATGAGAGGGATGATTGAGAGTTGCGACAAAGTGCGGACGAGAGCGAGACTTGGGAAATACTACCAATACGCCGGTAGTGGCACCCTCGAGGAAATCTGGGTTGTCCTTGCTGATTGAGAAGGCGAGCAATGCTCAACGCTCTATCTGTCATAGCGCATGAAATGTATTGTCCAGGTATTCCTAGGTATCTCATCATGATCACTCATCATACCTCTCCCGCGGATACATAAGGTGGTGGAGGCACGGCATCCTCTCTCCACGTAGACAGCGCAGCGTAAGAACCAGTCTTCGCCATGGCTATCTCCTGGCCCCTCACCCCTCCCGACTCCGTCATCCCGCCCATCAGGGGCATCACCGACTTGTCCTGCCCTATCGGTCCCCGTTGAACTGATGGTCCGCCCATTAGAGGTATCCCCGACATTTCCTGCGTGTTCACTCTCCCTTGTCTGGCTTCGAACCGGTCGATCATCCCCCTCCCTTCCATCAGATCCACCTCCGTATCCTCCCTGCCGGTCCTTCCCCTCAACAGTCGATGCACCGAGACCTGGAAAGCCTCGTCGGGACCTAGGTCGGGGGCTCGATAGACGACGACGATGATCCATATCATCCAGCCGCAGAGGAGGGCGAATTCCATGAAACATGGGATCGCCAGTAAGGGTTCGGTCGAACACCATGAGGGTCTTCCGCTATATCGCTGGCCATCGGTCAGATATTCCGTGGTGGCGCATTGGCCGGCGAGGATCGCTAGAATTTCCCCAGCGGCTCCCATCAGCTAGCGGCCAGACGGTTCAGGAAGAATGACGTAGCGCAAGGCTCACCTGATGATAGCGCTTGTTGGACGACCAAGTACGCGACCTCGCCTCCAGCCTGATCGAACCGAGACTTCGACCGTCGCGGAAGTGAGGGCGATCGCCCCGGGGATATAGATGACCAGAGCGACTCCAACAGCGGCTTGGATGATGATCAGGATGAATGTGCCATACTCGATGCCGGCGGCGGTCATCGTGGCGGCCCATATGAGGATGTGAAAGCTCTGAAGTATGCTCAGCGTGCATGCTCGCGGGTTAGCGTAGATGGTGAGCACACGATCAGGGCATAGCGGAGTTTTATGGCTGATTCGCCGTGACGGCTCGTGGCATGGACGAGCATGACGCTCGATTCGATGTGCTCACGAGGAAACCAAAGGTATTAAAGTCTGAAAAGCTCGTTTTCGGTACCAAGAGACCGTATAGAATTGGTAGATCCAGACGGTTTACGGGACAGCCGGGGACCCCGGGCATCAGATTGCTCCGCAGCGCTCAGGGCGAAATTTGGGCGATGCGTTTCTGGACATCAAGGGGTTGAGCGTGTCACTTCGCGTATCGCCTGCCTCGGGATACACCATGATATCATAGCCGTTTCACCTTGCCTTTTCGAAGCTGTACGGACATCAGAGTCAGGACAGACCACTTGACGCGCCCCGCTCGAAAATAGGTAGACAAAAGGAATCATATTCAAGGTATCTATATCGGCCGAGTCCTCCCCGAGATCATGCATGAGCAGCTTATCTGAATGTGGCCCGAGACAAGATTATAACAGGCGTAGAGCGTATAAGATAGAATCGGGGCGCAGTTGGTCTCTCGGCCAACGTGCATGAGAGCGGTCTTCAGTAGAGGGACATTCTCGTAACACTCAAGTGTCGCTGTGATCCGACTCCTCGCTATCTGAGAGCTGCTCACAGCTATTGTCGTCCATCCGATACCTTCAGGAAGAGGGACCCCTCCTGGTTTGTCGTCCTCGTCGTCGGTGATCGATCCGCTTTCCGAATCAGTGATCTGATTGTAACTGTCGTTTCTCCCTAGTGATGTCTTCCTCAGTACGCTTCGAGGCCACTGGCAGTCTCTCGAGGCCAAAAGCCAAAACATCACCCAGCCCAGCGGTAGGAGTCGCTTCGGTGGTATCGGGAAGACCCCGTTGACAAGTCTTGGAAGGCGGGATTTTCTCACTGGTCTCTGTGAAGTTGCTGTGTCCTCTTGCGCTGGTCTGTATCAAGCCATTCACCGAAGCGATCGCCTTCCTGCAATCCGCTCTGCAAGTCGCCGCCGCGTTGGACGATGCAAGATTCAGTGGAACCGAATCACACAAGGCACGCATGCGTCTGTGGTGATCGAGCTCCAGCTCGAATCGAGCCATTTTGGGATGCAACGAGGATGCGAGCGTTGACCAGTTTGCGTCCGCCTTTCGGTAGTCTCAGATCACTCCATTTAAGGCACTGTATTGTCTTTCGGAATTCCGAGATCGAGCAGTTGTCGGCGCGATAATGATAAGTCTGCTTGAACGAATTGTTACAGGAGCAGAGTGTCCTGCCTGCATTTCGACAGACCTCTTCTTTCTCGAGATACCTCTTGGCATATGAGCCGAGGGCTGGGTCGATGGCGAACGTATGGCCTGTGCTGCGTGAAGTGGACATGTCGATTGGGTTGTAGCTCGGTCAGCGATAGAAATAGACGGGTGCAGTATGGGATAAAGAGAACAGAAAATCCTTCTCCCTTCCTGGCGTTCGAAGAGCGCTGAGCTGAGAAAGATGAAACGCGTGGAAAGCGCTTCTTCCTATGTTCGGTAGAAGACAAGGGAGCAAGCCTCCGGTGGTCCCCATCGCAGCAGTGATACAGTGTCAGAAAGCTTGACACGACGTCCTTGATGCGGTGGAACGCCCCCGCTGTCCTCTATTTCCAGGTAAGTGAACAGGATGTACAGGCATAGCAACCCTGCGCATGCTGTAACGTGGAAGTTGGGCAATTAATCAAGCTTCATCGCAGCTCCCCGATTAGCAGCTCCCCGTTTAGCATAGAAGCCAGCTGAAGGGATAAAGTTCATTCAAGTTGATGCAGGTATCTTACAGGCTGGACATCGACATCTTATCCCTTCCACTAGCATCTCCCGAGCATGTCACCCAGCCTGCGTCTCAGACATACACGCCAACAGTGCAGAATAGCGCTACTACCCCTCCGCCAGCGAGGATCGACGCAAGGAGGCCGACACTGAGTTCAGGGATAGGATTTCGAGATTTCGGTAGTCTGGGAAGTCCATCTCAGCAGGTCGCCGTTCGAATCGAGGACCGGCCATGAAGATGGGCCCGAGCATAGGGCAGAAAAGGAAGGAGTCTCACTTACGTCGTGAAGGTGAAAGTGAGAACGAAGAAGGCGGTGAGGGTGATGAGGGCTATGGGTGGTAAGGCTGAAGGTGGGATGGATGGCGAGAAGGCGGGAAGTGATGAATGCAAGGACTGAGGAGACGGATCTTCAGCTCAGATATGCTTGATAGTGATGGGATGTTCAGCTGCGAGTGGTGAAGCTTACTTTGATGGAGGCATATGATTGCGACATGGCGAGCGGGTACAAGCTTGCAGCCTGGGCAAAAGTGCTGTCTTCAGCGAGATCTGATAGCCTATCCTCTTGTCACGGCTAGTCGAAGACAAGGTGAAATCAAAGCTCCCTTTGTGATGGTGAGGCGCAGAGACATTGGACCCGAAACGTGGAGGTTAAGTTCATCATAGGCTCGCCGACTGCATGTGCCTTTCTGCTTCCCGTTGATTTTGGATTTTCAGCCTTTGTGTATGTTTGATGCATGTATGAATGTCCGGGAAGCTGCCAACTAGGCCTGTAAGCTAGCTAGATAGGCGGTGTAATTTACACGCCTTTCAACAGTTGAAACAACTCGAGAGAGATTGCTTCTCATCCTGATCATCAACACAACATTGCGACCGTAGATAGGCTTCGAGCTCCTCACCGTCATCGCACTGTATTTCGTTTCTTCCACCTGTTAGCATCAAAAAGGGGTAGCTTTGCGCCCCCAGCACTTTCCTTCATCATGCCGAAAATGATCAGCCTAGATGTTCCCTCCGAATCAGCTATATTCCAACACTCACCCACTCCCGATTCTCGCCTTCGGACAGAGTGGGAGCCCGGCTGTCAGCCTGACGAGGTGTACGACCGAATCCTCCCCAGTTGGCGAGCTTGGTTGAGGCGGTATCTCGTTGGACGGCTGAGGTCCGAGAAGGTGTGGATGGCAGAGTGGCAGGGACGGATACGGACGGAATTGGGAGATCTTTACTTCTACTGGACGGCTGTATTTGGGAGTGAGGGTCTCACATTTTGGGTTTCCGTTGGAGCTGATAGCGAGGAATGTAGCGCATACCTTCTTCATGACTTTCTTACCGCTGTTCTTCTTTTTCGGCTATCCGTTGAAAGGTCGAGGGTGAGCTAGCTTGTCAAGTGAGTAGTCAGCGCTTGATAATTCCTCAGGCTGCTTTACGTGGTAGGACTGGGTATCTACTCGTCATCTTTCGTGAAGGACCTCGTTTGCACACCCCGGCCGTACAGTCCTCCAATGGTGCGACTCAGTAAAGATACCCTCAAATCTGCTATGGATCGAGCTGATCACATGCATTAGCTATGAGCACTCATCATCATGAGTATGGTAGGTTTAGGTCACGAAAATTGCTTCGGCTGGAATGACGAGACCTAGGCTTCCCTTCATCTCACTCCACCAACTCGGTCAGCATGGCACTCTTCCTCGGCGAGTGGCTCTTTGAAGTGCGGGATCGCGTTGGGACAAATGGCCTCCTGCTTGGATGGGGTTGTGAGTGTCTCCGTGACCGAGCAGGACTAATAGCTAACAGCCGGCAGTCTTAGCAATTTACGCTGCGAGCGTTGTTTTTGGTCGCTTGTATAGCGGCATGCATTCCTTAGGTCAGCTACGGAGTACGAGATGGTAAGCATAAGCAGAGGCTGATGACTTCTTCGCAGCGGATATCGTCGGTGGAAGTCTCATGGGCGTCGCCTGCTGGGCGTTGTGGGCGGTCGTCGGCGACGTATCGGAAGCTTGGGTCGACTCCAGCTCAGCTTCAGGTAGGCCGCCTCACGATACGTACGACCTGATCAGACTGAAACAATCTGTAGTTCCCATCATCGCTATTCCCCTCACTCTCGCTCTGGTGCACTACCATCCCGAACCGGTGGACGACTGCCCTTGTTTTGAAGACGCCATCGCAATACTCTCCGTCTTGCTCGGCTCCTACCTTGGACACTGGCGGAGTACCACGCCTCAATCGAAACTCCTACCGGCTCCCGACCTGTTGAGGTATGATGACAGTGTAGGCGCTACAATGGCGGTCGTCCGAGTTGTTGTGGGTAAGCACCGTCCTGCATTCCTGCCGCTTCGAGCTTACATTTTTCTTTCAGGCATCGGTATCGTTTTTGCTTGGCGACTATTCGCGAAGGCTACATTGCTGGCCGTGCTGCCGTCCATTTTCCGCGCAGCTTCCCGCGTCTTCGACGTGGAGCTGCCGACTCGTAAGCACTATACCGCTGCGACGTATATCCACCTTTTCCGAATTCAAGTGACATTGAGCTGAGCCGTAAGTTAGTGCCTACTCCCAAGTCCCGCCGACGCCACTCCGGACCATCCCGTCTTTCATAGATCTTCAGACAACCGATGTCTCGACCGACGTCACGCCTGAGATCGAGTCAACCTCCTCCAGTCTCCCTCCTGGCCGTGACCGAAGAATCTCTCCTCCAGCTCTCATTCCGCCGGTGACTGATGGTCACGCAATGAAGCAGCGGAAGCCATCAGCCGAAAGGAAGGTCAAGGAGGCAGACGATTCATATCTAGCGCCCAGACGGAGGCGGCGGCAAGATCCAGTGGAGAGAGCAGAATATGACGCAGAAGGTGAGCCTCACATGACGGTCAATCAAAGCGGGACTGATGCTTTACTTCGCAGTCTTGACAAAAGTCGGAGTTTATTGTGGCATCGGTCTACTTGCCTGCACGCTCATTCCGGCGCTCTTCGAACGGGTCGAGCGGAAGCTCTTTTCGTGATGCATCGATACGAGCGTATTCTTGGCGTCTAGCTGTCGGGCGACGACATGAGCTAGAGAAAGACTATTGTACAAGTCGTCCCGGCAGATATGCGGACTTTGTCATCTCGCAACTCACACGAGCTGGCCTTGCACTAAAGTGGGGACTCAGCTAAAGCATAGCCAGGTATGCTCGGCTCATAGCCAAGAGACGGTATGTCATCATGCACAAAGTCAAATCCACAAAGCTGCGACTAGTCAAAGGCTTTCAGATCGAGATCATGCTTTGAGGCAATCAAGGGGATCAATCAAACCTTGTTAAGCTTGTTGACTGACATCAGCTGCCCCATCAATCCGCGTTTTACGGTTTTCTTTTGAAAAGGTACCGGCTGCCAAGCAAGGGGCTCCCCCTGCGCAGTGGGTTTCCCGATTTTCTCCCCTCAATCGCCTTGCATTTCTGGTCTGCTATGAAGCGAGTATGACACATGCTTCACTCGTCATCTACCACTACGCACGAGCGAATGCACCAGCAACCGAGTCTGAGACTAAGGCACCATGTGGAAACAGCTCAATCAGCACCGACTTCTCGTCCGTGAGTGGCTCGCTTCCTTCTGCTTATGTCATCTGACTGACTATCGTCAGTATTCGGAGTCTGCTGCTGTCTGCTGGGCGGCCATGCTTTGTGGTTTTGGTATCTTCGTCACCTACAAAGCTTCGTCGAGGGCTCAACGCGTCTGATCGGAGGCTTGCCCGGATTTTACGTCCTTGAGAATGTCTGGTTTAGAAATGATACCTTCCGTAAGTCGACTCGCTTGATTATTGGCCTGACCGTGGTAGATCTATTCGACCCTTCGCCCGACTCGCTTCCCGCCAGAGATGAGATGCTGAGCGGTCGGACCAATATGATACATCACTTGGAGCCTGGATTGGGCCAAGTCCCAGATGTGTGGCTGGAGGGGACCAGTCGTGAGTCGCATGGCGATTGCCTCGCCCTGAATGGCTGACGTGATACCTCGATAGTCTGGGTGAATGAGGGGGCGTCTGAAGGATTGGGTGGAGTCGAAGGGTGGGATGGACTATGGCACTACTACCATTTCGCCGCCGAAGATATGCTCGGAGGTCTCGTCGCCCTCGGTACCGATGCAGCGAGCGAGACAAAGTGCTCTCTTCCAGAAAGGGTCATGATCCCCTGGGGAGGATATAAGGGCTACGAAGACGTATGGGGCATGAATGTGATGGTCATCAATGGCGTCTTTTCTGGAAGTAAGTCCACATCACGGCGCCTTCCCACTGACCACAGATAGACCTCGTCAACAAGGAGATATGGCAGCGAATGGTCGGGAGAGGTGATCAATGGATACATTTCGATCGAAGTGGGTACGAATCTCCATGGAATAGGCTAATCGGTGAAGTCATCATTGTGGACCGATGGGCTTCACATCTCCATAATCCCGACGCTGGCCTCTGGAACAAGATGGCTCTTCCCATCTTCGAACATGTCCCAGCTCGATCGCATCACTGCCTCGCACTCGCGAGAGAAAGATTGTTGGAGAGTCTGAATATCAAAGCTCACTTGGTCCCGAAGCGAAAGGTCGTGTATATCGATCGACAAGCGACCGAACGACGGCTACCTGACGAAACTCATGAGGAGTTGCTGAACATGTACGAAGATACACAAGCCGAGACGGGCGTCGAGATCCGTCATCTGAAGCTGGAGGATATGCCGATCCATGAGCAGGTCGAGGTGGTTGCCGATGCTTCGGTCAGCATTTCTTACAGATCCCCAAGCCTTTGCTCATCATTGACTTGCTGCTAGGTGATGATTGGCATCCATGGCAACGGGCTCACCCATGAGATGTGGATGCCGGATGGCTCGACACTGATTGAGGTGAGTTGTTAAAGATGCATCGACGCTGAATGGCAGCTGTTCCCGCCGAATGCATTCCTTCGAGACTATCAAATAGTGGCAGAGGTCTTGGGACACCGGCATATCGCAGTAGTTCGTCAATGGCCCTTTTGGAAGGGTTTCGCTGATAAGACACGGGCTCAGCGGAACGACACAGTCCTTCAACGGAACGACTGGGAGAAATTAAGCCAAGTCAGTGCAGAGTCCCTGCATGATAAAACTCCTATATTGGTGGGTCTGACCTCGCCAGGTCGATCTCGCTGAACAATCGCTCATTAGCTGTATGTTCCGTTCTTTCGGCAACTTTTGCGAGATGTTTTAGACGACCTGGGGTATACGTCCCGGACAGTGTTATAAAAGGGCTAAGTAGATGATACATATATCGCAAAGTTCAAATCGAAATCCAGGATGATCGTCAAAAAACCTGAAGCGAAACCCACCCAGCTTTTTCTGGACTGATGACCAGCCAAAGTGAGATCACTCCTGATCCCAGCCAATTGAATTCCCGGAAGCAAACAGAGATTGATGGTACCTGAGGCCTGACTCCCAAATTCTAAGTTACCTGTTCCTGAAATCCAATCAAGACCTTGGGCGGGATTTAACATTCCGGACTGACCTGGTGGTCATAGCACATCATGAAATCGGGCCTGAGCCGACACCATGCTGAGCCAACCCTATTCCTTCGCCAGTTTAGCCCGCATCATCAAGGAAATGCGAGACAAGAGGGACCATCCTTTGGCTGAGATTTCAAACTCGTCTGGTCGGTTCCAGATTTCTGCGCCCTGGTACACCGCGATGTGACGCATACTTCCATTCGCACGACTCGTCACTCAGCTTCCAAGCTCTTCGCTCTTCTCGCTTTTCGGATTTAGGTGACGTCCTCATTCTGTGCTGGTCATCCTTCCTGGGATTGACGTTTCGACATGGCTTCACTCATGCTCGAACTCCTTCGCCGTGCCGACATGACTCCCATCCCAACCGAAGCAGAAGCGGCAGCTGCTATCGCTTCTAACAAGGTCTGTCTGCTTATCACACCTCAACAAATCCACAGGCTGACTTTGGAACAGATCTTCTCGCTCGGAAGCATGTTCTCCCAGGTCGTCGTCGACACCTTCATGGCCGGAGTCATGACCGTTCAGGGTCAGTGCTCAAGGTCATCCGAAGCAGCAACTTGACTGAGGGTGCCGAACAGTCTATACCTACTTCATGTATCAAAGCAATGATCGGACGTGGACCAGGATCGTCGTGATCGCTGCTTCGGTCGTGAACGCGGCCATCACCGTATATATTTGGGTAAGGACTCTCCTTTGAGCAGAGTGTTCGCACCCGGGCTGACTGTATTCAGTACTTCATCCAGTATCTTTTCGTCCAGAATTTTGTGAGCTCCTGTCCGTTTCGTGGGGTTTCGCTGACCTGTCTGCAGGGACTCTTCAGCCCCTTCTTTCAAACGGGGTGTGTCTCATCGCTCTGATTCCCCGTCTAGTCATAACGACCTAGCAGCTCGTGACTGAAGTCTGGGCTGATGACATGGTCACCAGGAAGCTTGCCTGGTTCCCGCTCCTCGACTCCATCAATAGCGGTCTCATCCAGACCTTCTTCGCCTACCGCGCCTATCTCCTCTGCGGCCGCAAGATCGTCATCCCGGTTATCATCGGAGTCAGTCTTTGTCCAGCTCACTTGTCACAAACGACTGATGCCATTCGTCTAAGGCCCTCATCCTCACCTCCTTCGGCGCTGCTGTGGCAGTACGGGTCATCTTCGCCCGCCTGAACTCCGAAATAGAGGCCGCTAAGGTCAAAGTGCCCGAGCTAAGTCAGTCCATGTGTCCGGAGATGAGATATGTTAGCTGAATGGTCCTCTTCAGTCTGGCTCTCGTCCATCATGAGCGCCGACATCCTCATTACAGGCTGTATCATGTATGGCCTCATCCGCTCGAAGACCGGCTGGGCTCACACCGACAAGGTTGGGCACGTCGTCATCCGAGATCTGCTTGCTCACGGCTTGACAGACGATCACAAGGCTCATTGGGATAACCCTCGAGTCTCAATTTCCGCCGACCATCATCGCTATTGTCTTCATGGCGGAGTTTGGTGAGTCAAGCGGGAGTGTATGCCGTGAGATACTGATGTATGCTTAGTCAACCAGCCCAACTCCCTCTTCGGCGCGACACTCCAAGGCATACAATCCAAGTTTTACGGCATGGGCCTGATGTACGGCCTCAACTCCCGCATCACCTTCCTGCAGCAGTACGTTGGCGACAGCGAGCGATCCAACGTCAGTCGTTGCTTTCCTTACTGTCCTCGTGACAATGTATCTGATATAGAATCAGCACGTTCAAGTGTACGGCCTGAGCTCTCGAAGCGCGGCTCCGAAGAATCAGATTCAGGTGGACGTAGAGACCGAGGTCATTGTCCAGGTATGTCTGACATCCCATTTGTTACCGACGAAGCTGAGAAGTAGGGTACGCGCCAGAGCCCATGGGGTACCAACTTCAACGGTGAATCTAAGCCGAGGGACCTCGAGTCGACGTCCCATGTCACTGGTGCCGAGGTTGCGCTGGACTACGCTAGCCAGGCGTGGCTCGCGAGTCCCGAGCGCCATTGAGTGGTGGTGCGGTCAGGAGATTTTCTTCATCCGTTCTTTGGACTTCTTGTATCCATATTGAGTGTGTTGGGAGTGTATACAGTGGTCTCGATATGCATAGACTTTGACAGTCTAGCAAAGCTGGGAAGCATCATTCTACCTTAACCTCCTCGACAGACTCCCGATGATTGCCTGGCATCTGGCCTAGTCAAGATACAAAGGGCTAATACCTGATGTCCTGTGGTCCAGCTTTTTTTGGGCTCCCCTCGATTTGCATTCAGGTCAAGAGAGTGAAACGAGACTTGAAAACAGGTGAAGATGAGTTCGACGACTGTCGTTTGAGGGTATTGAGAGTAGTACAAGCCACAACTCCGTCCCCCACTGCCAAATTTGCTTCCGCGAACCGTCTGGTTTCCTTTTCTACAACGACAATTTCGCTTGCATGTTCGAGCCCGCGTGATGGCTTTGTCTGCGACAAACCTCAAAGAACGGACGCTACTAGCAGTCATAGGAGATGAGGTGTGTCACCAAATCCGCTGCGTGGGCTCCGAGTTCGTTACTGAACGAGCTGGATCGCTCAGGATTCGGTGACGGGTCTCCTGCTGGCTGGGATCGGGCATGTCGACCAAAAGCAGAAGAAAAACTTCCTCATCGTCGATTCGAGTGCGTCCTTACCTGCTTGACTGCAGCATTTGTCAAGCTGGTCATCACGCGGCGGGATCGCTAATACTGTTTCATTCACTTCAGAAACTCAGACGAGCACGATCGAGTCGGCCTTCCTGGACTTCACGGAGAGGACAGACATCGCGATATTGCTCATCAATCAGCATGTGGGTGCTTCCCTCGTGTCCTCAAGTGTCACGAGACCCCTTGGTAACGAGTCTGACCCATTGATCAGGTTGCGGAGCGGATACGACCGGCGGTGGACCGGTATCAGGCTGCTTTCCCTGCGTTATTGGAGATCCCTAGCAAAGAGCATCCATACGGTGCGTCATCGCGGGCATCCCCATTCCAGCCGGCTATTGGCTGCACGAAAGGACTGCCCACTGACGGCTCCTGTGCAGACCCCTCGAAGGACTCTGTCTTGAAACGTGTGCAGAAGTTACGAGGAGATTAGACAATCCCCACCAAACCGATACCGCCAAACGAGATGTACAGAACTATGCATATCATTGCCCCTCGAGCTCTTCAACCTCCAGTCTCAGCTCGTCCTCCCTCCGTCTCAACCCCTTCACCTCCCCCTCCATAGCCGTACACGCCATCTCCAACTGCACCGTTCCCCCAATCAAATCCTGCCATCTCCCCTCCAATCGACTCAAATGCTGTCCCGCATCCTCCTGAAAAACCCGTCGGGAGCGGTTGACTTCTGTGACCCGTTCCTTGAGAGCGGCGAGGGTGGCCTGAAGCTCGGTAAGCTCGGCGTTGAGCTGGTAATTCCGGACCAGCCAGGCATTTGGGCCGTGCGATGCGAGGAGGGAGACATTTTCGAGTCTGCGAACGTCAGCGGCAACGCCAATGAGAGTCCAGCGTGGCATGGTTGGGCAGGGTGAATGCCACTGACCGAAGCGCCATATGTCCTTCTCCTATCCGACCTCTTCTCTCCGCATCTTTCATCTCCTCCAAACTAGACTCTCCCGAGACAGTCGGGACCTCGTAACGCGCCGGATCAATCCCACGTATGGGCTCATCCGGGTACTTTGCAAGAAGTTCTGCTAAATGTGTGGATTTCTAGGGTCTGATCTCAGCTATGTGAGATGGAACCAACAGAGGACGGGCTTACAGGGAAAACCTGGACGTCGCGGGGTAATCGGGGGTCGTCAAATTCTAGTTGAGGGGTCTGGCGGAGCTCGGCGTCGATGAGTACTTGAGCTGCGGATCGAACAGCTTTCGTGATGTCAGCTTATCCTGGATTGATGGCCCCGATGGGAAGTACGAGAACTGTTCGCCCACCGAGAAGCTCACCTGGGTCATCGACTTGCTTGTCATAGTATGGCAGGGCGTCGATGTTGGAGGAGGACATATCGGATGATGTGTATATCAAGTATGAAGTGATTGACAAGAGTCCAAATTGTCAGCTGAGCCAGTACCGGTCTACGAGGCAATGAGAAAATGGGAAGTCAAGATCACTTTGAGCCAGAGAAGCTGCCGCACGCCTACAGATTTGAAACCGGATAAGAGCAGAAGTAGGAGACGCCCTGACTTTCACCCGTAACCGACAGCTATCGTGCAGCGGATCTCATAAGCCACATTGACGAGCTCATCGTCTTTGCTGGCAAGATGGAGCCCATCATGGGCGAGAGCAAGAAGCGAGTGGTGAGTATCTCTCGCTCGCACAGTCGTCCCTGCAATTCTCTTCAGGCTTCCAAGTCCGAGCCCGATTCGCAGAGTAGTCTTCCCTGCTGAACCATTCTCCATCTTCGGCCTGCTGCGTCCTGAACGACTCCTGCGCAGCTTTAGATCAATTGTTGACACATCGGTTCAGTGTTACTTCTTCGACTCGGACATCGGGAATTACCATTATGGACCAGGTCAGTCCAGCGGGCCAGATCGCACATTAGCTTGTCCCCAGCTTACGGCCTCCGGAAACTCATGCTGACGACAAGGCAGGACATCCGATGAAGCCAACTCGTATAAGGATGTGCCACTCGCTTGTAATGAACTACGGCTTGTACAAGAAGATGGAGATCTTTGTGGGTGTCGCTCTCGCTGTCATTGGCTCCGAGTCCTATGCTGAAGCAATTCCTCA
>JAABUY010003271.1_pt1 | contig 18166 bp, 24 predicted proteins | sample 5560271 | NCBI WGS metagenome assembly JAABUY01 (sample SAMN10711886, study PRJNA513374) | rock metagenome | isolation source: Antarctica rocks | place: Antarctica: Victoria Land, University Valley
CCCCGCCACTCTCGCGAGCTGGACCAGCTCCTCCAGCGCGCCCTCGTCCCCAACCCCACCATCCTCATCTCCCTCCCACTTTATGACCACCTTCTTCTCCTTCCTCCCCATGCCCGCCATTCCCGGCCCAACATCCTTCTTACCAGCGGGTCCTTTGAAATTCGGGTTATTCAACCGCTGCCACTCGAGGTAGAGCATATCGTAACTTCTCGATCGGCCTTCTACGGCGCGCTTCGCTCCTACCGTGTGGGTCTTGCAGGTGAGGGAGCGGGAACAGGGGAGGTTCTTGTCGTTTATTACCCCGCATTGACGGTCGTAGTTGATTGGGTTGGACGCTAGGTACGTCAGCGCTTACTCGATCAATTAACGGCAGACTGGCTGGTCATGGATAAGGGGATGGGATGGGAGGAGAGGGGCAGGGAGGGGGAAAGGAGAGCGGAGGAGGTGGAGAGGTAGGGGAGAGGAGGGGGGGGGGGGGGAGGGGGTGACGGGGAGGGTAAGGTGGAAGGGGGAGAGAGTCACCTCGTTGCCGTTTCCTCTCTGCTACCTCGAACTTCTCGCGCTCTTTCGCTTCACGCTTCTCGACTCGCATCCGCTCTTTCTGAAGTTTCTTGATCTCGGATTTCTTGAGGCCTTTGTATAAGTGGGGGTCAAGGTGCTCGTTGGACGGGAGCTTGGGGCGTTTCTTGTGCGGTGAGGCGGACTCGCTCTCGGACACTGGCAAGCACCAGACGATCAGCTCCGACGAGGGCTGAATGTTGGTGAGGATCATGGCTGGCGTACCCTCGCTAGCTCGTCGTTTCTTTCCCCCCTCATCCTTTCCGACCTTGATGCTCTTCTTATGGACCAGCGGCGTCCCATCCAACACATGTGCGCAGATACCTATCCGCCCAATCCAAATCAACCACTTAGCATGTCTATGAACCCTATGGAATGGGAAATACCCACGCCTATGTGCCCCCAATGCCCACTCCATGACCACCTTCCCACACCGCCGACACCGTACCAGCCCCCTGCCGGCCTCCGCTTCGCCTTTGAGTGGGTAGGTCCCGAACATGTGCATGTCCCGCTCGGGGATGAAGTCGGCGGGGGGCAATGGCAGGTACTTTCGAGGTTCAACGTCAATGGTCGGGTCATTTTGGGAAGGAGAGGCAGGGGGAGGGGAGGGAGGGGCGAAAGTGAATGGGGGCAGCGGGGAGGTGGGGTTCGGGCGGAGGTGGAGGGGCATGGTGGCGGCGCCTCGTCTGGTGACTCCAAGAAAAAGGTGGAGGGGATGAGGGGATAAGGAGTTGAGGGAGTCGGTGGCAAGAAAAGTCAGAAGTTGTGAGATGCGATGGAGCAAAGGAGGGGGATCTGCCCGTTGAGTTTGGCAGGAGCGGAGCTGGCCGGAATCTAATCTCTCCGCTGATTGTTTGCTTTGGGGAGTCTATAGCGAAAGTTGGCTCAGTGCGATGGGAATCGATCGGTTTGACATTGTTCCAGCATGAAGCTTCCTGACTCTGACTAAACGCACAGGATATTCAGAAAGTAAAGATCCTCTAGATGCGTCTACCTCACTGATGCGGAAGCCGATTAACCCCTTGGCTTATCCCCCCGCCCGCGGTTCCTCCCTAACCCCATACTTCTCCTCGTAAACCCTCATCTCCCCCAACTCCTTCTCCCTCCCCCCACTCTTCTCCAAATAAGCCATCAAATCACTCATTCCCAAAACAGGCTCCACCGGCACGCCAAACTCATCCTCAACCTCCTGTACCGTACTCCGCGTCTCTCCCTCTCGAGCACCCCGTTCTTGCCGATCCACGAGCTGGACAATACCCACTAGTTTTGCGTCTGGGTGGGAGGCGATGATGGAGATGGCTTCGCGGATGGCTTTACCGGAGGTGAGGACGTCGTCTATGATCACTATTCGCCCGACCAACGGGGCGCCCACCAACCTCCCACCTTCCCCATGCTACACTCGGCTCAGCCAACCCATCAGGCTGACAAGCGAGAGGACGTACATCTTTCGCTTCTTTCCGGTTATAGCAGTATTTCTGATCCCGCCCATGATCCCGGTGCAGAGCTACAGCAGTCACGGCGGCTAGGGGAATCCCCTTGTAGGCAGGACCGAAGAGCACGTCGAAGCCCGGTATTCGGGAGGAGGTTAGGAGTTTTGCAAATGCGTTGGCGGCGGAGTCGAGGAGGGAGCCGGTGAAGAGGAGGCCGGCGTTGAAGAAGTAGGGGGATATCCTGGGTGAGATCAGTTGAGCTTCTGGGCCTTATTGGAGGGAAGGATGGGAGGAAGGGGGCGAGGGAAGGGGAGGAAAGGGAAAGGGTGAGGGGAAAAGGGGAAGGAGGTATTTGAGGTGAGGAGAGACGGACCGCCCGGATTTAAGGGTGAATGTGCCAAAGAGAAGCACACCATTCGCGAGGGCAGCTTCGATGAAGGCGACTTTCGCGGGGTCGACGGGGTCGGTGACGGACATGACGAGCTCGAGAATACGTGAATGATCATGCAGAGGAGACGTCAAGGATTTTGATTTTTGGGCTCGCTTATGGCGGTGATGTCCGCATGGTCGATGTGGTTTTGGCTCTGTCATCTTGTTATGAACACTTTGTCTGTGTGCATTTGTATGCAAGCAGTGGACGGGCCCTCCGTGTCTTTAGTAACAACGACGGACGGGTCGATCGTATAGGGCAGAATGGAGAAAGGAGACCGAAAGGAGGTCCTTCGGTATCTGAAGGATGGGAACCCATGCATCTTCATCCATCACCACGTCCCAAGCAGATCACCCATTACATACCACACCATGCCCCACCCCAAAGCATCCCGCGCACTCGCACCCGCCCCCATCCCTCACCCACCGCAACCCCACCCCCTCCAAATCCATAGCCTCGACTTCCTCGACCCTTCCATCATCCCCTCCCTCCCCCCGCCAGGAGGCAGCGTAGGCCACTTCGACCTCATAGGTCGCAGTCGGATCGATCCGTCGAGTCACTCTAATCCAGGCGATTCTCGGATGCCGTCCATGAATCAGAGTCAGGATCAGCTGCGTCCGGAAGGTATGGCTCGGCCGGGGTTGGTGAAGCGGTCGTCGAGCTTTGAGGGGATGAGGGGCGGAAATCGTGCGGGTGTGGGCGCGGGTGGGGGCGGGGGTGGACATGGGCGGAACTGGTCTTTGTCGGGTTCGGAGGGCATCGCCACGCCCTCTGACGGACCGCCTGGTGTCGTCAGCAAGCCCAGCGCTGAGTTTCAAGTAGGACCTCGAGCTGATGTCGATGGCGGTCTTGGTGGCAGGGATGGGTTGGTCAGGACGAGGGGTATCAGTAGAGGCCGAGGCCACGGTCGGACATGGTCAGATTCCGCAACCAGATCGATGCAAACCCGACCACGACACGATAGCCCAGCTCCGTCCCTTTCCCAATCGACGTCAGCGAAACCTCCCGCTCGCCCGACAGCAGCCCTCGAGAGCTGCCTAAAGCTCGGCCCCGACTCCGACCTCCCCAAGATCAGTAAACTGCTCATCACGATCCAAGCGCTCATCCCGCCCTCACGTCTCCCCTCACCCGGGCCACCGCCGCCTCAAACTGGGTTGCTTCATCCGATCACCCTACTCACGCCACTGGCCATCATCCTTGAGGCCCTCGTCCTCGAGCGGGAGGTCCTGAAGGGTTCTCACACATCCTCCACACCGCGTCTCCCACCGCTTCGCGATGGTTCAAGTTTCCAGCTCTTATACGGGCACGGCGAGCTCGACTGGCGTGTCACTCAAGCCTACATCCTAGCCGTAGGCATGGTTCTCGGTACGATCGGCTCATTACTGCGGAAGAACGGGGATCAGGTAAAGGTTGGGGAATTGAAGAAAACGATGAAGATGTACGTGGGGAAGATGCGGAAGGTTCTTGGGGACATTGCGGGGATGTATGTGGATGGATATGGGTTTGTGAGGGATTGTTGGGATGAGGAAGGGATGAAAGGTGGTGCGGGGGAGGTGGGGAGGTGGGGTGAGATGTATGATGCATAATTCATCCGGTATCTGTCTGTTGAGAAAGTAAAGGACATATCAAATGGTAACTTACTGTATGCCAGTAAAGGACGTTGGCGTCGGCGATAGGAGACCGGAAATGCCGAACGCCGGACTGCCACAAAGCACTCCTCCGATTCTTACTTGATTCCGCTTGGGCGGGTCATCATCTTTGCGGATTCGTGTTCTTGGTTCTTCAGCCTTTCTTCGAACATATTTCAAGTGAGTGTAATACTCAGCGGGATCGGGCGGTCGCGGGGACTTTGCTCTGTTACCTGAGTTTGAACTCTGGTTGTAAGAGAAGAAACCAGCGACCGCCTGCCATCCTGATTTGGGGATCACTCCTCTGATCGCTAACACCTCATCCTCAGGATGGGTATCACTCGAGACTCGCGCCACAAGCGCGCCGCGACCGGCGCTCGTCGAGCACACTAGTGGGTCCCTTCTCATGATCCCAATACGGGGTACTGAAGGTGGCTCAGCCGCAAGAAGAGAAAGTTCGAGCTCGGCCGTCAACCCGCGATGACCAAGCTCGACTCGTCGAAACGGATCCATGAGGTCAGGGCTCGCGGTGGGAATATCAAGTACAGGGCGCTGCGGCTGGACACTGGGAACTTCGCTTGGGGGAGCGAGCATACGACGAAGAAGACGAGGTTGATCCAGGTCGTGAGTGCTCTTCCGTCTTCTGCAAGGATCGCACATCCCCGGAGAAAACATCCTCCAGCGTATGAGACGATCATTTGAAGATGGATAAAAGAGTAGAAGGCGGAGGCATTGCATCGCATGCGTTTTCCATGCTGACAACAGTATAGCGCTACAACGCATCCAACAACGAGCTTCTCCGAACCCAGACCCTCGTCAAATCATGCATTGTCGACGTTGACGCCACGCCATTCAGGCAATGGTACGAGGCTCACGTAAGTCCACTTTTCACCTATTCCAACAATAAGTCTGAACTCGCTGCCAGTACGCCCAACCCATCTTCCGCGGCGCCAAGATGACCGAGGAAGACCCGGCCAAGAAGCAGTCCAACCACGTCAAGCGCATCCTTGAGGAACGCAAGAAGGACGCCAAGATCGACCCTCTCCTCGAAGCTCAGTTCAAGGCTGGACGACTTCTCGCTGCTATCACTTCGCGGCCAGGACAGTCGGGTAGGGCGGATGGGTACATCCTCGAGGGGAAGGAGTTGGACGTGAGTTGCTACAGCGATGCAAGTGGGGCCGGACTGATGCATTGAAGTTCTACAACAGGAAGCTACAGGTCCGCAAGGCCAAGCATGCTACGTAGATGGTTGGGCAGAATGCGGAGGTGGACGACCATGTACAATGAGCTGGATGCAGACTTTCCGGCACGCTTGCGCTCTGACCTCGTTCTGATGGTCCTCCAAGACTGTGAGAAGAAAGGAGGTTAGCACACTGGGACCGGGGTGACAGACTGGGAGACTCCCGGATCAGGCTGGGGGGAAGGGAGGGGGGGGGGGATGTTCCGGTGAGGGTGTAAACGAGCTTTGATCATAGGGGTCGTGCGCGAGGTGTCTGACCGCTCGGCCGAGGGGGAAGAGCAGAAACCCTGCGTCAAATACAGTCCCGACCGGAGTGGCTCAATGTATGCTGACTCACTGATCCGAATTTTGGCCTGAAACACGCTGAAACAGGTACTGGACGAGGCTGGTCGGCATCATGCTTCCACACGCAGCGTTCTTGAGTCTTGCTCCTACTTCATCTATCTCGCCTTTCTACTCATCCATACCCTCGCTCGAATCCTTCCGTCTGGATTGTACCGTTCCCCTTCTCGTATACGATATCGACATCGTAAGCCATGCTCGGCCTTCTCGGACTATTCTTCGTCGCCGGTGCTCAAGGTATGTTCGCTGTCCTCGCTCCGAAATATGGCGACACTGACGGTCGACAGCGACCATCACCATCCTCTACCCCACCTCCGACACAATCTGGTCAGTGTCCCCTCCCCAGACTCCATCCGACTTCTCGACGTCTCTTCATGCGGACCCCTGACGATGTCAAGGTATACGAACAACACCGTCAGCCTCAACTGGACGACCTCGTCCTTCGACTCGGATACCTAATTTTTCCGTGCGCTCCTGTGTAACGGGGATCAGAGTGTCCTTTCAGGGAATCACAGTATCGCGGACAGCAGTGAGTTCCTCTACCCCGCGATCGATTTACGAATTCACGAAGATTGCTTGCGAATACCACAGCGAACTACGAAAGGATCTTGCTCCCCAGCGTTCAGGCTTCGTGAGTGCCATTCCTCGTCCGATGACGAGAGCCTGACGGTGACGCAGGAAGGGCTACGTGGTGAACTTCGTCGATACCACGAACGAGAATCAGGTGTTTGCGTCTTCCCAGTTGTTCGAGATCCAGGATGGCACGGGTGAGGAAAAACCTGCCTGCCGTTGCGTACCGCTGATATGACCGCTCGTCCAGTCGCGACCAGTACATCATCCACTAATCCTGCTACGGGAGACTTCGACCACCTCGAGCCAGTCTGCCGATATCCCAAGTGCCAATACCTTGACGTGAGCAGACGGTCTCAGCAGTTCCGTGAGTAGCGCTGAAGAAAGAATCGGAACAGGTCGTTCCCGAGTGGCCCTGCCAGTGCCACTCAGACGGGTGCTGTATCGAGCGTCATCGATTCTCTGGGACGACGAGTGGTCACTCTATTCCAAGGTGGCGCAGTGCTCCTGCTTGTGGGCTTTGGTTTGGGTGTATTGGCTTGAGACTCTGTGGCCCTATGGCATCACTTTGTATCCCCTTTTCCTAAGGACAAGCTACACCACTGTTCGCTTTGCCCCGGTGAAGCAGGGCGACTCACGGGTGACAGCGATGGAGGACTGATTGAACCGAACAAGGAAAGAATCCCGATCCCACCTCCAACACGGTGTCATGTCAGGACCATCGTATATACTAGTCTCAACAGATACCGTAGTCTCGACTATCCACTGACATGATCTAACTCCGTGTCCCTCTCTTCGACGGCTGGGATTGCGGGCGGCGGGGCCGAAGGTGGGTCATCAATTCCCGTGGGGGTGGCGATTTTCATTCGGACCGGTCCTGACATTTACCGCCGGATTTGCGCATGATCACTAAATAAACAGCTGTACGACTTCCGATCCAATCGGCGATGCATCCCCATTGTTATCCTCCTCGGCTGGCATTCTCGCACCCATTGACCCTTTCCGAGGACACTCCTTCACGATTGCCCTGGTGCTTCACCCTTTGACCAGCTTCGCTCCTTAACCACCTCCCGCATCTTATACCCCCTGAAACTCGCCACCACCCCACCACCATTCCCGGGCGCACCCCACGGCACCCACGAACGCCTCTACTTCATCCCCCTGACCAAAGGCATTGAACTCGCGGACCATCTCGTCCTCAAGGTAGACGCGGAGGTGGCGTTGGCGGAGGGAGAAGGTGAAGCGTTTCGAGGGTGTGCTGGGCTGGGCTGGAGAGACCTGAGGTGCTTAAGCTCGGATTTTTGAGAAATGTCACGTCGAGCAGGGACGGGTGATGAGGAGGTAGGGACGTACCAGTCCGACCATGGACCCGAGACTACCATGCTAGCACAGAGTTTGCCCTCATAACATTCGAGGCCAGCTTTGATCCACGTCGTCGGTCCGACCCTGAGGAACAGCACTGCTTGATCGCTAACCACCCGCCGAACCTATCTCCAGCACGACCTTTACCCAAACCGAAAATTTCTGTTGGCCGTGGCGTAAGAAGTCATGGCGAGATGAACAGCCCTGTTCGCTTCACTGTCACAGGGCTCGCGCGGCGCCATGCCGGAAGCCAATAACGGCTCCTAAGTCGTTAGTATTCACTGACACGACAGTCTGTGGGTGGTCTCTCTACGCTACCAGATCAGCGCAGATAGATGTGGTGGGCGAGTCGAATTCTTCGTGGAGTCAAAAAGCAAGGCGAAGCGGTCCGAAAACACACTTCGAGAACCCAAAATTCATGGCGGCAGCCTAGCCGATTTCGACAACACCTGAAACCGCACACTCTATACCGACTGTTGAGTTCGCCGCGCCAGAACCCGGACCTGTTAACCCGCTTAAGCACCTGCCACATGATTCGAGCTCCGTCCGTGTGTCCAGACACTGGTTTCTCTGTCACCTTGTCCTTCGCGACCTGCCGTCCATTGTACCCACCTCGAAAAGAGTCGCCATATCCCTCGACCCGACAAGCGCCCGTTCCCGCGGGACATAGCGACTCCTCTCTGTCCGTCAACCTCATATTCCTCCTCGACAACCCCGGAATCTGGCCGTCCGCCGGGTGATGCTACAGAGAGTTCGCCGTCGAATCACACGTCTGCCTATCCCCTTCATCCGGATCCGAGCCGCACATACAGTCGTACTTGTCGATCCCCGCCTCCGGCAGGAGTATGATGTATGGTAAATTGGCGCAGTAGGTGAGACAATCGCCGATGTTGGTCACTTTGTTTTCGGAATTTAGCCCGTTGAAGTACAGCGTGTCGTCGTAGCACCCCTGAAAGTGGAATGTCGTGTGGAACGCGTAAGACTAGCTCGATCTGAGTAAGGATCTAGGGTGGGAGGTTGGGACGTATGATTAGATCAGTTGAGGAGACGCAACCACCGCTCGAGTCGGTACCGTCGCCGACATTTTGGGCGAGTCCGGAGTCCGCGCTGCAATAACACTGGTCCTTCCCATCATTCGACGAGACGAAGCCCGAGCTGAACTTCCCCGAGCAATAATCCTGTAGACACATCTGCCTCAGAGCGGTTCCAATAACGGGGATTTGTCGGGACTTCCGAAGCAATCTTTGAGCACGGCGGAGTCGTCTAGTTGGGTCAGGGTGGTGTTCAGGATCGAGGAGACGCATCCGACGTATGAGTTTTGGTAGGTTGCGCCGAGCACGGCCGGGAGTGTGAGCGTGACGAGTGTGAGCAGAATACAGTATTGTCAGATAGGATCGGGATCTGTACACGTTCTGTTGACTCGCTGGCCGGCGAATGCGAATCCCATAAAGCTCCGTTACATACCGAAAGTGAAGTCGATGCATTGTGACATTTTTGGTGAGCGATCATGACAAACAACACGTAAGATCAGATCAAGAGGCGACTTGTGTCCCGGTGATGGTTCTTGTAGTGTGAGGTTTGAGTCTCACAAGCCGCGAATGGGCCGTGCCGATCGTCAGCTGTCATGTTTGATTTTGCAAGGGTCGATACAGGCTCTGCGTCTGACATCTGAGGCTTACATGAGCTCCTGACGAATCATCGACGTTTGTGGGAGTGATGACCTGAAAGGAGTCGATGACGAGATACGCAGTGATGTTGCTTTCCGTAACCACGCTTGGACCGGGAAGCAGGCAAGGTGGCTTCAGACACAGCTGTTCGTCTGCGCAGTCTGTGAAGGAAGCAGGCATCAAGTCAAACCGTTGGAGACTACCAAGACAACTTTTCATATTCTGCACACATCGCACCACTGATTACCTACACCACCCACCCATCTGAGATACTCTGAAACACACGTTACACTTGATAGACAGGTAGACCTTTAACCTTTGAGTAGGAAATACGAGGGAGGGGGGATAACATGCGCGATGTGAGGTATTGAACTGGTTGCGGGTTTTGCTGAGATGAATGAAATGAACCTCCGGGACGAACGGGATTGTCTAATGGTATGAGTGATCGGGTTTGCCTTTGACTCGGAATTGGGCGAAGACTGGGATGTGACTATTGCCATGTCAGCATCACTCAACACAGTTAGGTGGCAACCCACTCTGAGGGGAAATGCGCATTCGGGAATCCGACCGTCTTATTGAGATATCCCCGATCGACGTCGCCCAGGACACTTGTAACCTTGAGTGGGCGATGAGCGTAGAAGATGTAATCAATCGCGGCAACGAATGTCGGGGTGAAGTTAGTCATCTTCATCTCGCCAAAGCTCGCACAAGCGCTCCTCAGTCCCAATCGGTGATGTAATCCCTTCGCGGTGTACGGCCCATAGACGTGCGACATGAAGTCCTCGTGATGCGGCGGGATCTCACCGGTGGAGAGGAAATCATGGACCGCACTCCCGGCTAGCGAGTTGAGGTCGACACAAAGGATGAGCGGGATATCCCGTCCCATCTCCGCCCGGTCGTACGACGGCGGTCCTCGACCGTTATTGAATTCTGGATCCGATTGGAGCTTGGCGGGCAGATGTGAGAATCGCTCGACGACCTTCTCGAGCTCCTCCATGAGCATCCCAATTTGGACGAGCTTGACATCGCGATATCGGTGATCCCAGTAGATGTGTGAGTTTCCGACGACAAGTCGGGCACCAGAGGCAGCGAACTCGAGGGCGGCGACGACAGCGATGTTGTCTCGGGACATGACTCGGTTGAACATGTCGTCAGTCCGCATATCAATCTTCTGGATGGCGACTTGGTTGAACTCGATGACCTGCGTCTCCACAAGCTGGAATCTGCATCACGCCGTCAGCTTGTTGAGGTATCCCATCGACCATTCACTCACCGGTCATCCTTCCAGAACGTAGCACAGCCATCCACCATCTTCGCTTCTTCCGGAGACATCGTCCGACTCCGTGTCCGCGCATAGTGACATCCCTCATACCCATGCTGCTTGAGCTGCGTGTAAAAGTACTCCGCGTACTGCTCGCCGTCCACCTCCTGCAGGCATACGATGTCGGCCGAGGCGTTGATGATCTCCTGAAGGATCGTCTGCTTCCGGTAAGACCACTCCAGTGCCCAGGACGGGGTGTAACTGTAGGTCGCGCCGGGAGCGAAGGAATGACAGAGGATATTGTAGGTGAGTACGGTGAAGGACTCCTGTCGTCCGGAGGTGGGCGACGATACGTCTGGCTCGATCTCGATCCATTGCCGCTCTGGAGGTCCTGGTCCGACGGGACATGAATCTCGCAACTGGGTTATGAGGGCAGTGGTCCCCTCTTCTGCCAGGACCTTGCGCAGTCTCTCCTCCATAGGATTGCCTTCGATACCCAACGTCTCGAGCTGATACAGTGTTCCAAGCTCTAGTGGAAGGGTCGTGAGGTGGTTGTCGAAAAGAAGGAGCTCCTTGAGCTTGCAAAGGATACCGATTTCCGGGGGGATTGAAGTGAGCTCGTTCGCTGTTGCGTCGAGGAGGGAGAGTTGTCGGAGATTTGAGATGGCGGGAGGAAGGGAAGAGATATTATTGTGGTTGATGTACAGTGAGGTGATATGGGAGAAGGAGAAGAGGGCGGTCGAAAGTGTTCGAAGCTTGATCCCACCCAGATCCAGGCCGGTCCAAGGCTCGCTAGGACCGTCCTTCTCATCCGTAGGGGCAGGTGCTTGAGCAGGTGTTGCGGGGTCGATATTGCTCAGAACGGGAGTGGAGGATACCTCGGAGGGGGGAGGCGAGATGGCGCGGTCAGTCGTGGATACAACAGCGAGCGAGTTATTCTTCCGGTGTACGCCGTTGATGGTGGCAATGGAGTTGGAGGAGGGTGGCCGAAGGCTCGGGTCGGATATGGTGATATTTGTGGGTTTATTCGACATCCGTGAGGCCATAGCAGCGGAGCGTGCGCGATGATGAGGGGAATTCGACAGTCGTGATGCCTTGACAAGTCTCTTCAGTCATGCCAACCAAAGCCCCAGCGGTTCACTGACCTCGGCCCGTAGTATCTGGTGCTGCCAAAACGCCGTTAACGGCACCGTACTCTCCGCTCCCTGTCTCGGCGGACTCCCTCCCCCTTGTCCACCACCCTGCTGCCCACCATACATCCCCATGCCATATCCTCCTCCACCCATCCCCATCCCCCCCGAATTCTGCTGAGGGATATGCAACCCTCCCCCTCCATTCGCAAAGCTCGGATGGTGATGGGGATGATGTTGGTGTCCATGTCCTCCCGGTGGTGGATATCCCAATCCCGGATATTGACCCGGGCTCGGGACCGGAAACCGCCCCCATCCCCCTCCGATGCCCCCCACACCAACATTAGGCCCGTCGTGGTGCTTTGCACTGGACGAAGATTGGTGAGGAGGGTAGTACATTCAGGTTGGGCTCTATTCTCCCTTTCACACCGATCAGCCGGGCCCGAAGGAGTCTTTGCTTCTGTGAAGCGGGAGGTGACTCACGGGTATCTCTAGGGGTGAAAGGATCCGAGGGGACCTTCGTGATTGACAATGGTACAGGCAGCGGAGGAGCGGTTGATACCAGACCGAGCATGGGCGAGCCTGTCAGTCGAGATGACGAGTGGAAGTGAAAGGAGCGTCGAAACCGTGAAGCCGTAGGTAAAGGGTTCAATAGAAGATCTCGTGAAAGACTGTCGTGTGGGTCAAGTAGTCGTCCTATTTGGATAGGTCTGTGTATGTGACTGGGCTGTTGTGGATCCCAAAAGCTTTCGACAGAGCTCCAAGACAAAGCGAGATTTTGCAAAAGGGAAATGGAGAATCCCGTTCGGCAAATACCGGCGTTTCACCTTCTTGGCGTTAGATACGGCACTATGAGATGCATGGGACTGGCGTAAAATGCATGATGTGTAAGCGATAAGTTGAAGGATTATGAGTACCGCATTTGGGCAGTACAACCGTTACAGAACCCTCTGTACCTCCCCTCATCGGAGCTTAGCGAAGGGATTCAGTCCATCTCCACCTCTCGCTTCGCTCAGCACGCTGATGCCTCCCCCCGGAGCTTTACTCTCCCCTCGTCCTTTCTGAAACGCATTCCAGAAACGCAAAGTCTCGTCTCCGGCACCGGTGACGATTGTCTGACCGTCCGGACTCATGGCGAGGTAAAGGACTCGAAAGGTGTGACCGGTGAGGGTGGCGATTTGGGTCATCGAGGGATATCGCCAGATGTGGATCTGATTTTGGACGGGACCGCGGGAGTAGCCGTGAGTCGAGACGAGCTCGTTCGAATTTCGGGACCACATCAGGTTGCATACCTGCAGCCCAGTCAGTTGTGATATTTAGCCTTGTGACGATGACGCACCTGGGAGCCAGTATCCCACTCGCTGACGAGCCCTCCAGTCAGACTATTCCAGAACCTGATCTTCTTATCCGCAGTTCCTCCTCCACTCGCCAGAACACCTCTCTGATGCGGACTCCAAGCGATCGCCTTGACCGCAGCGCGATGCTCCCCAAATCTCCACGTCGGCCTCGCATCTGTTCCTCCCCAGACAAACAGCTTGTTATCGTTCCCACCACTTGCCAACTGGTCCGTATCTGTGTTCCATCGCAGACCGCAAATCTCCTGCTTGTGGTGTCCGGCGAGACGGCGGATGTACTGGTCCGATATTCGCGTGTCGCGGTGGAGGATGGTTCGATCTCGGGAGCCGGAGGAGAGAATATGATTGTTCCATGCGAGACAGCCGACTCGGCCGGTGTGACCGCTCATCGTCCGTATCCGCTTGCAGTATTCCGCGTCCCAGATCTCTACAGAACCTCTGTTTGTCCCGATTGCGAGCGTGCTTCCCTATCACACCTGTCAACATGCAGTCCCCAAATGTGTCGTGTACCCAGACTGACCCTATTCGTCCACTCCAAGCCGGTGATGACGTCGCTAATGTCCCCTCCACCAGCGGTAGTTGCCATCGTATCGCATAACTTGGTCACCTTGCTCGTATGCGCACTCCAGAGGTAGACGCAGGAGTTCAGCCCGACGCCGAGGACATTCGACGCAGACCAGGAGACGAGATTGAGGTAGAAGTCATCCTGAGTCAGGATCAGCCGCAAGGCATAACAACATCTATCGACGACACTACTCACCGCCAGTTCCGGCGCATCCAGTACCTTGAAAGGCGTCCGCAAGATCTGCCGTACCCCTTTCCGGGGGCTCAACAGCACCCTCTGACTCTCCTTCCCTACCGGACTCAAACTATACTTCTCGTGCGCCATATCGTCCAAGCCTCCGGTGCTCGTGCCGCTTGCACCTCCTGTCAAGGCCGCCATCCGCGCCGTACCTGGCGAAGAAAAGTTGAGTAACCGCTTCTTGGTGGGTGTCGAAGGTGATCCCACACCGGCTGATGGAGGAGGGGAACAGGCGGATTTGCGGTTCGAGTCAGGAGGTGTAGTACCGGATCGGGATGCGGAGGTGAGGGCGACCTGCGATTGGTGTGCGCGATGCTGGAAAGAGGTTGGTCCAGCGCCAGGTGGTCGACCATGACCCGAGGTAGGGGTTGATGGGGCGTGCATGGGTAAAGGCGGTAATGTCGAGGCCGGAGACAGTTCTCTTTCGCCATTCCGTTCTTGCTCGCCATTTCCACCTGCACCAGACACTGCTGGAGGAGGATGGTGATGTAGGTGAGTGGTACCTGCGCTGGACGTGGGGTAGTTGCCGGAAGGAAGATTCGGGACGTGTGAATTATGGAAAGTCATTGGTCTCCGAAGCTGAGCATGACGAGAGGGGGATGGTTGTGATCGTTGGGCTCGCGAATCTGTGCGAGATGGGGATGAGGAATGGGGAAAGAGCTCGGTCTTCAGGATGTGGGTGAAGGTCGCGTTTGCTTCCTCTAAAGGGTCACAGGTATATCGTCAGCCCAGCAGTCTCTCAGAAATAGTAAGCGGGAGGACGCATCCTCACCTCTTCTACCGTCCTGATCTGTCCCCTGACCATACGCGCTTTTCCGTCTGCCCTTTGGTTTGGAAACCACCTCCTTCCCCGTCGCAGCATCGACATCCGGCAACAATTGATAAGCCACATGCAAATCCGAACCATCTCTCGTCGGGATGAACCTGAAAATGAAGTTAGGACTCTCACCCGACGATACCTATCTAACATGCAGTCCAATCCCAGATACTCACCTATCTCCATACTCCTTCAGCACCCCCTTCCCCTTGCCAATAGGACTCATCCCCCTCGGACTCCCATTCCTCGTCGGCAATGTGATATCCCCAAATACGTCCATCCCCTTCATCATATATCTCGAAGGTGACCCAGGCGAAGGAGGGACCGAGGACCGTATACGGCGGGAGAATTCGGTATCGTAGATCGACATGACGGGTGGGTATGACGTGAGTGACTTCTTGTTGACAGGGTTCCGCCGGAGTTCATCACCTCCGAATGATCGATGGATTTGATCCAAGAGACTTGATATGGACACTCTGGGTGTAAAGGGGAGATATTACCGCAGGATTGACCACATGGATGTGGAGAGGAGAAAGTCGAGACAAAAGAGAAAGGACGGATCAGCTCTTGACGAATGAAACCCCCTCGCTCAACAAGAGGGAGGTTCCTGGATCCGGTAAATTTTGAGGGCAAACCGAGTGTGGCACATGACCTCCCATAACGGGTTCATGGATCCTTCCCCAAACTTCTTTTGCCCAAGACCTCACTCTCGTGCCTGGTCCTTGCACACTAAGCTAGCCGGATCCTTACAAGCCTACCACCGCTGTCCAGTCACATCACAAGACCAGTGACTACCTTCGTCAGTTGTAGTCCGAGCTTAAGTAGTTTTTTGCTATCCATCCTGTCTTTGGTGCTGCTCTTTCAGGTCTTCCAAGGACAGGTCGTAACATTTCATTTCTTCATATACTACTGTCATGACCTTACCCAGCCAATTATGATTTGGATCGAACTCACGCCCTAGCAACCCTCATGCCCCGTGGACTATCAATGAGTGGAGACGATTGTCGAACACAATCGTGGGTATAAAATGGTCTTAACTATAAGCTATAGACAGGTTGACACAGTCAACAAGTGTCGAACACAATCGACGACGAGTGCGGGTAAGTTGTAGACTTACCAGTCTAGTCTCGCAAAGCACGGGAAATCGCTCAACCTGAGGGTGGACACTTCCACAGCCAGGCTGGTCGTCGGTAGGGTAGGTCCGCTAGTTACAAGACGTTGCATAAATTAGCTACAAGAACCTCAACAACTAGATCTCTAGCGGATATCAGCCAATCTGGTACCTCCGCATACCTTGGCCTTTTCCGCTCTTGCCACTCCCAAGCCCGGAGCCTGATGATCGTTCTCTCCGATTCTACGGCATTCTAGAGGTTTACCACACACACACCTCCTCTGCTCGTCAGCCAGACTTGTGAGCATCCGCGATAGTCGGCGACTATTGCGGGTCCGGCCTAGTTGAGGGTATTGACCCGCTGCCCGGTGTGGATTGAGGTACCAACACGAAGGTCGTACTCGTTCGGTCGTGGAATGCGCTCGAACATTTCGGACATGCGGTCATATTCAATCAGCGGCGGTGATCCCATGAATGACTGCTCTTGGTACAAGTTTATAGGTACGTTGGGTAATGTCAGCGACAGTTGCAAACATGCGGTATTGATCGGGTTTTCCGGTGTCATCGTATGGTGGTATAGATCGCGGTTATGTCGGGATGGGGTCATAACATCTCATCCATTGTCCCTTTTGTCAACACATGCACTCTAAGCACATGTGTGTTATGGTATAGCACCCCCAATATGACCGGCAATACTGCTTGGGTTGCCGCCAAGGATGGGTCCGATGACTCCCCCCGTGTCATGTCGGGGACTTGACTCCTATATAGTTGGAGGAATATCCCGGGATCGGGGACTTCCTATTGATGCTTATTAGCTTTGCGGTTAGTGTGACCAACTACGCCTTTCCGTACATGACACGGAGGGTGTCACACCCCGCTTGGGTGTCATTTCCTCTGGGTTCTTCATGTACATCTCAACATCAACATTTTCCGTTCAGGTACGCTCCCTCCACGTCTGCTTGGCTGAGCTCGAGGTCGTGGTTAGCTGATAGCGCCAATAGAACTTGTAATGACGTCAAGCGACCAACGGGTGCATATGTCTCCTCGAAGTCGACGCCCGGTACCTGTGAGAAGCCATGTGCCACCAGCCTGGATGAACTTGACCACTTTTCCGTCTCCGTCCTCCTCGACCTTGAAAACCCACTTACATCCAACAGCTCTACGCCCTGGAGGTAGCTTGGTCTCACTCCAAGTCTCCTTGCCTTCGATATATGCTATCTCGGACTCCATGGACGCTAGCCAAGCCTCGCTGTTCGGTCCGCTCAATGCCTCAGAGACGGATTTTGGAGCGAGCGGGCTTGATCCATCCGCACCGAGTACGTCTGCCATCTCTGAAGCTAGCATAGATAACCTCTTGCTAGGTCGTAGCGGTCTGCCGCTACTTGAGGTGGGTCCCTCAAAGGGCTCGGGATCGGGCTCGTCTATTGGAACCATCGCCCAGCGGTCTTTAGTCAATACCCGACCAGTCGTTTGGACCTCTGGAGGGCAACTGGGGGGTGCTGGTAAGTCCTCTGCCCTTTCTACAGCTCCCCCAGCTTCGGGCTGATCTCCTGTCGCCTCTTCATCACTCTCTGCCTCTTCCTCATCGCTCTCGACCGGTCCGAGCTCAACCAATGGCCGGGGTAGAGGGATGTGTGGCACCGCCTCTCTCTGTGGCGGTGTGTCTTGGGCGGCATTGGGAGTCCTACGGACATCTCTAGAGTGAGCAATGACCCCGTCCTTGTCCATCATGACGATCCACCCGCTGACGCCTTCGGTGTGACCCAGGAAGACGCCCAGTCCGCCCTTCATCTCTGTAAAGTCGGCCTTCTTCCTGGTCTCTCGGGGTACTTGGACAAGACAGCGCTCGCCAATCCTCCGTAAGCTGCCCACTCCCTCTGCACGCCCTGTCAACGCTTCCCAAGCAGTTGGAATGCCCTTCGAGGTCTTCATGATCACTACGGCAGCGTAGTGGGCGGCATATGACCAGTACTCTGTACGGAGCTCGCAGTCTGCAAGCATGGACGATACCATCCCCTTGATTGTACGCATCTTTGTTCGCACGCTCCGTTGAGCTCTGGGGTGTAGCGAGTAATTGTATAGTGCTGAATGCCGGTCTGCAGGAAATACGCTTTGGCTTTGCCACTAACAAAATCGCCACCTCCGTCCGATCTGATTACTCGCACTCGAGCTTTACGTGGCTTGACCGTTCGATTCCAACTAAGAGATGCTTATAGCCATCTCTCTCGCCTGCCACCTCTCCCAGTCCTTCCGCACGTCTGACGTCAACGGTAGGTTGGTCCCTGTCTCCAGGATCCCAGGCTGCATGGATCCCGCTCTGACATTCCTTGTAGGACGGGTGATTATCCCTCCATCCAGTCCGTGCGTTGCTGTTGCATACACCGCCCTTCCTGGCTCTTGATCGTCACCGAGTACCGAATTCCAGCAGTCTGCTAGCTGCAGGGATACCTCGATCGTTGTTCT